>MDTG01349630.1_pt1 | contig 21701 bp, 21 predicted proteins | sample 811421 | NCBI WGS metagenome assembly MDTG01 (sample SAMN05326645, study PRJNA326480) | marine metagenome | isolation source: seawater | place: Pacific Ocean: South East | collected 2011 | reverse complement strand
GTCTAAGATACGCCCCTGCCACCCGCGACATACACCGTCTACATATATGTAGAAAATAAGCCTACACTGGGGTGTTATGTAAAACCCACCAGATAACCTCTTAACTGGATACCCTTCTCGGGCAGAGACACAGTAAGAAGCCCTGAACTGATCGTACAAAGATTGAGGATCGTAATCCCTAGCTCTGATGTAACGAATAGCTGGATGTGTATCTTCTAACTCAGTAATCGGTATGACGTCGCCTGGGGGTTTGGGTATAGTATTACCATTCTCATCTTTCTCCAGGTAATCATCATTGCGTTTGATTGTTATAGTATGTTGAGCGTCAGTAAATCCCCGGTTAGTTAGATTTGTCATATTGCGGAGATCTTCTACCGAATACGGTGTATTGGTTTTCATACACATAGCACACAAATCTGTTCCAGACTCATACTTGTCTACGTTCAGAGCTAGGTGCATCTTGTACAGCTCACTCTGACCATATCTTTGTAAACATATCGGGGAGGCCATGTAGAAATGAACTCCACTAGCTTCCTTAGTAATCCGAACTTTACCGTGCTTGGTGGCTAATTCCCTAGCCAGACGTAAAGCCTCTACGCTTATACCAGCCTTAGTGGCATCGTCCAGTGTAGGACTGTAAGTAATAATACTTTCTTTCATACAATAATCGCCAAGGTTTTACCACCGCTGGTAAGTTCTAGTTCAACATCCTCAGCCCAACCCTGTAAAACGTAACGGGGTTGCTTATCGGATGTCTTACTTTCCGCCGGTACATGACATACCAACTCATCTACAAGAATACAACGACCACGCCAGTGTACCGTCAAACATTTTTTCGCCTTATTATAATGGTAAAAGAACCGATACTTGTTGGCCGGACGTGACCTCACTAGTACGTTAGCAGTCATAGCAGTGCAATAGTAAGTCAGGTTTGATAACTATTTTACGCAACTCTTCTTCATCAAGGAAATGTCCCTGATTAGGAGCGTTACTGTTACAAGGCATCTTCCCTATGTCCACAGGGTACCCAGCAACTTCCCAACAATGACTGTGCCACATACGCCAGTAAGTCGAAGGTATGTCCATCAAGGGTGTACCACCAACATTACCGTACCCGTCGTACACACCGTTAAGGCGGTAGATACCATTTCCCAAATCCACAGCATTGTCACAATATTCGTCCGATCCGGGTTCGTTGTATTCTTCTAACAGTACAGTGACTTCATTTAACCACTCAAAATTGCCTTCTTCACCAGGCAAACCGGCGTAGGGGTTTAACACCTCATTCCCACAACCTATACAGTTCCAACTAAAAAAACCCATAACTTACATACCTTTCAAATGACTGCTCAAAGAAAACAAATCACGTTCGTGATCTTCTATTTCCGAAGTTAGGTTCGAACGTCGTTCCGTTATGTAGGACTCGGCTCTATCTACATCCAAGTTAAGGATACGAGTATCCAAACCCTTACAAGCTTTCGTAAGATGTCTGTATATATCCATATTAACGCTACACTCTTCGGAAACTTCTTTGAGAAAATTTTTAAAATCAGAATCCATAGACTCTGGACTTTCAGTAGACTTCGAAATGAAATCTACATACATATAATTATACATATATACTAATCTAGAGAACGCAGGATATACGGATTCGTTGTCAAAAACGTATGCTTCCAAAAGCTCTTCTTTAGTCATGCAGTTTAAGTTTTCGTTAAAAACATACTTTGTATTGTTATTTAGAGATTTGAATTTCTGGTAAGACATCTCGTGCCTAAGTATTTCATTCTTTTTCCCATCAACCTCAACTTTAAGATTTTCTATACGTTCCAAAAGTAAATCCTTGTCACTAATTTCAAGTTCATTTACTCCCTTCGGAATTTTAGAAGAAAATACTCTATGCGGTTCTTTATGTATATGAGTCTGACAAGTTTGTTCCTCTCCCCCGGTTTTGTTAAACAAATTTGGGAAGCTATCAGTCAAGACTTTCTCTATGATCTCTACGTTGAGAGATATATAAACTAGTGTACCAATGACTTTTCTGTTTATAAATTTATATTTATTTTCTAACTTTTCCAAAGCATACCCAACTTGTCTTTTAGACAAATATGTCTGCTTAGATATGTCCGCTACACTTAGCTTCAGTTGTTTTCCATAATATTTCTTTTTTCCATTTTTCCTTGGGGACAACCAATAAACAATTTTACTAAACACTACACACGTAGGTAGATCCGTACCAGACCTTAACTTAAAGATCTGTTTGTAAGCATCCGGAACCCAATCCCCTCTCTTGAAGAAAGAATTCATACGTACGCAGAGATCCATCTCTTCGTCCATATCTTTGTCCGTTAAACGCTATTTGTACCAGATGGAACTACGAATCTCTGATGTCCGAAGTCTCGTAACATGTCCACCATACCACCTATCCCTTTACGGGCCTTATCTACATTAAGCTTTTGCAGTATGCTAGGTGCACTCAGATCATCGTTTAACTTGGTGCTAACGTATATAGCGTTTGCTGCTTTGTCTGGTATAGACGTACATTCGGCCAACATTGATGAATCGCACCTCCATTTATTGTAAGCCTTAACCTTGTTAAGCTGGGCAAACAGTATAACAGACAGGTTCATTCTCTTAGCCATGTTATGCATGTGCTCAGCTCCATCCAGATACATTATACGTAGATCCTTATTAGCGTCTTTCTTCAAAGCACCCCCCAGCCAGTCGAATATTATAACCTCGGCTGGGAACTCATCGTTTGGATCTTCCATTATACCTTCTATTGCCGCGTCTAGATCTTTCTCTATTGAATGCCCACCCCCTTGTGACCAGTCTAGGAATCTGATGTTTTCATTCATTACCGATATAGTACTTAGTATTTTTATACTATACTTTCTAACATTAGAAACTGAAGATGGTACCACCGACGATCCCGGGTTGGGCTCACTGGTAAACATGTTGAAAGGTATGCTGCACTGCGCTGATAGGAACCTAGGTGTAAGCTCATGTGGTGGTTGCTCTGTCGTCACAAAGATTACCTTACGCCCCATAACCGCGCACTGAGCGGCAAACTGACATGCTAGTACAGTCTTGCCACCACCTGTAGTTGCAGCACACACCGTAGACTCTCCTCTCCTAAATCCTCCAGCTAACTTGTCGTCTAGTGTGTGTAATCCCGTTGGTATTACGAAACCATCATCCGACTGGAGTTGCATACCTTCCACAAAAGATAACGAATTTTTATCCTTTTTGGACTTGGCTATTTTAATACGACGTAACTTCTCCGCAAGGTCATCTACAGTGACAGCTCTCTCGGATGTTTGAGATATCCGCATTATACTGTCTACCATGCCTGCATCAAACCAAGCTTCAAACAAATCTCCGTCTACAAAGTTTGCAGTATTTACATTAGCCCTGGTGTATAGACCACTTAAGTAATTATTGATGTTTTCTACCTCTTCCGGAAGTATCTTGCCGGTCGACTTACAACCATCTATGTAATCAACTATAAACTCCTTAGGAACTACTTCTACTTTAGTTTTATCTCGAAACTCGCACACAGCCTCGAAAATTATTTTGTTTATGTAACTTTCGAATTTGTTATGCCTAGGTCCTAACTCGGAAGATAGGTCTCTTATACTTTCGCCGTAATCGTAGAAAAATTTCTTCGACCCTATGAAAGCCGCTATAATCTGATTCTCTACTACTGCTGGGTTCTCTTTAACTGTATTTATCAAACTCATATATAGTTTCAGTTTTAAAGTTAAACTGTTTTAAAAGTTTAGCTATGTTATTGTCATTACTCATTTCAATCTTAGCTGTGTCACAATACTTACGCCATATGCGTTTGGAATTTTGACACAAGTATAGCCGCACCCAAGCTCTAACTGGTACGGTGTCTTTGAGTAAATAATCTTCGGCTGACATTTTATTGTAATTTAGAGCCGAGAAACATTGGTTTGAAGCCGAAGTTATTTCGGAACGTAACTGACCCTCATGTTGGGATCCGCCACCTGCTTCAGAATATTCTTGTACGGCTTTTTCGCACATATCTCCGAACAGGTGGTTCACATACGGCCCACCGTGTTTCTTACCAATCCCTTTCGAGAACACGGCATTGATAAAGTCCTCAGGACTAACATCTAGCCCCTCACACTTTATAGCTGCTTTGTTCCAGTTTTCCTTAGTATCTATCTTGGCACTAGGTCTGTAATTTCTACCTAGTTGTTTTGTTTTAGCCCCTATAAATAATGTTCTTAATCTGGTTGCCGTGTTCTCGATTTCTAACAAATCGTAATTAATCATTCCTAACTCAACTCTAATTCATTTATGGAATCAACTGTTTCAACTTCGTAACCCATTTTTTTGTATGTTTTCATACGATTCTGACAGTCAGTCACAACCTGCTGCCACATAACGCTATTCTCGGGAACTACTTCACTAGGATTATTCCTAGGGTCGTTTATGCACTCAAACTTGAAATCCACAAGATAACCCTTAGATTTTCCAGGAATAACCTGGGCTAGCCTTCCTGGTTTCTGAATAGAGGATATAGATCCGCCACCACCAGATGCATTAACCATAACACGTAGGTCTGGAAAGGTCACACCCTGCGCGTATATACTAGTAGCTATGCAACGCTTAATATCTCCATCTGCCATTTTGGAAAAAAGCTCTTTTCTTTCTTTAGCCTTCATCCTACCGGCTATAGCTACCTCGCTGTCTTCTACAAACATAGAGAGCATATCCGCTTGTTTCTTCTGATCTATGAATATTAAAGTCTGCCACTCTGTAGGTATTACAGACCTTGTAATTTCGCGTACCAGCTCGAACAAATACTTGTTCTTCCAAACCAATTTCTTATATGCAGAATCTCTAGTGGCGCACGCCCAAGCTTCAAAGGGTATTTTTACAAAGTAAACCTTTATGGGGCATATAGCACCTTCCTCTACAGCCTCGGGAAAAGTTCTCTCGGCGTGTATAGGGCCTATAAGACCAGTTATCAACTTATCTCCTCCGTCATATCTTCCTTCCAGTGTAGCCCCAAAACCATATATCCTAGCGTGCTTGAATCTCGCTAACAAAGGAGCCCTACTTTCAGAAACTGCTGCATGAGGTTCATCTATAAGTAAGAGGTGTACGTTATCCGGGTTTATCTTTTGCAGGCTATCGAAAGAGCACACTGTTATATCGTCAGATGGTATCCTGTTCCTACTACCTGTAAATATCCCCTTAACCTCTCTGTTGGGTAACCACTCTCTAAGCTGTATTACTAACTGAGATAACAAGTCTACACCAGGCGCAGCAACTACAGTCTTTGTCCTAGGAAACACCCTAGCGGCGTTCGCTATCATAACTGTCTTTCCGTATCTAGTAGGTGCTTTAAGTAGACCAGACTCGCCCTTCACCATAAGTTCTTCAAACAAATCTTTTTGACTAAATCTGAAGTCACCAGACAGACACAGCTTGGGCTCAGGCATAACACGTCGATGGTCATAAAACTCGAACACCTTGTCGTGTTTGGTACATACCTCTACGACTTTGTTTTTAAAACCCTGCATCGTCATTATAACTCTGTTTTCAGGTCCTGGGTGTAATACTGTAAAGAGTTCCTCGGAAGTCCTTACCGTTTCTCTCCTCCCCTTTGCTGGGTTCCAGTCTAATGATTTTTTCGTATAAGTCAGGGCTTTCTCTAATTCTTTGAATGAGCCCATTACAGTTAAGCTTCCGCTAAACCAATATATCTTTACAGACATTAAAATCTTCCTCTCCTAAAATATTTACGGATGTAACCTTAAACCTGCCGCAGTGGAATTTCTTACCGAATTGAGAAATGCCTATAAATTTACCTACGACGGCGAATAGTTTACTTATTTCCTCGACAGTTGGACTGCCGTTAACATCTTCGTCGACACGCATACAAAAGCTTAAAGAGTTTCCAGCCGAAACCCCTTCGAAAAGATCCACGTTAGTTTTGTTGTATACCCGTCGGAGTACGTTTACCTCTGGAAAGTCCAACCCGGGCTCTAGAGATATACTCTCAATATCAACCTTTATCTTTAACTCTTTTGCTGCTGTTTTTAGGTCTTCCTTCCATTCCTTCTCGTTTATAGCTAGTCTATTGTCCGGAGACCTCCTAAGTGTGCGGACCCCGTTTTTACGAGGTCCGCCACCTAGGTAATTTGTAGTCAATTCTATGCTTACCTCTAATATCACTGTAGGTTCAATGTTGTACTAAAAGATTCTTCAAGTAAAGGATTGTGATCGCATACCCATACTTGATGATCTATACAACGCAACAGATCTTGTAAAGATTTAAACATGGTACATAACCTCTCCACCCCTTCTTCGTCTAGGTGAGTACTAGGTTCATCAAATGTTTGAAAACCTATATCGGGCACTAGTTCTTGTTGTACAGCTAGAAGGAATGCGATACACAGCCTTACTTTCTGTCCTCCCGAAAGTCTGCTCATTGGTAGTCTCACCATGTCACTACCATCAAACCTATCGAAAACAAAAGACAGAAATGCGTCCGGATCTTTATCTACCGTAAAATCAGCATTCAGTATGGCTAAGTTATCAGATGTGAGCTTTGACAGCACTTCGAATTTGTGAGCTATGTAAGCAGAGGGTAGGCCCTTCTTAGAGAGTATACTTTTTATATCTCTAAGTTCAGAGGCAACTGCTAATCGACTTCGATTTTTAGTCATCCTGTCTTGTATCTCAGAGTAACGGGCGCAGACCTTGGAGAAGTTTTCAGTAGCCTGTTTCAGCCTACCTTCAGCTTCAGATCTTACCTTCTGTTTGTTTTCTAACTCTGACAAGAGTTTGTCCGGAGGTAATTCCTTGTGATCAGGTATATTCAGATCATCCAACGCTTTAGATATGGATTCCTCGTTACTAACTTTTTGTGTAAAACTAGTATCCAAGACGGTCTTCTTACTAATAACATCGATCTCTGCTGACTTCAGCTTTGTATCGTACTCGACAATCTTAATGTTGTCAGATTCCACATCTTTAATATCGTCTGCCAGTTTCTCTACAACTTCAGTAAACTTTTTGATATCTTCAACTTCATTTTCGAAATCCGTCTGATCGACCAACTCTTTGACAGTCTCTGTAAGCTTCCCGAAAGACTTGGACATGTGTTCTAGACGTATAGTATCCAGCTGAATATTTGCTACCAGGTTTGCTTTGCTTTTCTCATAATTACTTAGTAACCCCCTATCGGAGTTTAACTCAGCGTCTATGCGAGCCTTTTCCACTACCAGACGTTCTAACTCTTCTTGCTTGAGCCTCGCATCTTCTTCGGAAGTGCACCCACTCAGATCAGTACCACACGTAGGGCAGTGTATAGATCCAGATTCGTGAGAATGGTACATGCCCAACCAGTTACTACAACTCTTTACTTCCAACATTACCCTATCTAACTCCAAACTATTACTTTCTAATTTGACGTCAGGTGCTATCAAACTCTCTAGTGCACTCTTGTCATCGGATATTTTATTCTCCAACTCCTCTATTTGGGTTTTGGCATGCTTTAGTTCGTCTACTGTTTTATCATAACGTACTCGAGAATTCTTATTTTCGATAGCTTTGCTTTTTAACTCCAATACCTCTGTATACTCGGATCTTAGTCTAGAAACCTTTTCTTCTAGTCCGGACCTGTCAGTTATATTATGCGCTAGATATATAGTTCCCAGTTTGGATGTCAGGGAGGAGGCCTCAGTCTTCAAAGAACTAATTTCCTCAGACAGCTCCTGACACTTTTCATCTAATCTCATGTTGTCCCCTAACAGATCCATTACTGGTTTGTAATCCACTACTCGAGACAGCTGCTTCTCCAACAACTCTTTCTCAACTACAGCGTCCATTCTCTGTATATTTATCTCATCAGATAAACTCTGTAAATCCTCAGCCCCTGCCTCCAAAGCTTTTAACTTAGTGTCAACTACATTGGAATACCTTTCACAAAATGAAAGATTTACAAGTTTAATGAACAGCTGCTCTCTAGATGACTCTGTTCCGAAGAGAAGGTCATTCAGACTTCCTTGCTTTAGGAAGCAAGCATTCGAAAGAGCCTTTTTGTCAACAGATAATAAAGATTGTATCTCTACGTCTATGTCTTTGGCCACAGTGACTACTTTGCCGTCTCGTTCAAACTCTCTTTTAGGTGTCTTACCCACCTCCCTGAGTATTCTCACGTCCGACCCGTCTTTCTCTATGAGCAGCTCCACGTGACCTTTTTTCTTACCTACGGTACACGCGTCTTCAATCTTACCTTCTATCTCTCCAGTTAGGGCATATTTTACTGCCTCCAATATAGTAGACTTACCAGATCCATTTTTACCCAGTAAGCCTACTACCGGAGCTGATCCGGAATTAAACTCCAGCTCTCGATGTATTCCAAAGTTTTTAAGCTTTATATTTTTGATCTTCATATTAATTCTACCTTTCGTTCTCTATAGGAGTCGAACTTACTAATCATCAGTAGTTCTACACCCACAAACCAATCTTCACTCTGGGTCTGATAATCCACGTAACTCGTGTAAGGGATGTCAGTGTCATAAAAGTCGGCTATAACACCGGGTACTGATGGCACATATGGGTCTTCATTAATTCCATCCTTTTCAAATATTGTTACTTTAAACAAACTACATATCCATGTTCGTAAACTTTCGAAGCGCTCTTCTGGCCAACGTTTAAGAAACTCTTTTGAAGAATACAAGTCTCTCATGAATATCTTGTAAATTATACAAGTTAAACTTCGTAAAATAAGATCGTCATACTCTAAAAAGTAACCGAAGAACCTTGGTTCAATACTTAAACATAATTTACCTAGGGAATCCTTTCCTGCTTCTGAAGCCCTTATAACCACTATGTAATTCGGGTCATATACACCCTGGTAGTGATTTCCGGATTCACCATCGTACAAGTAATCAAATCCAACACTTGCTCTGCTGTTAGCAATATTAGTTAATTCTACACAGTCTCTAATATATGTAACTTCTGTATCATTCAAATGTCTGGACCTACTATTGATATCAGGAACTGATGGTCTACTCAGGTCCGGGTATAGTCTTATCGTCATCTTCTTCTGGAGGGTTATCTTCGTAGTGTTCTAATCTCTTTTGTACGTAAGTATCTAATAGAGAGTTTACATCTGCCTCAGGATTTAATAACTGCGATACCAGCTCAAACTGAGATGGCTTGTCGGGTATCAACTCTTTGAGTATGTCAGAGAATGTCAGATCTTCTTTTTCTTCGAAGCTAACTGCACCGTCTCGAGTTTTGATTATAGGCTTAGGCCGAATCGTAACTTCTGTTGGGTCCACCTTCTTCCTAAACCTGCCCAAAACATCAGTGAGCTCTGTATCGAACTTTAGAAACACCAAGGGCTTTTCAGACTTCTGTGCATCAAGTTCGACTAAAGCATTATCAACATCTTCCTCAGTCCTTAGTTCAAATCTTATTACTTTACGAGTCTCTATCTTGTGCGACTCTGTCTCTACAACAGCCGAGCTAAAGTCGTGTACGAACACAAATTTATCAGACTCCTCGGATTCACTAATAAGTTCTGACGAACCGGGTGAGCAAATTGTCATTCCGTCTACGTCAAAACTCTGGTGTATGTGAGTATCTCCTATAACCACAACTCTGGCATCTACGTTTTCGAAATCCTCTATGGAAAAACTTTTTTCACTGGGAAAATTAGTTAATTCGTTAAAGGATTGATGCATGAGTAACATGTCTATGGATTCAGGTAACCTATTACCCTTGTCGAATTCTTCTCGGCTACAGAAAGTTTTCCCGTAAATTACTAAATCTCCGACTCGGTATAGTTCATCGTTAAGAACTTTAAACCCATAGTTTGAACCTGGGTTGGAAAGATTTCTTAACCAATGAGGCTTAGAATTATCATGGTTACCTATGCTCACTAAACACGGTAGTTCATTTTGCTCTAGAAATTCCTGACAAGTTTTTAGGAATTGTATAGTGTGGGACGTGGGCCTCACACTGTGTAGTATGTCGCCGCTAACAGTTACAGCAGCCACACCCAGATCAACGCCGAGTTCTAATATAGACCTAAAGCTATTCTCTATATCGATTTCCCGGCGTACCAAACCATATTGCCGAAACCCTAAGTGGTTGTCGGCGGTAGATAAAATTTTCATTCTTATGTTTCATCAATTTCTATATCGTCCAAACCAACGACACCTTCTTCCGGTTGATGTACTACCTCCTGACTACCAGAGTCTTTGTTAGCTTCTATCATCTTGTTAAGCTTTATAGTAGTACGCAACGTAAACGCTTCTATTGCACCATCCAAGGCCTGCCTGAATCTTGGCTCTGCTAATAACAGCTGGTCATTATCTAATAGAAACGGTAACTCCGTTTCCGTCTCTACAAATGACATAGCATTATCCTTATCCCCTTTGGGGAATAATGAGAGTCTTACTGCGAGCTTGTAAGTGCGTTCGTCATTCTCTTCACATCCACTTTCTTGTGGGTCTTTATTTTCTTCTGACATTTGTTAAATTTTTTAATCATTTTAATTATGCTCCGTCAATCCTTAACTCCAAACTCTTAATCCATTTTGGCATTTGTCGTTTGTAGTCTCTGAATTTTACCCATTCTTTCTGACCTACCCTACCCACTGAACTGTGGTTGGGGTAGATCTCACCACCATCTACGGCCGGGAACCTCCTATCGTCTTCATTGTACCCAGGTCTAAACTGACTATCTAATAGTCCCCTTCCAGAGGAACCTTTTCTTGCAAAGTCATTTGACCTTCTTCTCCTCAGGTACAATACTGGAGATTTGTTTATGACTGGTTTAGCTTTACTTATTACATGATCTTCAATATGAGTATCATCATCAACAAAGCTACCTGATCCCGATCCTGAAATGTTTTCGTCCATAATATATGTATTTTGATTTAGAGTATACTGTTAGAACAGATGGTCAATTTAGAGACAAGCTTACTAAATTGACTAACGAGTTACAAGTACTAACAAGAAAAGCTGACAGTAGTAGCATGTACACCGGCAAAGCACAAGAAGTACTGCTAGATATACTTCGGCACTGTAAGTACAACCCTGCGTTTTTACTACCTTATTACTACCCCAGGTACCCTAAGAACAAGCCTATGAGTCTCAGGGACTTTCCTTTCGCGTTTCACCTCCTACCTATAAACATAGGGGGATACATGGTTATACGTGGAAGTAGGCAGATAGCTAAGTCAACCACCTTTGCCGCGAGGCAGCGCTTGAATGCGCATATGATACCCAAGCTAAAAAGCTTGTACATAGCCCCAAAGGCAGATCAGGTAAAAACTTACGCAAATCGACTGAGAGATCTTGAGTCAGCTTTTAGGTTTCCAACAACAAGTCATAAATATAGGCAGAACCTTCAATATAAAGAATATCCGAATGGTTCTTCTATACAGCTGATAAATGTTGATACCCAAGTCTCCAGCGCTCGTGGTATGTCCACAGATGAGCTATTATACGACGAATATCAAAACTTTGATCCGAGTTTCGAGCCGGAAATTGATGAAATTCAAAGAGCGTCCGAAATGCCTGTGACAATATATGCAGGTACGTCGCTAACTACAGATACTGCTCTGGAAGGAAAATACGCTACGTCTTCCCAAGGTGTCTGGATCATGAGATGCGATTCTTGTAACCACGATAACATACCTACTCCGGAAGAAGGCGTGCTAGACATGATACAGCCCAAAGGCGTATGTTGCTCTAAGTGCGGCTCCTTACTGGATGTTACTAAAGGTAGGTTCGAGCATTTGGACATGGAAAAGTTCAAGATGGGCATGTTCGGGTTTCACATACCGCAAATAATAGTACCCGCTGTGGTTAACAATCATATACGTTGGGACGAAATATATAGGAAGAAATTACACCAAGATCCCAGAAAGTTCTTACAAGAAAATTTAGGTATACCAACGCAAGAAGGGGAAAGAGAAATTACCGAAGCAGATTTGCGAAGGATGTGCGTATTGGGAGAAGATGTTCAACCCCTACTGACTAAAGCTCAGTCTGGACACTATCACGCAGTTTTCTCTGGATGTGACTGGGGCGGTTCCGACTACGATACGTCTAACAAAACGAAATTATCTTATACGTCTCACGCTATACTGGGTCTTAACAGAGACGGTACCTTTGACCTACTACACGCAAAGCGTTACGAAGGTATGTCTTACACGGCTATAGCTGATGACATTCTGGCCAATCACAACATGTTTAAGGGTCTGGCTGTGGGCTCTGATCATGGGGTTGGTTACGCATACAATATGCTACTGAGAGAGAAGATGGCTCCAGAGAACCATTTTATATATAAGTATTCCGGCCCAAGCTCTGAAGTCATACAAGAGAGTAAGACACTGTTCAATATGTATTCTGTGAACCGCACAGAAAGTATAACCGCTCTATATTATGGTATGAAAAATATGCGCATAAGAGCAATGCATTGGGAGAAGAGCGGAGAATACTTATTAGAATGCTTAAACCTCATAAGAATTCCTCAAGAAACAACGGGAGGTGGTACGGGCTTTCTTTACCGGAAACATGGTGCTAAGTCTGACGATTTCCTACATGCAATGAACTTCGCGTACATCTGTGGAAGAGTGTTTTTGCAGGAAAACATAGTGGAAGATGTCGCACTACTTAGACGTATGAAAATGTCTATGACATCCGGCGCAGGGTACAGCCTACAGTCACATGAGATTGTCGGTGGTGTGGGCGAATCTTTTAGTATGTAGCTAGTCCCTACAATAGCGAAAAAAAGTACAACATCCGGAAAACTATTTTACAATAGTTTTGGTTATCCAATAATATATGACACAAGAGGGGTAGTTATTGCAGACGGTCTACACTCGGAAGTTCGTGGTTAGCAAATCCTACCGCCTCTAGTTGTTCTGCTAATTCCGACCGCAGCGCCCTTATAGCACGATGATAGTAAGGTACTTGTATTGCCTCTTCTACCTCATCTATGTCTTCCACTTCTTCTTCAAGTTCTTTTTCTATCAGCTTAGAAACAGCGGGGGAGAACTCCATCTCTTCATGATTAAGCTCGACCTCATATATAGCCCACAAAATTTCAGGAACGGTAAGGTTGTCGAAACCATCAAATCCCGGGTCCCCTTCTATTAAGGTGTTAGATATAGCCCTGAAGGCAACCGGGTCTTCGAAGAATGCGTCTGTAGTTGTAGCCAGTAGTATAGCCTGTAACTTCTCACAGACTTCATCAGAGATCTCCATCTTGTACTCGTCCTGCAGAGCCATGAAGAGCTCTAGGGGATCCATTTCGTAAACTTTCTCTCCGAAGGTGGCCAGGGATATGACGTGTGCCGTGGTTCCGTACGTGGCATCGTCGGACAAAGCTTTGAACACCTCTTTCTTATTTAAATCAGGCATAACCTAGCTCCTTAAGTAACTCCTGGTATTCGGCCGCTCTTTGACGTTCCTCTTGTTCGTTAGCCTCAGACCATTCCTTTGGCCATAAAAGGCTTTTACTGGCATTGTAGCCTCCGTAACCGCCCCCCAGCAATCCTAATAGCCCTCCGAGTCCGCTACCTAGCCCTAGGCTTTGTCCTAACTGCCTGCTTACTTCTCTACCCAAAGAACGCCCGCCTAGTAAACCTAAGTACGCCCCTAAGTCAGTACCGGCGCCTATACCTGCCCCTCTTAGCGCACCACTCCTACTATCACGTTCATCCTCCGGACCCTCTTCGTCTTCTCTGGAGTGGGATGCACCTAGTATGGCTCCTAGGAGTGCCGCTGCTGAAGATTTTTCCATGCCTGACGAAGCTTCTTTCTCTTCGTCTTCTTCCTTCTTTTTCCAAAGAAGACCCTTACCGCCCTTGTAGCCTAGGTAGCCCGAGGCTATCATAGCTAGCAGACCTGTTATGTTAGCTATATCGGATTGCGTTTGGTGGTCATCGCTGAGTGATTCTCCCAGACCCATACCGCCTTTAAGCCCGTATGTCTGTCCCAGATAAGCTGCCAGTCCAGACAATCCACCAACACCAGCTCCCCGCAAGCCAGCATCTAATGTACTTGTTTCTTCATCTTCTTCGTCCTTGTTATGCGCACCTAACAACCCACCTAACGCAGCACCGACGGGTATTATCTTTTCAATGCTCATTTGGGGGTACTACCTACACCCCCGCCCGGTGCAGTTCTTTGTGCAAAACTTGGAACTACTGGGTTCTGTATACCACCTAGCATATTAGGCTGGTAACCACCCATACTTGGTAAGGTCCTAGGTAAGAAAGGTTTGTTACCGAAGATATTGAAAGAATTGTTCTCTATTACGTTTGGAGAACCTTCGAAGTTTGTGTCAGAGCCCATTTGGGCCTGCTGTCCATCTGAAACAGGCTCTTCGTATGTTGCGGCCAACTTGACCAGAAAGTATTTTTCTTTGCTGGTCACCAGCTCTTCGGGTTAATCGTTTACAAATGCTCCCAACAGGTTCTTCTGTAGATCGGTTGGGAACTGCAACAACTTAGAGCTGGCGTTAATACCACCGTTCTCCTCTGCTTCCTTTACTACCTCGAGTAGATCTTCTCTCTCTTTACTGGTAAAGTTTTGCTCTATTACAGAGCGGGCCTTCTTGGTAAACTCACTCAAAGGTATCGGAGCTTCGGATACTACTACGTATGCGTTTGCTACTTTTTTAAGTTCGTTTGAGTCAATACCTGATAGAAAAGCTTCGTACGGGTTAAACATTTCAGAGCTATACTTAACGTCATTAACTCTATCCATGTCGGTAAACAAGTGTATATAGTCTTCCACGTTCTCAGTGTCTACACTTGCCGATTTTACTATTTCCTCGTAAACTTCACCTGCCTGCTCTCCCAGTAAGTTTGCACGTTGCCTGCAAGCTACTTTCGCTCCCTGGTAGTTAAACTCACGTTCTACCCCGTTACTACGAATTCTATCTGGCAATCCTGATACGTCTATATCTAAGAAATTAGCAGCCTTAACCAAGTTCTTAGAAGCATGTCTGAATGCTTCTATAGGCATTTTATCAAAATCGTCACATAGGTCGCGGGCGGACTTAGTAACACTGAACTCATCATTGACCGGGTAGTAGTACTTCATACCCACTCCGTCTCCATAATCTATGGAGAGCGCAAAATGTTCGGACAAATCTTCTTTAGAAGCTTGTTTTTCCAAATCACTAAAAACACCGTCTATAACTTCTGTATCGGACGCTATACCATGCAGCGTAATTGCTGATTCTATACTTTTTAATACCGACTCGTCTTCAACACCTGCCGCTTTTACGTACGCGTAGCTTAGGTATGTATTTTCTTTAGTGTTCAGGGGAAACTCTCTTCTTCTCTTATCTGCAAATGCAGATACTGACAGGTCGCTTGTTTCCTCTCTCCGTTCGCTAGCCGATGCTTCCTTGACATAACTGGGAAAGTTCCCAATCATAGCACTCACCTGCGAAAGGTACTTAGGGTTATTATCTTTTACAAAGTCCATGATGTTTAATCTCCATTCTTAATTACATGCGTACCAAAGTCAATATGCTTTTTAACGTGCTGAAACCGCACGCTCTCTGTGTAGATCTGGGATTGAGAAAAGTTGAGAACCAACGACACGTACCAGCTTTCCAAGACCCTGTGAACGAAGGTAATACAATACTGACTGTTGCCGATGAATTTGTTTCTCAAACATATAATCCAGATTATCAATACGGAAACATAATTGACTTACTGGTCTATGTAAAGGGTTTTAACTACGAGGATGCTATATCTCATGTTACGGAAAACTATAAAGACAGTATTGATGCTACTCTCCTATCTTCTATAGATTGGTGGAAAAAAGACACAGCTAGTTACTTAGAGGATTTGGCTACTGTAAACCGTTACATAGCAAAGGCATCTAAAGATCTAAAAATACCAGCAAAGGTTAGAGAAGAACTAAACAATAGAGAACTGTTACAGGCAGGTAGCCCTCAGTTTTTAGTTTACAGTCAGGGTGCGAAAGTTAACGCAATGTTGGGTGAATTGTGTTCCAAAGAGTTTAACTCAGTAAAACACACGTTAGCTAACGAAGGTCATTACTTACTGTATCCTTACTACACTAACTACCATACGCTTTCAGCATTAATAGCTGAGGAAGTACCTTCCGGTAAATTTATAGCAGTTTATGAATCTGAGCTTTCCTATGGGTACTTAGGTTACCACACTATAAATCCTGAGTTACATGTCGCCACGTTTTGCTCGGATATACTGGAGCTAGCACGTACTAGAAACACTTTCCTTAGTCACAGTAGAAACAAGTTCGGAACTTTGTTACTAAGGTATAACACACGTAAGAAACAAAAGCGTGCAGGTATCATGGGTGCCATACAACCTGATAAGCTTCCAAGACTTGTCATACATAAAGATAAATGCAAGGTGTTAGCGAACTTAATGAAATATTTTAAGTATGCCAGTGAGGTAAAATCGAGTGAAGATCTGTATTTCCAAACTTATAAAAATTCAAAATGTTGTAGAAGTAAAATAGTCAATAGCTTCTTCAGTATGTTGTCAAAAAATTCAGAAGAAGAAGAGTTAAGCAAGTTTATGTCCTACGCATTCAAGGATGCTATAATAAGGTCCGAAGTGTTGGAAAAACTTAAGCACTCTGGTAGGGACGACATAGTGACCTTAGCTGACCATGAAGTTTTACGCGTTAATAAAAAATTTAATTCCTTAGGGAAGCAAGTTGAGAGTACTGCAGCTGGTTATGCTATAGATATAGACGGCGAGTCTGTACCTATAACTAACTTTACAATTATGCTAAAACGTACTTTGGTATTTCAGAACAGCTCAGATGTATTCTACTCGGGAAGTGTTTACCTGCAGGACCTTTCGAAAGATATAACTTTTAGTAAGAGGACATTGCAGCAACCATACCAACTTCTCAAAGTCATAACAAAGGCAGTTACAGAAGACTCTAACTCGGACGTGAGGTTACCGATGATTTACGACCAATCATACACCAAGTACCTCAACAACATACTGTTACAAGAGGCTAATACTTCCAAAGCTGAATTCGGTATGTCTAGGTTAGGGTGGTCAGATGATAGAAGTACATTCAAAAGCTTTTCTTGGGAGGCTAGTAACTTCGAGGTTACAGAAACTACAGCCATACCCCACCCTGAAAGGCCGTTATTTGATAACTACATATACCACAAACTGCCGGACTCTAATAAGGTTAAATTTTCTAAAGATATAAACCTTATACTGTCCATGCTAGTGGGTATGCTATGTAGATCCTATCTTAGGTGGGACATACCCACGGTTAAAATTTATGACACCCCTAAGTCCCGTAAGTTACTACTTCAGTTATTTGAAACATTTGGTCAGAACAAGTTGATATTCCTAAATACAAACCGAAGAACTAGTGTCAACAAATACGAAGAGTTTAACGGCTACCCAATTATTACAGTGAGTTCAGAGAATCCACAGAAATACTCTGTTAATGGTATATTCCATCTCACGATGGAGGGTGGCACTAATATCGATAAGTTTAATGACGATTACGAGTTTTCCACTTACTTTAAAGTTCTCATACCCAAACTAGTTACGTACATTTTGCGGAGTAGGTGCGAAGACTACGTAAAGGTCGGTAATACTCCGGAATGTTTAGCTGCAGAAGGCTCTTCTTTTATAAAGGCCGCCCTAGACCTAAAAGAATTCGATTACAAAGATAGTAACCTGGAAGTAGTAGATGGTGAACTTAATCGCCCGGCAGTATAAGCCTAAGCTGCGGAGTGTACGATAACGGTAGTCCGTCTATATAGTCATCTGGCCAAGGATTTTTTTGAGTGCCTTCTATGGACGCATTATTATTAGGCATCCAGAACACAGTGTCCTTAGTTACAGCGTAAGCTCCGTTGTCACCGTAAAGCAGGTAAACTCCGTTAAGTTCCATTAAAATGTTTTGGTAAGGTTTAGTTAGGTACTTACCGTAAAACAATTTAAAGTCTGGGTCGGCGTCTATGTTATAATAGAAAACAGCTCCGTCAGGTATAGAGTCTTCTGCGTTAGCTATACTGTTTTCAAACTCAGATATGGGAAGCCATCCAGGCAAGCTGTGATCGGGTGCTGTAATAGTAGTACCATCCCAGTTACCCGAAGGCATGAAATGCATCCCGAGAGATATTCTGTTGCCACCTATTTCAAATCTTTCAAGATCTCCGTCGTCTGATATAGTCACACCTTGGAACGCCGTCAGTATGTCAGTAGAGTTTAAGTCTGCAACTAGTCGACTCACGTCTATCTTTATATACTCCCATATTTCGTCTAGCTCTCTAGGACTGCGTGCAAAAACTTCCAGTTGGTTTCTACGGTAGTAAGGTATCAACTCGTCTTCGTTGACTATCTTGGGAGCGTTTTTAGGTATTTCGTAATACTGGTTTACCGAAGCTACGGCTTCAAAAAGGTCTCCGGTATACGCGTCTGTACCCAGCATCCTATGGTATATGAAAATCTCACCATCCATGTTAGTGGCGTTTGTAGCCCTAACCATAAGCCCCCAACCCTTTCTCTGGTCGGGATCAAAATTATACTCTGCAGTATATTTTTCTAAAGTTATAGAGGCTTTCACTTAGAATACCTTCCCGGTAACAATTACCGATACCCTTTGCTCTACGTCAAACGGCCTGTAAACGTTTATTCTAACGACACCGTTCGGAGGAACTATAGCTGCTTTTTCTGACAGGGTCAGCACACATGATGTGTTGTACTCTAATACTTTTACTGGCTCCCTATGCAGTATATTGTACACACCAGCACCCTCGGACCCAGTACCTACATCCACCAGTGCATAATCTGACTCGTCAAATGTCTGACCCAGGTCTATATTACTGCGTTGAGAATTGTTTTGGGACCTGACTATAAATATTAACTCTCTGAGAACTACATTAAACTTCGTGTTATTAGTGTATATCGGAGTTGTGCTGAAGCGACCCAGATGTACGTCTGGGGTTGTGTGCGATACGTTCTCTTGGTCTTCAGACCATAATAGTAAGTTACCGGACATAGGTTCACCATCATAAGATGGCTCTAGTCCTGTTATAACATCTTTAACACGTAGCGGAGGAAGTACACCTACACCTAGGACCCTAGAGGACTTATGATACACACTTAATTTATTAGTGTATACCCAGCTGCGGTTTACGTGAGGTTCGAAACTATAAGTAGCCTCCTTCCAAAACCACGAGCTACCCGGACTTGAATTGCGGTGTGTAACTTCAGAGCTACTGTTATGTATACCATCCTCTGCGCTAACTAACCTACTATAGTTTATGTCCCAGGGCTGAGTCTCTACATATGCTGTGCCCCAGTAAGCAGTCTTCGTAGAAATTCCCAAATCGTAGTAGTCATCTCCGAAGTTAGATGAGACACCCTGTTCGTTAATTTCAGAGAGGGTCATCTCGGTACCGTTTACCATTATTATAGCTTTGTTCAGAGGTTCGGCTGGCCAGTTCTGTACAAACCCAAAATCCGATTTTGTATCGTAGTATTTCTTGACGTCTGTCGGTACGTGCTCGTAGTCAGGATAGTCGCATTGTCCGTCTTCTAAATAGTAAGGTTGTATTTGGTACTTACTGCCACTAGCCCCGGCTTCTATACCAGATGTATCAATTTCCTTCCAACCCTGCAGTGAGTCCGGTATACGAAGTATTACCGAGCGATAATTGTCTAGGTCAAACGTCTCATCTTCGTTACATATGAATTTAAAATATATACGCTGGAGTGGAACGTTATTGGAATCGGTAACTACATAAGTTCTTGTATCTTCGTGGTTATCAGCGGTTACTGCGAAGGGCCTGTCTTCCGCCTCATAGCTTTCTGTAGAGAAGGTTTCTACGTTAATATCAGGATCCGAAAGCTGGGCCAGGCTGGATGCTGTGCCTATACTTATATGCCCTTCAGTGCTCACGATTAGCTCTATCCAAACAGGTTCCACAGCTACCCCTAATGCTTCACCCTCTGCGACCATATAACCTGAGTCTGAAAATTTTGCGTTTTCTTTAGTGTCGGTCCAAACTCCGTCTAGCGCGTCAGACTCCAAAGCATCGAAACCCACTACCCGGCTCTCGTTACCTACGGTCCTAGTACTGCCTACTGGACGCATACCCATTTCAAACTTAGAAGTTTTTTCAAACCCCTCAGGTGTACCGTACACCTTGTTCATCAATACGTTGTCGTCAGTAGCTAGCAAAACTTGTACCGCTAGAGCCGGGGGCCTGGAAGTAATCCTACCTTGAAACTCAGAACTTACGTAATATGGCTTGCCAGGCTGGTATGTTTCTCCTGGTTCCAATAGCTTGTTTCCAGCCGTCTTGAAAACAGCTGACGGCCAACTTCCGTCAACCAGTATGTCAGCCGTGTTCCCCACTATTTTAACTACCACACCCACGACCATAGCTGTGGGTAATGTCTGGTAACTGTTACCTGTAAATTCTACCTTAGCTAGGGTGGGTTCATACAAGCCAGACCCGCTGTTGTAATAAACTGTGTTATACAGGTCTACAGAATTATGAATTTTTCTGTTCTTGATTACGACATTACTTATACTACCCTTAGCGGCTAAGCTAGCTATGGAGTTTTCAAGTATTTTTAATCTTTTCTCAAGCTCTACTGTAGGAGTAGATACTATTTCACTGGACAGAGGATCCAGAGGCTGTACGTGCCTGATAGGTTTATCGCTACTCATTATACTGTAAATTTCAAGGTGTAATCTATAGCCAGTTGACCCCCAGTAGGTATTTCTAACCCGTCTGCAGAAAGGAGAGAAACTATAAGGTCTTGTGATGGGTCGGAAATAGTCTTAGAAGCAGCAAGGCCCAAATAGTAAATTTTCGAACTTTCTGGAGAGAAAGTTCCCAAAAGTTCGTTGTTCCCGGTAAGCCTGAAGAAGAAAGTTATCTTACCGTTAGCTATATCATCATTGTTTTCTAACTTAGAAGTACTAAATATTTTAGACCTAAGACAACCCGCGCTAGCAGTAGCTACATTAAAGTCACTATACGTTACGTCAGAAGCAGAAAGTGTGAAGTTGGTGCCCGAGGATGCGGTGGGCTCGTCCGTAGCAAATCTTGCGTAGATATGCGACGGCCTTGGGGCGCTGGGGTCCACTAGTAGTTTCCCTATTACACCCACACCTTCTTTTATTATTTGGTTCTCCAGGGTGTTCTCTGAAACAACGTTACCGTTTTCGTCCAGAGTTTTTATTTTTATCTCCGTACTAACTAAATCTTTGATACTAGTCATTTTCTAAGTATTTAACTCTGCTTTAAAACTGTCAACGATTATTGAGTTCAAGTCAACTGATGCCTCTTCTTCGGAATTTGATAAAATAAAAGAATTATATTCACTTTCTATTAAATTCGCCAGCTTATATTCATCTGTATACTTGGGACCTACTAAGAGTAAAATAAGAGTACAGCCTACGGGCTGCTCTTCGCTTATGAACCTGGCTACTGCATGCAGCTTGCTACCTATAGGCGCGCAATCCAAAACAACAACTAACCCAGTAGAGCTTAACAAACTCTTAAAAAATACATCCAAAGCGTTAACATATTTTATAGCAGGTTCGGGGCTCGATCCGGGATCTTCTGGTTTTATAATTTCCGGCTCTTTCAGAAGCTTTAGGTTTCTTTCCTCTTCTTCCCAG
>MDTG01038768.1_pt1 | contig 21703 bp, 22 predicted proteins | sample 811421 | NCBI WGS metagenome assembly MDTG01 (sample SAMN05326645, study PRJNA326480) | marine metagenome | isolation source: seawater | place: Pacific Ocean: South East | collected 2011 | reverse complement strand
GATGACCGTCTGCCACGCGCAGCGGGCCTCCCACGAGCAGCCAGTCGATCCGGTGGTTGGTGTGCAGGCCCTTGAAGCCGTTGAAGGTGCCGGCGAAGGAGGGGTGGGGCGCCTCGTTCCAGCTGTCGCGCAGCCCGGTCGCGGTGTTGCCCGAGCCGACGAGGGTCTTGCGGGGCTCCTCGTCGGGGGCCGAGTTGTAGTCGCCCGCGATCAGGATCGCGATCTTCTTGCGCTCCTTGCTGGGGACCCGCTTGCGCAGGAACTCGTTCATGACCCGCGCGCCCTTGATCCGGTTCTCGGGGTCGCGGCCCTTGTCCTTCTCGGGGAGGTGGGTGTTCAGGACCAGCAGCGGCGAGCGGGCGCCCTTCATGTCGATCAGGGCCCAGGTGACCTTGCGCGGGTAGCGGTCGCTCCAGGTGTTGCTGCCCTTGACCTCGGGCGTGTCGGAGAGCCAGAACTCGCCCCAGTCCTTGATCTTGCCCTCCTTGCGCCGGACGAGGATCGAGCAGCGTTCGCCCGAGCCGGTCGGGTTCCGGCCGCCGCCGACGAAGTGGTAGTCCGGCAGCAGGCGCTCGAGGTCCTCGACCTGGTGGGCCTTGTCCTCCTGGATCGCGACGACCTCGGCCTGCTTGATCGTCTTCGCGACGGCTTCGGCGCGGTTGTTCCAGCGGTTGCGCCCGTCGTTCTTGAAGTCGTAGCGGATGTTGAAGCTCATGGCGCGGAACTTGGCGCCCTTGCCCCGGCGCGGCTCGTCGTCCTTGTCGGCCTTGCTGGGCTTGGGCTTGGGCGCCTTGCTGGGCTTGGGCTTGGCCGGCTTGGGCTTCTTGCTCTCGTCCTTGGGCATCACCCAGCGCCCGTCGCGCTTGACGAGCCCGGCCTCGAGGTTGGCCTTGTCGGCGGGGGTGACCCAGTCGCCCTTGTAGAGCACCAGCCCCAGCACGTCGCGGTTGTATTCCTCGAGCGTGTGCCAGCGCCCCTGGTGGAGCTTGTGGCCCAGGGCCTCGCGCGCGGGCTTGCAGCCCTCGTCGAGCTTCAGCGCGCGCTCGTAGCAGCCGCGGGCCTGCTTCTCGAGCTTCTTGCTCCGCGCCCAGTCGCCGAGCTCGCACCAGGCCTTGGTGCTGCGCGAGTCCTCCAGCTTGGCGCGGCGCTTCTTGAAGGTCTCGGCGAGGTCCTCTTCCTTGACGATCCGCGAGATCTCGTCGCGCGGGACGCGGATCGTGCCGCCGCCGCGGGTCTTGATCGTGACGCTGCGGGAGGTCTCCGAGACGATCTTGCCGCGGTATTGCCCGCCCGACTCGAGGTGGATCACGTCGGCGCGAGCGCTGGCCCCGGCCAGGAGGAGCAGGCCCGCGAGGGCGAGGGTCCTGAGAGCGTTCATGGCGCTAGCGTAGCGGCTGGATCCAGCGCGTGGGTCACGACTTTGCACCGCCCGGCGCCTCAGCGACCCAGGGCCAGCTAGTCGAGGACCTTGGCCGTGCCCTCCCAGTAGGCCCGGTAGCGGGGCCAGCACGCCACGGCCATCTTCCGGCCCAGCTTCAGGCCGTCGTCGTTGTCGCTGCGAATGTGATAGCCGCCCAACAGGCGGGACTCGGCGGCCATCTCCGAGATCGAGGAGAAGGTCGGCAGGGGCAGGCGCACGCGCTTGGACTCGGCCACGTCGGTGGCCTTGACCCCCTCGAGGGCCTGCATTTCGAAGGTGGTGCAGTCGGCCTCGGTCAGCTCGCCGGCCACGCGCTCGGCCACGAACTCGAAGCGGTCGCTGCCGCTGAAGAGCTCGAGCAGCTTGGCGCAGGCCCCGCTGACGGTCGCGTGCCCCGAGGGGTAGCCGGGGAAGGGCGGGGTGACGAAGGAGGCGGGCGAGTAGGGGTGCCAGTCCTCGGCCTTGACCCGCTTGAAGCCCTCACAGGGTCCCGCGTAGCCGAGCACCTCCTGGCCGGCGTAGAAGTGGCGGACGTACCAGTAGGGCCGCGACGAGTCGTGGCGGTACTTCTCTTCCCAGCACATGACGAAGGCGTCGTGGGCCATGCAGCCGATCGCGAAGAAGAGCTTCACGTCCTCGTCGATCCCCTGCTTCTCGCGCCGCGAGAGGTCCATGGCGAAGCGCAGCCAGTGCCCCGACTGTCCGGTCGAGCGAGGTCCGTCGCGCATCAGCTCCACGATCGCCTTCTGGCGCAGGCTGAGGCTCGCGTTGGCCTGAATGCACTCGTCGACCTCCCGGCGCAGCTGCGGGTCCTTGGCCTTGGGCGGTCCCGCCGTGCGGAAGGGCTCGGGGTCGGTGTAGCCGATCGTCTTGACCTTGCCCCAGTGCGGCGTGAGCGGGTCGGGGTAGAAGTGGCCAGGCCGCCCGTCGGGATAGGCGAAGGGAATGTTCTTCCAGCGGTCGGGGTCCTGCGGCTCGTCGACTCCTCGCGTGGCCTTGTAGCCGCTCGTGTCCGAGTAGGGCGTGCCGTCGCCAGCCTCGCCGAGCTGGTTGGCCCCGTCCCGGTGCCGGTAGGCCAGGAGCACCGCCGCGACCTCGTTTCCGATCCCCGCAGCCGTGGCGACGTCGGTCGAGGTGTTCGCCGGGTCGATCCCCTGCTTCTGGGCGAGCTCGTGGACCCACTTCAGGTCCTCGGGGAAGAGGTCCTCGAGGCAACGGAGGGCCGCGTAGCCGACCGCGATCTCCTTGTTGCGCTGAGTGCGCTCCCCAGCCGGCCGCCGCAGCTTCCCCCCCAGCCGCGTGCCGACGGCCTTGGCGTCGTAGCAGGCCCAGGCGTCATACATGGCCGTGAGCGGGATCATCATTTCGCGCGCGATCGTGGTCGGGCGCGCCCCGATCCGGTCCACCCGCCGCGCCGAGGTCTCGAGGATCCCCTCGAGCCACGCGTAGGCCACGCTGGGCGCCTCCGCCGCCCGCGCGTGCACGGGCCAGGACTCGCTGCCGGCCACCTCGGGTGTGCTGTAGAGCTCGAAGCCCCCGCTCGGCTCGCCGCCCGTGGGAGCCGGGTCCTCGGTGCTGGAGCAGCCGAGCGCGAGCAGCAGGCCGGTGGCGGCTGAGGCTGCGAGGAAGAGCGAGCGGTTGGACATGACGTCCTCCGAAGAGTTGAGGCGGGCGACCGAGGCGGGACAGTCTAGGCTCATCCGCGCCCGGCGCGACTCGCCGAAGGGTTACGATCGGTGGCGCAACCACCGTCCAAGCGCGTGAACATGACCCACTTCCCAAGCAGCCTCGCGTTCCTGTTGGCCTTCAGCGCCCTGGTGCTCGCGGACGACAAGCCCAAGGGCCCGCTGCTGAAGCTCGTCCGCGAGGCCAAGTGCGAGAAGGTGTTCCCCTCCCCGGGGCCCTTCGACGCCAGCGGCCTGACCCTCGCCAAGGGCGAGCTCTACCTGGTCTTCGACACCCGCAAGGCGATCGGCGTCGTCAGCCCTGACCTGAAGAGCGGTCGTCTCAGCGAGGCCCCCGCCGGGATCTCCGACTACGAGGGCATCAGCTACGACTCCGAGCGCGGCTGCTTCTACGTGGTCGTCGAGGCCCTGCGCACTCCGCAGGGCTACAAGGGAGGCCTGATCGAGCTCGACGCCTCCCTGAAGCCGAAGGCGCAGTGGATCCTCGACCCGCCCATCGGCGGCCCGAGCAAGGGCTTCGAGGGGGTGCTCGCCCTGCGGCGCGCGGGGCGGGAATACGTGCTCGTCATGCTCGAGAGCAACCACGGGGCGGCGAAGGCCGACCCCAAGGCCGACGACCTCGGCAACGGCCGTCTGCGGGTCTACGAGCGCAAGGAGGCCGAGGGCGCCGTGACCTGGGCCCTCGTGACCACCATTCACCTCCCCAGCGAGGCCAAGTTCGAGGACTACGCGGGGCTCTCCCTGCGCGGGAGGCGCCTGGCGGTGGTCAGTCAGTCGACCCGGCGACTGTGGATCGGGACCCTCGACCCCAAACGCTGGGCCATCGAGGGCAAGGGCCAGGTCTACCGCTTCCCCAAGACCGGCGGGCGCTACGGGAACCTCGAAGGCGTAGCCTGGCTCTCGGACGAGCAGCTGGCCTTCGTCTCGGACGGCGCGCGCGGCAAGGCCAAGAACCTGGCCAAGGCCGAGTCCGTGCACGTCTTCGAGCTGCCGGAGTAGGCGAGTCGCTCACCCCCGATCGCCGCGCAGAGACCCCCGCGCGAGGGCCGCCGTGTCGCCACTCCCTTTCGACAACGCTCTGGCTGCCTCGTTCCTCGAGCTTTGGAAGACCTGCGAGATCCCGGCCGGCCTCGAGGAGGTCGCGCTCGCGCCAACCGTCCGCACCGAGACGGGCGAGGAGGTCCCGCGCACCAGCTCCGTGAGCCGACGCTACTGCCGCTGCCTAGCCTGCGGCCAGCGTGACCCGGCGCTCGACGTCCAGCGGCATCGGCCGATCCAGCTCCCAGGTCAGCCGCACTCCGGACATGCAAACGCCTCAGGCACTTACCTGAGGCGTTTCGCGAGCTCCTCGGGGGGAGCCGATCCATGTGCGGGTCTCGCTCCGTGTCTGGCTGCGCAGGCTCCACGCCGTTGGGCGCTGACGAGCTCTCCGCGCAGCCGAGGGACGGCGCGGCGTGGGCGCTACCCGACTGGCTTGACGTTCTCCGCGCGGGGTCCCTTCGGGCCCTGGCCTTCGTCATAGCTGACCTTCTGCCCCTCGTTCAATTCCTCGAAGCGAACGCCCACCAAGGCTGAAGAGTGGAAGAAGAGGTCCTTGGGACCTCCCGTGCTAATGAACCCGAAGCCCTTGTCGGTGATTCGCTTGATCGTGCCTTCAGACATGTCTGTCTCCTTGTTTAGGCGCCAGGGTTTGGCGCGCAGTCGAAAATGAGTTGGGGTGAGGAGGGTCGCCCCGCGGCCTCGGGGGTGGGGCGACCGAGTCGGTAGAGGTGCCGCACGTGGGCGAAGAGCGCGCCGCCAAGGGTTGGGTGGTCGTGCGGACGGATCCCATGCCGGGCGCAGACCTGCCGCACGACCTCGGCCAGAGCCGGGTAGTGGCGGTGGCCGATCCGCGGGAAGAGGTGGTGCTCGACCTGGTGGTTCAGCCCGCCCACGAACCACGTCAGCAAGGGGTTGCTGCGCGCGAAGTCCGCGGTGGTCGCGAGCTGGTGTTCGGCCCAGGGAAGCGGAGTGCGCCCGCTCGCGTCGGGCTGGAAGAAGCTCGTGCAGGTCACGGCATGCGCGAGCTGGAACACCACCCCCAGCGTGACTCCCAGGGCGCAGGACACCAACGCAGCTCCCGCCAGATACGCGGCCGGACCCACGACCAGGAGCGGGATCACGATCGCCCAGAGAGCGAAGCAGAGCTTGCCCGCGATCAGCACGACCCAGTCCCGACGGCTCAGACGCGGAAGTGGATGCCCACCGACTTGGCCTCGAGCCACGGCCACGAAGTCGTCCACCAGCGTCCACTTGGGAGGGAGGAACACGAGCAAGGCCGGCCAATAGAGCCACTGGAATCGGTGGAACCAACGCCGGGTCTGGCCAGGGCTCAAGCGCATGAAGGGCTCGAAGTCGATGTCGTCGTCGGCGCCGTCCACGTTGGTGTAGGTGTGGTGCAGCACGTTGTGCTTGTAGGCCCAGACGAATGAGCTCCCGCCGATGAGGTCGAGCGAGCGCGCCGCCCAGCGGTTGATCGCGCGCCGGTCGGAGTAGGAGGCGTGGCCTCCGTCGTGCATGACGGCGAAGCCGATCCCTGCCATGGCCAGGGCGAGCGAGACCGCGAGCGGGATCGCGGTCCACCACGTCGGGGCCCAGAAGACGAGCAGCGCATAGGACGTGATCGCCCAGCTGAACAGCGTCGCGCTCTTGAGCAGCATTGACGCGCCGCCGTGCCGACTGAGGCCCGTCGTGCGGAAGTAGGCGTCGACGGCCTCATCCAGCTCGGTGCGCACCGGGGATCGAGGCTTCAAGCGGGGCAGCGAGCGAGGAGCGGCCGCAGGGGTGGCGCCGCTCAGTGGGCTGCCCTCTTGACCACCCCCAACCGCTCGAGGGTCTCCTCGTAGCGGTCCTCCACGGCCTCCCACACGAAGTCGTGGCTGGTCTGGCCGCGGTAGGCGCAGAAGGCGGCCAGCGCGCGCCTGAGGAGCTGCGTGCTGCGCTCCGGCTCTGCGAACGAGCGCTCGAAGGCGAGGATTCCGTAGTAGAAGCACTCGGCATCGGCGTCCAGGCCGCGAGCGGCGTGGTGGGCCTCTAGGGTCATGAGCGCCTGTGCCTCGTCGAGCGGCTGTTCAGGCAAGCCGTGCTCGACGTAGCGGGTCCAGACGTAGTGCTGGATGGCGGTGAGGTCGACGGGGGTAGCCGGTAGATCCGGCGCGGAGAGGGGCATCGGGGGCCTTACTGGGTGTGGGCGAGGGAGGGCCAGAGCACCACAGCAATGCCAGAGCCGGCGGCGACCCAGGTGGTCAGCGCCACTACCACTGTAGCCGCATGTTGCAGATCGCGCCCTGCAAGAACCATCGACGCCTGCTTCGCACCCCTCCAGGGTGCTTGCGCTCCAGGTCTCGGGGCTCGCACGACGCGGACCTCGTCCGCTCCGCACCCGCTCGACACGGGCGAGCCGAGGCGCGTCGGCGCGAAGCCTGGGGCGTCATGCGCGCCGCCCCGTGAGCGGGCATGGACCTCGCTAAGGAGGGAGCTATACACCGCTCAACCGCTGCCTCCGAGGTCGTGGTGCTCCCCACGGAGGTCCTCGGCGTCGAGCGCCTGGGCCAGGGCGCGGGCTAGACGCCCGGCGCAGGCCAGGGCCGCGTCGACCTCGGGGCTCAGCTCGAGGCCGGTGCCTGCGGTGCGGGCCTGGAGCTTGGTCAGCGCGGCGCCCAAGTCGGCCAGCTCGGCGTCGGCCACGCGCAGCATTTCGCGACGCTCGAGCCCCGCTGCGTCCTGCGCCAGACGGGCCGCGTCCAGGCTGTCCTCCGCGGCCTCCAGCTGGGCAGCTTGCTGGCGGGACTCCTGGCCGAGGCGCCTGCGCTCGTTGGCGCGGCTGAGGTCGGCGACGCGGCGTTCGCTCTCCAGGCTGGCGTCGTCCAGGGCTCGCTCCCGATCGAGGCCCGCGCGGGTCTGCTGGTTGCCCCGCGAGTGCTGCCGAGTGCGATCGTGGACTTCGCGGCGTTCGGTGCGCTCCTGGTCGACTGCGCGCCGATCTTCGTCGATCGCCTCGTCGCCGTCGGTCGGCCGGCTGGAGGAGTCAGGGCGGGGCGAGTTCATCGGAGGCTCCAGATCAGGTGAGTCACACCTCGAGGCGCGGGCTGTGAGGGGACTCGCAGCGGGAGGGAAACCCGAAACAACGTCTCGCCGTGGGGAGGTGCCTTTAGGGCAGGGCTCGCCACAGGGAGGGTTGTTCGCAAGTTTGTCTTGGTCTCTAGCGGCCGATGACCCAGCCCGCGGGGCTGCTGGCCGCACGGAAGGTCAGCGCGTGGCCCCACATGTCGATCGCGTCCTGCTGGCCAGGATCGCGAGAGCCTGGAGCCAGGTCCAGGAAGCAGAAGGACTCGGCTCGACCGGTGACGTGGTTCCGCCCCAGGAGCACCCTCTCGACCTCGCCAAACACTCCGAAGAAGGCGGCGAGTTGGGAGACGGTCGCGGCTGGGGGGAGGTTCTCGACGACGAGGTTGATCATGCGTGCGCTCGTACCTGTGCGAGTCGTGCCAGAGGGCAGCCACAGGTAGAGGTGCGATCAAGCGGGGAGGGGATACCCCTCGTGCTTGCAGTGTAGCACTCCCCTGCAGCGGCTCTGTCCGCGTTCTCGAGTTGTTTTCGCGGGCGCTCGGCCGATCCACAGGAGTTAGTCCTTCTGGCCAGCGGAGACGGGCTCGCCCGTGAGGAGGAATTCATAGGGTCCGACGGTGAGCCGGTCACCGAGGTCGAGGCGAACGTGATCCTCGACCGGTGCGCCGTTGTGGACCGTCCCTCCGATCGAGCAGGCTTGGTAGGTGATCTCTCCGCGGGGCGTGACCCGGATGACTCCATGCCGTTGTGAGACGCCCTCGCTCGGCAGACACACGTCGCTGGCGGGGTCACGACCGACGGAGGTGTAGCCGAGAGGCAGCGGCGCCGGGTCGCGCTGGTCGCAGACCAGCCAAGCCACGGGTGCGCGGCGGTGGCGGCGCCGCAGCTGAAGCCGCTGGGTGCGCTCGAGGGTGCGTTGCCTCCGCGCGGGGTCGAAGAGCGCGAACTGGTCCTTGCCGGACTCCTTCGCCTGGTAGAGCGCCTGGTCCGCGCTCCTCAGCAGCGTAGCGACCCCTTGCGCGCTGGCGGGTGCCTCGCCTGGGTTGCACGCCACCCCGACGGAGGCCGTGACGCTGAGCCCGTGCGAGCCCATCGGGGTCGCGCGCAGCTCGTGCAGGAACTTCTCCGCCACCATCCCTGCTCCGAAGGCGTCCGTGCCTGGGAGGACCGCCAGGAACTCCTCCCCTCCCCAGCGGCCCGCCGAATCCGTCAGCCGAAGCGTGCAGCGGAGCCGCATCGCAACGTCTCGGAGCACTTGATCACCCGCCTCGTGACCGTAGGTGTCGTTGACGGCCTTGAAGTCGTCGAGGTCGATCAAGAGCACGGAGAGGGGCGTGCGGGAGTTCCTCGAGTGCGAGAGCTCGTCGCGCAAGATCTGTTCCGTCTGGGAGCGGTTGGTCAGGGTGGTGAGCGAATCGGTGGTGGCTCGGCGCTGCAGCTTGACGCTGGACAACAGGACCGCGATCTGTCGGGCGAGGATTTGAAAGAGGCGCTTCTCCTCGCCGTTCAAGCTCATTCCGGGTGACGACATGAGCAGCGCGCCTCGTGTGTTCCCGGGCTGGTAGCGTCGCCGCTCCCGTTCGTTGGTCCGCCGGTGGCTGCGCATGGGCACGCACACCGTCGCAGGACCGAGGGGCGTCTCCTGCCCCAGCACCTGGTCCTCCTCCAGAGCGCGACGGACGAGCGGCATGTAGGGCGCCAGCGCCTCAGCCCGGACGTGGTCGGGCGGCGCGTCCCGCAGCTTCACGGCCCGGAGCCCCGACGCGGTCCGCTCGTCGAGCGAGACGATCACGATGCGACTGACGCACGCAGGCTGACGGAAGAGCTCGTCCACGAGGGCGTCCAGCAGCGGAGCCAGCTCGTCCTCCGAGCGAAGCTCCTGAAACATGAGGGTCAGCCAGGTCAATCGCTCTCTGAGAGACCCTCGCACCTGTTCGGGTGGACTCAGCGAGGGGAGATCGGACTGCTCTTGGGGAGCCAGCACCCTGAGCACATCGTCCGGGCTCGTGCGCGAGTCCAGATAGAGGAGCTCGAACTCGCCCACCCGAATCCGGTCGAAGGGCTGCAGGTCAGCGTCCTCGACCGGCGAGCCGTTGACGAAGAGCCCGCATGTGCTCCCGAGATCGACCACGCGATGCCACCCGCTCGGCTGGAAGTCGAGCTGACAGTGCCGCCGAGAGACCTCCACTCCCTCCAGGATCAGATCGCAGGAGTCGTCGCGCCCCACGGTCACCGAACCCGTCGGAATGGGCAGGACGGTGAGCTCGCCTGGACCTAGCAACACGAAGTGTCCCAGGGGAGGGTCTGTTGAAGGCGCCTGCGCGTGTCCCTCGGGCGTGGTCATGCCGAGCCTACGCCGCCGAGAGAGACGTCCAGCGCACGGCCCGAGCGTGGCCTGACGCCGACGCCCCGCCAGTAGGGTCGCAGGGTCGCCGAGCTCAGGGTCGGGTAGCGGGGCCACTGTCTGCGCTGTGGTTTCATTGCCCCTCCGGCGCGGGGGGGCAAGACGGAGGCGTCTCCTCCAAGCAGAGCCGGGCCCCGCCCGGGTCGTGCCAGTAGCCCTCGAAGGCCGCCTGGTTCTCGGTCTTCGCCAGGGTTCGGATTCGACGCAAGCTCGTCGACGCGGGCACGCGGCTGCCGGCGATCGCCGCGCTGCAGCTGCGCTTCAACTCCCGCAGGCGCTGGCCGAGCCGAGGCGCAGGGGTCAGCAAGTCCCGGGCACAGGAACCTGCCGCGGCGATCGTCGCCAGGAACTGCTCCACCTCCTCCGCGAAGGACCCAGGTTTGGGGGTGCGGGGGCTCACTTCTCTGCCTCGGGGAGGCTGAGGGCTCGCGTGATCGGCGGGGGTAGGGGGCATGTCTTCCTTCGCTTCCACGTCTCGTATCGCAAACGAGAAGCCGCCTGGAAGCTCGCTAACCCTCTACGCTGTCGACTCTCCAAGGCGGGGGTGGACATGTCTGTCCTCGATCGGACAACGTCATCCGTGGCTCCGACGACACCCGATCCTGGACGACGTCGTCGGGGGAAGCTCAGGCAGGTCCTTCGCCCAGTCCTTTCCGATCTCCGACTTCAGCTCCGGCCCCACCCCAAGGTCTTCCTGGCGCTGACCGATCTCCGACGAGGGCCTCAGAATCGCGCGCTCTTCGAGGCGTCTCCCCTGGCGGATCCTCTCCCTGCTCGGGTTGGAGCCGGCTGCTCGATGGGGAGGAGATAGGGGAGTAAGCATTGGGGCAGCTACCTTGTGGCACGTCAGCGTGCTTGAAAGAGGGGGCGTTCGTCCCGGCTCTCACCGTTCCGAGTCCCATTGAGACTGGGGAACGTTGCGCAAGCGGCGAGCCGCACGGACGAGCAGCGGCGGCTCGGGGAGACGGCAGTTAGGGGGATCGGCGGGGATCGCGCTGGACACCCATGTCCTCAGCGCGGCCCCCAGCGATCCCCGGCTAGAATGCGGAGAACGACGAGAGCTCTTGACGCAACCACTGATCCTTCGTGTCTTCTTGATCGGGAAACATGCCCACGGCACGCGGGCGGTCGGAGCGCTGATCGCTGAAGGAGACATCAGCGTTCCCCCCTTCGATCGAATCGAGCTCGTGCGCTTCGAGGCCCTGGAGGAGGCCCGCGCCGCGCTGCGCGACCAGGCGCCGCACCTGATCTTCACGGACCTGGCCCTACCCGACAGCCGGGGGCTCGAGACCTTCCAGCGACTCCGCGAGGAGACCCGGGAAACCCCGATCGTGGTGCTGTCCGAGTACGAAGACGACGAGGCGGCCTTTCAGGCAGTTCGACTCGGAGCACAAGACTGCCTGGTGGAAGGCAAGCTGACCCCCGCGATCCTGCGCAGATCCATGCGGCACGCGCTGGCGCGATTCGCCTACGACGACGCGTTTCGCCGCAGCCACGAGTCGTATCGCCAGACCCTCGAGGAGAGCGACCTGCCGAGCCTGATCGCCGACTCGGAGGGGCGGGTCATTTTCTCCAACAGCGCCGCCGTGACCGCGCTGGGCAACCAGCCGCGCCGTATCGCGTGGAGAGATCGAGACGATCTGAGGCCGACGATCGAGTTCGACTCCGCCGCCCCAGCGGAAGTGCACGCCAGGATCACCGACACGCTCTGGAGCGGGCGCCTGGCCGTGTTGATCACGCTCGAGCTGCGCCCAGTCGACCGGAGCGCTGAGCAAGGCCCCGCGATCAACAAGGCTCGCCCGCCCTCGCTCTTCGAAGGCCTGGTGTCTGCCAGCCCGCGCATGCGCACGCTCTTCGCCACATGCGAGCGGATCGCCGCTTCGCCCGCGACCGTGTTGATCCAGGGCGAAACGGGGACGGGCAAGGAGCTGGTCGCGCGAGCCATACACAAGCGCTCGGGGCGGAAGGGGCGCTTCGTGGCCCTCGACTGCGGCGCGGTCCAGGAGTCCCTCATCGACTCGGAGCTGTTCGGGCACGAGCGGGGCGCGTTCACCGGCGCCACCGCCCGAAAGCTCGGGCTGTTCCGCCACGCTCACCAGGGGACGCTCCTCCTGGACGAGATCGCCAACATGCCCCTCGTCTCCCAGCACAGTCTGCTCCGCGTTCTGCAGGAGGGGGTGGTTCGTCCTATTGGTGGCACGGACGAGGTGACCGTGGACGTGCGGATCATCGCGGCCAGCAGCGCTTCCCTGTTCGAGGCCGTCAAGGAGGGGCGGTTCCGCGAAGACCTGCTCTACCGGCTGGACGTCATCCGCCTGGAGCTGCTGCCTCTCCGGGAGCGCCCCGAGGACGTCCTGCACCTGCTCGACCTGTTCCTCGACCAGCTGAGCACGCGCTACGACCTCGAGCCGGTCGCTATGGGGCCGGGCTTCCTCCAGGCCGCGGTGGACTACCCGTGGCCAGGGAACATCCGCCAACTGGAGAACTTCGCCGAGCGCCTGCTGTTGACCGGGACTCCCTGCTTCAGCAAGCGGGACTTTCACGAGGGCGTGCGTCCCTTCCGCACCAGCCAGGTCGGCCAGCCCGAGGGCGACGCCGGGGCTCGGGTCGACGTCGATCAGACGCTGAGCGCGTTCCTCGCCCAACAGGAAGAAGCCTACCTGGAGACCCTCCTGCGCGAGACACGGGGCTCCCTGGCGGCGACGGCCGATCGCGCGGACGTCGACCCGAGGACGCTGCGCCGCAAGCTCAAGCGACACGGAATCGATCGCACGCGATTCCTCCACTGAGGTTGGGTGACCTCACCTCGGGCGCCGCGCGGCTCACGAGGCTCGCGACGGAGCCGCTCCGAGCCCTCGGGACACCGCCCTCCAGCGCGGCCAGGGCCTGCTAAGTGACCGAATGCGACACGGGATCCGGCGGGAAGTGATCCGGCCGCGCTCTCGCCCGCCGCAGCCACCTGCACGGACGTGGACACCGCTGTCCGTGACCGGACACGACGCGCACGGGGGAGGAGCCACCCGTCGCTAAGTCCAGCTCGCGGGTGCGGCTCCGTGTTTGCTCCAGCCTCTGACGCCAACGACCCCGCCACCGAACGCACGGAGAACGGAGAGAACATGACGAGGCTGGCCACACGACCGAGGGAACGCAGGCCGACCTATGCCGGGCCAGAGCCTGCTGTCTTGACTCCTCGCCGAGAGGACGGGGGCGCCGTGTCCGCAACCGTCGGGCTCGCGGCCCCTGCGGTGAGCGCGCGAAGGGCTGGGTCGCGGCTGCGCGCTCGACTCGAGCGGGGACGGGTTGGGGGCGGCGGTCCCTGCCGGATCTTGCTTGCAGCCGAGGCCAGCCTGCGAACCGCTGAGCTGACCGTCATGCTCCTCGAAGCAGGGCACCAGGTCACCGTCGTCGCTGACGGATTCGAGCTCCTGAACGCCTGGACCTTCGCTTGGCTGGCAGCCCAACACCAGCCCTTCGACCTCATCGTGACGGAGGGCACCCTGCCGCTCTTGAACGGCCAAGAGGCGATCCTGGAGCTGCAGCAGTTCTCGGACTGCCGGGCCACCTGCGTCGTCGCCCTCGGGGGTGCGGACTGGGACTCAGACGTCGTCGCCTCTCAGGTTCGTGACGTCCGCTGGCCTGGGCCTGCTGGGGCCGCTCCGCTGGAGCGCGCGTCCGCGTGAACACGGCCCGAAGCGACGCGTTGTCTCTTCTGCGTTGGGCAGACGACGGAGGCCCAGGCTCTCCGCTCGTCGCCTGCCAGGACTCCAACGACGAGAAGAGCGGAGGGACGTGGACCCTGGCTGAAGGCCGTCGTCCGCCTGTGGGCGGGTTGCTGGTGCTCACGGGCTACGCCAGCGAGCGACTGGGATACCTGGCAGCCTTGCTGAGCGAGACCCTGGCCGAGGCTCTTTGGGCCCCCCCGCCGGAGCTGCACGGCGGCGAGCGGGAGGTCAGGCTGGCGCTCAAACACCTCCTCGCTGGAACGACGGTCGTCCAGCTGGCGGAGACGAGCCAGCTCGGCTTGTTCAGGGACCTCGCGGAGCGATCAGGGGCGCGCTTCCTGCACGTCCTGTCGCCTCCGCCCTCCGGCCCTGGCGCTGCGCCGGAGCACCCGGCCGAGCCCGATACGACCCAGCAGGTCACGCCGGAACGCGTCGTCCTCGAGGCGAGCGCGTCGCTGAGGACCCAGTTCGAGGTCGTCAGGGCTACGTGGAGCCAGCCTCGAGGAACACCATGAGTCGATCCGAGATCGCGCAGCTCGCGGGAGATCGTGTCTGACGAGGATCTCGGGTGAGATCGCGGCCAGCCTGGCGCTGGCTCGGGCTCGCTCACAGGAGGGGCGCCACGACTCGGGCTGCGCCCTGCAGCGTGCGCTCGAGGCGACCGAGACCGGCGAACTCGGCGAGGCTCACCGGACGCGCAGATCCGAGGTCGCGCTCGAAGGCGCGCTCCAGCTGTCCTGCGAGGGCGGGGCCGTAGACCACGATGTTCGCCTCGAAGTTCAGCTTGAAGCTGCGCGTGTCGAGGTTGGCTGAACCCACCGTGGCCCAGCAGCCGTCCACCGTCGCGGTCTTCGCGTGGAGTTGCCCGCCGTCGAACTCATAGATCGAGACGCCGGCCCTGACGAGTTCTGGGAAGAATGAGCGCGAGGCGTGGTAGACGAAGGGTTGATCCGGCGTCTTCGGGATCAGGAGGCGGACGTCGACGCCGCGGAGCGCGGCCGTGCGCAGCGCCATGGTGAACGAGACGTTGGGGACGAAGTATGGCGTGCTCAGCCAGACGCGCTCCTTCGCGAGCGTGAGGGCCGCGAAGTAGATCGTCTCGATCGCGTTCGAGTCGCCCTCGTCGGGGCCGCTGGCGAGGATCTGAACCAGGGCTTCCCCGCGCGAAGCGGGTTCAGGAAAGTAGCGCGGGCTCGCGAGGTCCTCGCGCGTCGCGTGGAACCAGTCTTCGACGAAGACCTCCTGCAGCCGTTCAGCGGCGGGCCCCTCGACGCGCAGGTGGGTGTCCCGCTCCTGCACCGCGCTGACATTCATTCCTCCCGCGAACGCGACGACCCCGTCGATCACGACGATCTTCCGGTGGTTGCGGTTGTTGAGGTTCAGGAGCAGCCAGCGGGAGATCAGGTTGACCCTCAGGGAGCGGGCCACATGTCCACCCGCCAGGGTGAGCGGCTTCCAGAATCGCCCTCCGGCGGAGCGGGACCCCACGTCGTCGACGAGGACCCGAACCTCGACGCCGGATTGGGCGGCCACGACCAGACGGTCCCGCAGGCGTCGCCCCACCTCGTCCGGACGCCAGATGTAGTACTCGAGGTGAACGTGGGAGCGAGCGCGCTCGATCGCGGCCTCGAGGGCGGCGTAGGTCTGGTCTGCGTCGATGAGCAGCCCCACCTCGTTTCCACCGCAGGCGGGGAGCGCGAGCTCGTCGGCCAGCTGCGCCAGCTGGGTGGCTGTCTCCGGGAGACCGGCGGGCGCCGTCCGAGCCGTGGCGCCCTCGAACTTCTGCAAGGCTTCCGTGGACCCTGCGACGCGGGGCGCCACGATCGCCCTGGCCCGCTGACGCCGCTTGCGCCGTCGGCGGATCGACTGGGCTCCGATCGCCAGGAACAAGAACACGCCCAGGTAGGGCAGGAAGAGGAGGGTCAGCACCCACGCCAGCGTCGCGCCGCTCTCGCGACGTTGAACCAGGACCAGGGGAATCAGGAAGAACGCGATGAGGTAGCCGACCGCCGTGACCACCACCGGAAGGAGAACGGACATGGCCGCATTGCCTCCTCTGGGGGCGCCACGGAGCGGCGAGCGAACGCGGAGAGCCTAAACCCCGCAGCGTCCAGCAGGTGTCTCTCCAGCGCAGACTCTCGAGGGGCCCGAGCGGCCAGCCCGTGTCGATCCAGCGGGTGAACCCCTTCGCGGTGCCCTCCAGGGCCTCACTACGGATCGTTGGGCCAGGACCGATCGCCTGGCGGACGAAGCCTCGCTAGCCTGTAGCGAGCGAGCCAGGCTCGCCTCGGCCTGACAAGGAAACGGATATGGGCGATGGCCCCAGCCCGCGACGCCGCGTAGTCCTGCTCACGGGTGCCAGCGTTGGCCTGGGGCTAGCGCTCGCGCGCCTGCTCATGAGGGACTCGGAGACGCAGCTCGTCCTGACGGCACGCGAGAGCTCGCTGCCTCGCTTCGCGGAGCACGGGATCACGGAGGGCGAGCGTGTCTGGCTGAGGGCGCTCGACATCACCGACGACCGGCAGCGTCGCGCCGTGGTGGAGGAGGCCGAGCAGACCTTCGGCGGCGTCGATGTGCTGATCAACAACGCAGGCCTCACCTACAGAACGGTGGCTGAGTATGCGACCCCGCTCGAGCTCTCTCACCAGATGGCGGTCAATTACGAGGGGCCGATGGCGCTGTCCGCGTTGGTGCTGCCGAAGATGCGCGAGCGGAAGGCAGGCCGGATCATTCAGGTCTCGTCGGCCGGCGGGCTCGTGGCCATGCCAACCATGGGCCTCTACTCGGCGTCCAAGTTCGCCCTCGAGGCCGCCTCCGAGGCCATGCACTACGAGGTCCGACCCTTCGGCATTCGAGTGTCCCTCGTGCTGCCCGGATTCATCCGTTCGCCCTCCTTCCTCAAGTCGGTGGTAGGGGAGCACAGCAGACGCGCCACGGAAGATCCGGGTGACCCCTACAACCCTCACTTCACCAACATGGATCGCTTCATCGAACGGATGATGAACTTCGCCAAGGCATCGCCAGAGTCCGTTGCGAGCTGCGTCCTGAAGACCATGGAGCGCAGGCGCCCACCGCTTCGCGTTCTCGCCACCTGGGACGCCCGGCTCTTGTGGTGGTTCCGCCGGTTCATTCCTCACCCGCTCAACATCTGGCTCACCTACCGAATGCTCCCTGGCATTCGAGGCTGGGGAGGAGCCGAGGGCGACGAGACGCCGGGAACCGGGAGTTCCGGCTCTCCAGCGCGCTGAGGAGCCGCGCCTTCCTCCCGTCGGCCGGCCCGGCCCGAGGGCGACCGCAGGCTCTCGCGCCCCTGGACGATTCGCGACGACGGACTTCGGATCTCGGTACATGGAAGCGGAGCGAACCGTCGGTTCGCTCCGCGTCCAAGCTCCTCGGGCGGGGAGCGCGGCGAAGTGCAAACCGCCGCGGACCAATCCCAGGTGCGAAGGCTCCCGGCGCTGGCCATTGAGATCTCGGCGGCGGAGCTGGCCGCGTGAAGGCAACTCCTGTCCAGCCAACGGGCTACACGCCTACTCGATCACGAGCTCCTCGGGATCCTCGTCGATGAGCTCCGCCACGGCGGCGGCCACCTCGAGGCGCGCGCGGAACGTCCTCCGCTTGCCTCGCCGCTTCTTGGGCGGGCGGCCTCGAGGGCCGTGGACGGAGACCCGCTCGAGGAGAACACGGAACACGCTCCGGGCGCGACCGTGGTCCTCCTCCAAGGCCGTCTCCAGGTCTACGAGGAGCTGGACGGGCGACTTCGTCTTGCTGGCCCTGCGCCTTGCCGCGGCGCGACGAGCTTTGGGAGCTCGCAGGAGCCTGCGCAGCTCGGTGAGGACCGCCTGCTCCAACAGGTCCGCCCGAAGGCGGTAGGCGTGCGAATCGTCTGAGCACGCGTAGTAGCGGTAGACGCGGCTCTTGCTTGTGGTCTTCCTGCCGTACATCCCGTTTCCGCACTTCCCGCAGAACAGGAGCCCAATGAGGGGTTGGGAGCGACGACTGGGTGCAACCGCCGCCCCCTGTCGCCTGGCCCGCTCCTCACGGACGGCCTCAGCTTTGGCGAAGTCCTCCCGCGACACGATCGCCTCGTGGCGGTCGCGGAGGACGATGTGGTCCTTCGGGTCGTTCCGGGCCCAGGCGATCCGCCGCCCGCTCCGCGACGACTTGTGCAGAGCCAGGTCTGCGGACAGGTCTCCGTCCAGGAGACGCACACACCGAGCCGTTGTCTCACGGTTCCAGACCACGTCGCCTACGTAGACAGGGTTTCGAAGCATGTCGCGGATGGTCCCGCTGTTCCAGGGCTTCTTCGTCGGGCGCGGGACCTCGCGGGCCTCGAGCTCCAGGGCCAAGTCGGAGGGGCTAGAGAGTCCGCGCGAGAACTCCCGAAACAGCCAGCGCACGGTCTCAACCTCCTCGGGATCGCCGAGGACCAGCCGGGTCACCTCCTCTGGAGCCTTTCGGTGCTTCTCTCCCCGCGGAATCGTCCGCAGAAGCTCGCCCTCCTCGTCGAACACGGCCTTGGCATATCCGTAGGGGATCTTGCCGCCTGGGACGTCCCCCGCCCTGAGCCGGCTTAGCAGGTTTCGAAGCGAGTCTCGCGCCAGCTTCCGTAGGTACTCCCCCGACGCGTGGTGCTCAACGAGTCCGAGGATGGCGTCGACGAGAGCATTGCCGGTCGCGTTGTTGCCCGTAAGGTAGCAGAGTTCCCAGCCGGCGTAGCGGATCTGGCGCTCCATGACGAGCCCGTCGATCGGGTCCTCCGGCCGGACCAGACGGTCTCGCGACCACAGAACGACGATGCCTTTCTTCGACGACTTCGTGATGAAGTCGAGGCAGGCGTCGAGCCCTGGGCGGCTCAGCTCAAGCCCAGATACCCCCTCGTCCTTGAACACGCGGATGAGCTGGACCTTCTCCTCCTTGGCCCAGCCACGGATCGCAGTCTCCTGTTCTTCGATCGACCGATCCTGACGATCCGTAGAGCACCGACAAAGGGCGACGGCAACCTCCTTGCTGCCCGAGCTTGATGCCTTAGGCCGCTTCGCCCGCGCCATGGCTTGCCCTGGGGTTCTTGACTCCCACCGTGTGCTCCTGAGACTCCATTCGCGGACACGTTGGGGAACTCTCGCCGACAAATCAACGGCTCGCAGGCGCGAGACGGGTCGCAAGCGGCCTGGACATCTCGCAACATGCATGGCAAGCGATCGAGGAGCGAACAATGAGCCGCGAGACCGAGTTTCACGAGGCCATGCTCGACATCTACAAGCGGGCGCAACGCGAATGTCGATACACGCCGACACGGTTCCTTCAGATGGTCTCGGAACAGGGCGGGCTCCAAGCGGCAAAGGGGCTCCTAGCCTCGGCTGAGGTCTCTCAGGGCTTTACGACCTTGTGGGAGAAGGGCCGCCTCGACCTATCCATGGAGGCTCTGGTGCTGAGGTCACCATGGTGCGAGCTCTTCAGCGAGGACGAGCTGGCGGTGGCGAGAGAACGCCTGAGCCAACTCGGCTACGAGGCCTGACCTCCGCCGATGAAGGTGTTTGGCGAGCTCAAGCCATCCGTGGCCGATTCACTGCACTCCATCGTGACCAGGACATCCGGGCTGCGTGTGAGCCGGGACGGGAAGGCGCGCTCGAGCACGCCATTCCCGAAGAGCACGGACCTCGAGCTCGCACTGAAGCCGCTGCTCTTGGCAGACGGGTTCCAACACCACGTCTCATTGCAGCACCCTCGCCTTGAAGTGGGGTTCGAGTACGACTTCTGGCGTGAGCTCGACGGAATGGCGATCGAGGTGATGGGCTACCGTGCTGACGACGAGGTCTACAAGGACATCCTTAAGTTCCATGTCCACTTGGGCACTCGGATTGGCGTAGTCCTCGTTCCCCGCTGGAAGTGGATCTCGGAACGCCGAACGGAAGCCAATGCGAAGGCGACACTGAAGGCGCTCGCGTTCGCCGACTCCTTCCTGAGCGTCGAGGCCCTCGTGGCCATTGCCTATGACTGGACAGAGACCGAAGAGGAAGGCGTCTGGGCGTTGAGGCACTGCGACATTGAAGCCGACTGAGATGAGTGAATTCGACTCACAACTCGCCGAGCTCGAAGACGGCGACCTTCATCACTTCGGGGACTGGCCTGTATCGGTGGTCCCACCGGTCGCAGCAGGCGTCTACACCATCTGGAAGGGGGCTCAGCTGGTCTACGTGGGGATGTCAGGGCGAAGCCTCGACCCCGAGAAGGTCGCGGAGCTCCTGGCCAAGAAGAAGCGCAAGGGACTCTGGGAGAGACTGAACAGCCACGCGTCAGGCGGACGAAGCGGCGACAAGTTCTGCATCTACGTCTGCGATCGGCTCGTTCTCCCGGCACTTAGCCAACAAGACATTCTGGACGTAGCCAAGGGGAAGCTGAGCCTCGATGCTGGGACACGCCAGTTCATTCGAAAGCACCTTCAGTTTCGGATCGTTGTCGTTCCGGATGGCGAGGCGGCCCGAGCTGTGGAGAGCCTCGCCCGGTCAGGATCGCTTCGCGCCGGCAAGCCGTTATTGAATCCACTCTAGCGAAGACAGGACCCTTAATACGGCCACCAGGAGCTTCTAACCCTTCTTGCCCGTTTTTCCGCCATCGGAAGTCTTTCGCTTCGACTTCTTCTTCACCGAGCCGTCAGCCTTCTTCCCCAGCGCCGCTCGGATGATCTTCTCGAGGGTCGAAACTCGAGTAGTTCTGCGAGACACGTCGGTCGTTGCCCTCGTCGCCGCCTGGGCATAGGCACGCACATCTTCACTAAAGCGCTCGGGATCAGCGTCTCGCTTCTTCGCGCCATCTACCTTGTTCCTGAACCTCTCGAGCGCAGTCGCAATCGCCTCGCGCTCCTCCGGCTTTAGCTTTCGGCCTTCGAGTGCAAGCTGCCCAAGCGCCAAGAAGAGCCCGTAGAACTCGGTCTTGCTTGTCCACCCCTTGAGTCTTCCCTCCAGAGTCGCGTCAACGAGATCACGCGTCCTCCGGAACGCTCGCGCCCACTTTTCTTTGTCCGGGAACTCGGACTCATAGTCCGCGTAGAAATCATCCAGAGTGAGCTTTTTGTCCTGGGGGCCGGCCATCAGGCCAATCAAGAGCTCGCTAATGAACTCGGCGTCGATCATCCGACGAATCTGGCGGACATTGACCACCTTGTTGTCGATCCACCATTCATCCTCTGCAATGTCTTCCACCAGGGAGATGAACTGGCCGCGATAGCGCGCGTGTCGGAGCTCCTGGTCATTGAGCTCCTTCGAAACCAGGTTCAATCGCCGGAAGACGTCGCGGACTTCGGTGTCCGACGCACCCTCGAGGTCACGCGTCACGAGGCTGTAGCTCCAGAAGGAGGCCTTCTCCGCGTCGCTTAGATCGCTGAGCCTCTTCCCTCTCCAGCGCGGGGAGACGTCTTCCCCGGTGAGCTCAAGATCGTCGCTTGCGAATCGCAGGATTGAAGTGAGCCGCTGCTGTCCATCGACGATCTCATGGACAGTCTCACCTTCTGGCGAGGTCTTCGATCGAGAGTAAATCTCCGGCACCGGTATCCCAGAGAGGATGGAGTCAATGAGGTACGACGCTTCGTCCTCACTCCAGATCGGATTGCGCTGGAAGTCCGGGCTCAGATCCAACAGCTCTTGGTCGTGCTCTCGCTTGAACCAACTGATTTTCAGATTCGTTGCACTGGACTTCATGTGGCCTCTCGAAGCGCGCGGCGTAGGGAGCGGAGGGATTGCAGTTGGTAGTCGCGTAGATCAGTGCGATTTCGGTAGACGCGGATGTTCACAGGGTGACCGCGGAGTTCTGTCTGCCGACCTGCAGCGGAACGGATTTGAAGGATCGACCGGCTGGGCGAAGTGTCTCTTGGCAGGGTCTTGTCCGTTACATGCCCAAAGTAGACGTGCTCGCGCATGCGTCTCTTGTCCGCATAGTCCATGCGGAGGCGTCGTCTCCGCTCGAATTCCCGAAAGCACTCCCAGCACTCCGCAAACAGATCGGGCGCGACGAGTGCCAAGTCGATGTCTGACGGGCGGTTCCTGGAGCTCTCACGAAATGGGCGCCCAAGCTTGAGTGGACTCATGCTGAACCCAACCGCCCCGCTTCCAACGATGACTATGTCGATGGAGGCAACGTCCTGCTCAAGCACCCTCTCCTTCCAGTCCTGGAAGGAAACTGAGAGATCCCGGAGGACCCAAGGCGTGCTCGCAATCAGCTCGTCAACAACCTCAGCGTCGCTCCTATCGCCCAAGTAGTTCTCGACCCGGGGCGCAACCCCGGAAAGTTGGCACCCGAAACGGCGTAAGCGCCTGAGCTAAGTTCCTTGGCCCTATAGAAATCCCCGTGTCCCCTCGATGCTTGCGTT
>MDTG01346825.1_pt1 | contig 21706 bp, 18 predicted proteins | sample 811421 | NCBI WGS metagenome assembly MDTG01 (sample SAMN05326645, study PRJNA326480) | marine metagenome | isolation source: seawater | place: Pacific Ocean: South East | collected 2011 | reverse complement strand
GATTAGGAACCCCAGCAAAAAAAGCTGCAATCATACCAAGCAAACCAGCTTTTGGCGTATGCGTATGAACAATATCAGGTTTTTCTTTTTTTATAAATCGATATAATTTCCAGAGAGAAAGCAAATCTTTGAATATTGAAATGGTTCGAACCATTTTAATTGGTTCCATTTGAATTTTCTCTCTTTTCAAAATATCTTCAAAATGTTTTTTATCATAACCTGTCACTCCAATCACATAAAAATGTTGATTCATAAAGTCCAGTTGTCCTTTGAGAATTATATTCATAGAGACAGGGACTGTAGTAATTCTTATAAGTTTAGGCTTTTTCAATTTTGTTTATATACCATTTTTGAAAAACAAATAAATTCCATAATTTTCCTTTATGATTTTCTTTACCGCTAAGATGTTCATTCAAAAGTTTTTTTACTGTTTTATAATTAAAAATTCCTTGTCGCTCAATTAATTCTTTCGACAATAAATTTTCAATTTCTGTTTTTAATTCATTTCGAAACCATAAATCTACAGGTACTCCAAAACCTTTTTTTCTCAAATTTATTGTCTTAGGTGGCAAAATATCTTTAAAAGTTTCTTTGAGAATATATTTTTTATTATTGCCTTTTATTTTAAAATTCAGCGGAATTCGATACGCCATTTCTACAATATTAGAATCCAAAAATGGCAATCTTGCTTCTAGTGAATTTTTCATACAAACTCGATCTACCTTCGCCAACATATCTCCTTCTAGCACATAATTTAAGTCTGTGTAAAACCCTTTTTCCAAAGATTCAGTAGATTGGTATGAATTATATACTGTTTCGATTTCACTTTTTATTTCTTCTTGAAAGTCTTTTTCTAAAAGTAAAATTCTTTCTTTATCTGAAAAACCAAGACACATTAAGTTGTAGTGAGTTTCAAATTCAGATAAATCCAAATTATTCAAAACCTTTTTTGCTCTTCTTAAAATTGAATTTGTTAATCGTGTATGTGGTGTAATCGCTATTGCTGTTTTGAAGATTTGTTGAAAAAGTTTTGGCCATTTTTTGAATTTAGCAATATAATGCTGGCCTAAGTATTTTTCATAACCACCAAATAATTCATCTGCACAATCACCCGTCAAAACTACAGTCACCTTTTCCCTTGCTAGCTTTGCGACATAAAAAGATGGTAATGCTGAAGAATCTCCGAAGGGCTCATCATAATGCAAAATAATATCATCTACAACTTCTACAATATCTTTGTAATCTAAAAAATGAACAGTATGATTAGATTTAATTTTGTCTGCAATAAGTTGTGCCCTTTCGCTTTCATTATACGTTTTTTCTTTAAAACCTATAGAAAAAGTATTAATCGGAGTATCTGAAATTTCAGCCATCAAAGTTGCTACAATACTTGAATCAATGCCTCCACTTAAAAATGCTCCAAGGGGAACATCTGAAACCATTCGCTTTTCAACTGATGATTTCAATTTAGCTCTGACGTCTTCGCACGCTAGTTTAAAATTATATTGGACAGGTTGATTGGCAATATTATCTTGCAAATCATAATATTGAAGAATTTTAGTTTTACCTCCTTTTTTATATTGAATAAAATGAGCTGCTGGCAGTTTTTTTACCGCACTATATATGGTATGTGGGGCTGGAATGTATGAAAGCGAAAGGAAAAAATTTAATCCTTTTTTATCAATATTTTTATTGTCAAATTTTGATTTGAGAGCTTTTAGTTCCGACGCAAAATATAAAGTCTCTTCATTTTGAATATAGTATAGTGGTTTTTCCCCAAATTTATCTCTAGCAATAAATAACTCATCTTTCTTTCTGTCAAACAATGCGAAGGCAAACATTCCTTCCATTTTTTTCAGCAACTCTTTAATACCATAGTGCAGATAACCATTCAATATAACTTCCGTATCGCTATTCGTCAAAAAGGTATAATTATGTTCGACTAACTCAGCACGTATTTCTTGAAAATTATAAATCTCCCCATTGAAAACAAGAATTAAATTTCCATCAGGGCTAATCATTGGTTGGTCCCCTGTCTCCAAATCAATTACAGATAATCTTCGATGTCCCAATCCTAAATAATCACTTACCCAAGTTCCCTCAGCATCAGGTCCTCGAAGTTGAAGTCGATCGCACATTGCTTTAAGCTCGGAAAGTTGAACTGGGTTTTGTTTATTGATGATTCCTACTATTCCACACATAAATTTATTATTTATTTGTGAATCTTTTCATAATTAGTAACATGAAATAAACCATCACAGAATTCTTTGTTTTACAGAAATAGTAAAATAATTTCCAATGTAATTCTAGGTGAGTAAAATCAAATTTACAATAAACACCTCTGAATAAATCACTATTAAGATGGCTTGATATTATCTTTATTCTTTTCAAGTATGATAATTTAATTTTCGAACTTACTTCACTTAAACCTATATTCATCATAGAAACAGCTATTCTGTTGTTAAGGGCCTCAAAATATAAAGAATCACTGTTATTCAATTTTAAATAGTCGGCCATCAGTTCGAATAATTTTTCGAATCTGTTAAAGAGTTCACTGGATTTGTTACTCTTAGTAAGGGAATTTGGATTATCTTTTCTGTAATGATATAGACAATCATTTAAAAAATAAGCATTTTTAACAACCCCAAATACTTGTAGTGAGAATAAGATATCTTCTGAGCCAATAATCCTTGTATCAACAAAAAAAAGCTTATTATCCTTTATTACCGAAGCCCTGTATAATTTACCCCAATTTGACACTAATGAATCAATTAACTGTGGTCTTCTTACCTCTGATTTTATTGGGCCACAAATTCTTCTGTGTAAATCATTTAATTTTCTTCCTTTAAATAAAATATCATTTCTAAAAATATGATCAAATTCTCTGGATTTATTTTCAAATTCCTTACTAAAATTGAAAAATATAAGGTCAATATTTTTTTGTTCTGCAATTTCAACTGTCTTTGAAATTGTCGTAATATTTATCCAATCATCTGAATCGACAAACATTATATATTTTCCATTTGCAAATCTAATACCATTATTTCGTGCTGATGAGACACCATTATTCACTTGAGATAGAATAGACACTCTTGGGTCTAACTTTGAATAATTATAACATATGTCTATTGAATTATCATTTGAACCATCATTTACTAAAATTATTTCCAGGTTATCATAAGTTTGATTTAAAATTGAATCCAGACAATTATTTAAATATTGAGCAGCATTATAAATAGGAATAATAATGGAAACTAAAGGTAAATCTTTTAACACGTCAATGTAAAATTTATAAGATTATCTATGATCGTTTTATTACTAAATTTTGTTTTAATATGTGAAGCATTATTTGATAAATAATCCCTCTTAGATCTATTTATGATTAAATCATCAATTGCATTTGCAAGTTCTTTTATATTATTGTTTTCTACAATAATTCCGTCAAAACCATCTGTAATTATATCTCTCGGCCCAGCGACAAAATCAAATGCTATTGAGGGAACACCTGATGCCATGGCTTCACATAGTGCATTTGGAAAACCTTCGCTTCTGGAGGGTATGACAAAAATACCAGATTCAGAATATACACTATCTAAATTATCAGAACTTAACTTACCCAGAAAATTAATTCTTTTCTCCAATTTATATTTTGCGATTTGCCGATTATGGATAGAATTTTCTGAGTCACCTCCTGCAAAATTTAATACCCAATCTGAATTTTTTAGCAAATGAAATGCTTCAATAAGTCTATCAAAACCCTTTAAGTCATCATTTAATCTTCCTACGGCTAAAATTGTTTTTCCTCTTTTTTTCGCTTTATTTTTTTTTGTGTCACGTAAAACATTAGGCATCACTAGTATTGGGATATTTTTACCATAATATATTTTTTGATGTTCTGCAGCAATTTTAGTTTGTGATAAAATTCCGTTTGGTTTAATGAAATAAAATACCAAATCGTTAAATAAATCAATCAAAAATCCCTGCTTATAAAATGGACTTGATCTTTCAGATATTAACACCTTTTTAGATAGGGCCAAACTTGATAACAATACTATTGCTGAATAAAACTTATTAAAAACAATAATATTTTTAATTGGATAATTCCTAAAAATTGACCTTAACCATCTTAAAGATCGAATAACATTAAGTTTATTATGATTAAAATTTGGTTCAATAAATTTTACTCTTTTATCTATTGAAAAAAACCTATCTTGGTTAAAAAGTGAAATATAAATACATTCATGACCCTGAGAAACAAGGCTATTAGCCAGATTAGCACTTGCACGCTCCATACCCCCCATTTTTAAGGAAGGCCCAACTACAAGATAAGATTGTCTATTGATTATCATTTACTATACTTAAATCCGAAAAAATTTCATTCAAATATTTTTCATCATTACATTTTTTGACATCTCTACCTCCAATAGCTTCACTTGTGTATTTTCCTTTTACAACTACTTTCTCTGTTGCTTTCATCAAGTACCACTCATATTCAATATCAACATTACCAATATCTAGTGCTCTATAACCAGAAATTGTAAGATCATAAGCAAGGACAGTAGCTGTAGAACCTAATGCTAATAAGATTAAAGTATCCTTTTCAAATTTTTTCGCTGTTTTAAGAATAATATCATAATTATCATAAGCATTATGTCTAGGCCCTAATATTCTTTTTACAGATTTTGCTTTTGCAAATAAATCATTTCCTACTCCTAATCTACTCTCATTTCCCTCAATAATAAGAATATCCTTGCCATCCCATAGTTGTTTTATTTTTTCAATGTAGAATGACGACTTTTCCTTGTTCAAAAAATCCATATAAAATCTTGTAAAAGAAGAATTATAATATGGCCTATCAAATTGTAAAAACCGTTTCAGTCTAGGATAAATCCATGCAATCTGGCCTCTCCAATAAGCTCTTAAAGAAAATGTCATATTAGAAATTTTATTGTAACCGTGTGGAATACCAATTAAAATATCAGGATGATTAGTCTTTAAAATTTCTATTAGTCTTAAAAATAAATTATTGTCAAATCTTTGATATGGCATATCAAATTTATCGAGCATATATAAAAACTCTCCATCACCAAATCTACAAATTGATTTATTTTCATCTAAAAGATCATCAATAGTTTCATCAATCGACTTAACCTTTGGCATCTTATATATTATGATTACTATATAATAAAAGTATGATAGAAGATATTTTGCAACTTTTCTAAAGGGCCGAAAAAAAGAACCATATATATATTTACTTTTCATTTCTTAAAATAAAATTTAGATTCTCACCCATATTTAATTTATCAATAGTCCAAAATATCGGAAAGATTATTATCTGTAATATTTTAGATATTTTTTGTGAAAAAAGCAATACCGAATATTTTGAATTATTTAATGTTGATACATTTTGATTAGTTTCCACCTTTTGCTCTCTACTTATAACCTGGTTAATTAAACGTTTTATCGATAGTAATGAAAAAGTAGCATTAGCAAAATTATAAAGAGATTGTCCAGAATAACTAGTTGTAATTAATTTCGCAACAGAACCATTTCCAAGTAGCTCTTTGATCGTTGTTATTGAAAAATAATTTAAATGACCGGGCGGGCAAAATACAGGATAATGCCTCCCAAATATCTTAATACCAATAGAATTAACATTCGGTGTTTCAATGATTATAATACCCTTTTTTGATAAATATTTTTTCGATACGGCTATAAAATTTATGGGATCTATCACATGCTCAATAACATGATGAATTATAATAACATCAAAACTTCCTTCGTAACTTGTTGGAGGAAACTCAGCCTCGTACATCTTAATATTATACCATTCTTTTGCCAGTTTTACAGCATCAGCAGACAACTCCGAGCCAATAACATCATATCCCCTCAACTTCAGCCCATTAAGATAATATCCTGTAGAACCTCCTATTTCTAAAACAGTTTTTGCTTCTGGATTATATTTTTTTATATCGGCATAAATTCCTTTAGAATCTTTAATACATATTTCATCACTAAACTTATAAAACCTAACACTTGAAATACTATTATAATAATCAATTAAAAAATCAATATTCGGTCGAGGATATGTGAATTTAAAGTTACATTCCGCACATGTAGCCAAAGAATAACTATTTCTTAATATATTATTTTCAATATTTAATTCGGAATGATTACCGCAAACGCATTGCTCTATATAACTATGTTTTTTCATCACTTTATTTTCATTAAATTTATAATAATCCATTCACACGGATCAAAATTACCAACATACCAGTTTAATTGTTCGTCCCAATATCCGGGACAAGGAATGTAACCTTCTTTTGCAAAACCGTAACTTATCTCAACTATTAATGGGTTATTTTTTTCATCAAATACGAAATCGTAAGCTACACATTGTGATTTTAATTTTTTATTTACATCAAAAGATATTTTAACACATCTTTCATCGATTTCAGATTTATCATAAATAATAGCACCCCCCCCTGATGCTCTAAAATCATTTTTCCTAACCAATCTTTTAATTGCAAAAGCCCTTTTTCCAATAACTATAATTCGAATATCAAATGTATTATTTGGAATAAAATCTTGAATTAATAAATATCCTGCATCATTACCAGATTGATTTGCAAATTTTGTAGAAACAAATAATCTTCTAAAACTCTTGAAAATATGAATTAATTCTCCGGTTTCCGAGAAATATTTCCTTAGGACTTCTTTTAAATCATTAAATCTATTGTATTTACTAAAACCTTTGCTAAATGCTTTTGAAATTATTTTTTTTGCATGCTCTCTTGATTTTATCAAAGAAACATTATTTGAACCGGCACCTCCTTTTAGTTTAAAAACTTTTGGAAAACTTGTTTTATTGACCCAATTTAAAGCATCATTACTAGAATAAAAAGCATAAGTTTTAACTATTGGAGCACCAATAGATTCAAGCAAATATTTTTGAGCTAACTTATCATCAAAATGCCAACCTGTATTGTAGTCAGGAAAAACCGACTTTCCAGATTGCTGTAACGAAAAAATTAAACTCTTCGCAAAATGATAATCTTCGATTTTTGTATGATGATAGTTAAATAAAAAAATACTACAATCTTTTAATTGATCTACAATATCAGTATCGTATGCATTAACCAATTTATAATCAATATTGTTCTTTTTACAGTAGTTAACCCAATTGGGTCTGAATGAAACTTCTCCTGAGTTGTGAATAAATACCATTTATTTTAATTTTTTAACTGCAACGAAAATTATACTTTCTTTTGTTATTAATTTTCTCTAAGTAATTTGAGTAACATCTCTCTATGAGCCTCACACCTTATAATATTTAAATAAAGTCTTTTCTTAAATTTATTATTTAAGAACGATGGTATAATTCCTAAAGAATATAACTTATGAAAAATTTTTGATGTGTATGGCTGTAAAAAATGATTATAATTATTTTTAATTTGATTAAAAAACAGGTCAAATTTCTGATTAAGTAATGAATCGTTTAAAATGATTTGATTAATTTTATTTTCTCTCATTCTAAAATCTGACAAAGCATTTTCTTTTAAAATATTAATTTGATGTGATGATTTATAATTTTGAAGAAATGGGTGGGTTAAAAATGAAATATTTTTATTGCTATCAATATTTAGTTCAACCGTGACACCTAAACTCCATTCATAATCGTTGTCATTAACATTGGGAAAAAAGAAGTTACCTAGTCCATAAAATATAGGGGTATCATTATAAACTTCATAACCATTATATCGATGAGTGTGATGTGAAATGATCGCATCTGCACCAATATCGGCGAAATATCTTAATAATTTCTTAAATCTTGGAGTTGGTAATGAATATAGCTCAATTCCTCCGTGAACAACTAAAATAAGTTTATCAACATTTTTTTTTGTATTAATTATTTGTTGTGAATTAGAAATAATGTCAAGTGGATTAGCTCCTGGCGAATTATTGTAGCTATTAGAAAATTCATTTTCAGCAATGTTTAAAATCCCTACCTTAATATTGTTTTTGTCAACTATAAATGCTTTACTCGCTGAATATAAATCTGAACCGGCTCCCAAATAATTAATCTTAGATTTATCAAGATTTGAAATAGTGTTTTCTAAACCCGAAACTCCATGATCAAGAATATGGTTATTGGCAAGAGTTACAAGATCAGTATTTATTTTACTCAAAAAATCACATATTCGATCATCCGTAGAAAGGTGTGTTCCAATTTTATCAATAGGATTAAGTTTATTGACAATAGGAGCTTCAAGATTGACAATATTTAGGTCAGAATTAATAAACAAATCATTTAAATCAGTTGAAAAATTATCAATATCTAAATTATCTAGAAATAAATTATTCAAAGCTAAATCTCCTGAAAAAGTAAGTTTCATCATTATTAATTATTTATAATATTACCCAAATCATCAGAACTAAAAAATTCAACCTGTGGCCATTTTCTTATTATATTTGTTAATAACTCTTCTAATAGCATAAGGTTTTCTTCCCTATTTTTTAAATTCAGTCCACCCATAAAATTTAATCTGTGTGTAGAAATAATTGCTGGCTTATTTAAAAGAAATGAATAATGAATTTTATTAAAACATTCTTGCATATGTTCAATTTTATTTATTGAAGTAGAAGGCTCAAAAAGAATATTTCTAGTTAAATAAGTCTGACCAAATTCATTTTTAGAACCTAAAATTATTTTTTCATGCCTTTTACTATTTTTACTAATTGATGGTCTTTTCCTATGTTTAGCAGATTGAATTAATTTAATATTATTTTTAGATAAAACTTCCTCTATCTTTTTATCCCAAACATAATTAGGGGCTATAAAAGAAAGAGATTTATATCCAAAAATGTTTTCAAAATCTTTAATTGATTTAATTAAAGCGGGCTCCAAGAAATTGATAAAGTCACTATTACAATCATAATCAAATGTTGCTAAAAAACTCTTTCTTTCTTCATTTACAACATTGGTACTTAATCCATAAACTAAATTATTAAAAGCAATTATTGTTGAAGCTGAATTTGTATTTAAATATTCCATCCAATACTTAACATTAACATGAAATGGGCCGTGTAACTGCGGTTTTATTAGACCATCTCTTATTCCCTGTCGAAGAATATTAAAATAATTATCATATTTATTAGTTTTAATTAAATGCTCAGTAAATAACTCTGAACTAAAATTATTATAATTAGAATCCTTGATTTTTTTAAAGTCTGGATTTCTTAAAATATAATTAGCGGTAATGACAGGGTGTTTTCCGTTTTTATCTTTAAACTTTTTTAAAACCTTGAACAAATAGTGAAAATCTTCAACTGTTTCAAAACTATCATTTCTGAGAAATGGACATTTGTCAATTGGGATTCCAGCTTTAATTATATTAGAATACGATTCCTTTGAAGGCATCCTTATCGATCCCCAATCATCTGATTCAAATACGATAATCTTTCTGTCTGTTTTCCATCCTCTTAAATTAGTTTTAAGAAAAGAAACAGGATATTTTATTGAGTTTAAATTTAATTTCATGTTATTTAAACATATCTATTAGCGAAAAATTATAATCCAATAAAAAAGGACTTAAAAGCGGGCTCGATGCAACTGTAAGAATACTTATGGTATCAAAAGAATTTCGAATTTCCACAACTACATACAGTAATACAAATACAGATAAATACCGGTAAGGCATAAAATTTTTGAAATTTTTGAATCTATCTAGAAATAAAAATATCAGATATGCAACGAAGAAATTAGATATGTAAGCATATCTATCAAAAGGAGAAAACGTCCCTAATTGATTATAAATAAAATAAAAAGTAAAAACTAAAATAAAGTAAAAATCAATTTTTAAAAAGTCAATGACACTATTCCTTCTTCTTAAATAGAATAAGAAAATAAATTGAACTAATATAAAAATTAAATTATACCTCCACTTTACATAAAAGTTATTATCAATTGAAAGCGACATATCCTCGAGACGATTCACAAATATTTCTGAGCTATATCCTGATGCTTTTTGATTGAAAAATTGTGGAAGGTAGTCAAACTTTAAATTTGTAATACTTGAAAAATCTTCAAAAAAACTATGAAATATGGAAATAAGAAATATTACGTTAAATAATAGAATTACATTGTAGTTGATTTTCTTTGAATCCAATTTTTTCAATAACAAAAAAAGAGAGATTATGATTAGTACGAAAATGAAACTCCAATGAACAAAAACAGCAAGCGTACTAACAAGTAGATAAAACCACTTATCATTTTCAAAATATTTCAATAAACCATATATGAATAAATTGCTCGCAGTAAAGAATCTAAATATTCCAATATTCCAGAAAGGCATAGAACATACAAGAAATACTATCAGTATTTTAATTGAGTATGAATTAAACTTTTGACTTGTATTATCGATTACATGCCAAATTATTTTGATGTTAAGATAACCGATGATAAAACCCCAAACCATCGACATTATCCTCCAGTTATCCGTAAAAAAAGAAACAACAACTAATAAAATTGATTCAAAAGTGTTTCCTTCAAAAATAAATTGCCAATCTCGATTTAAACTAACATCTTTAAATAACTCTATTTTGTTGAAAAAATCCATGTCTGAACCAGCAAGATCCGGAAGCGTAATGCAAAATGAATAATACAGGATAAATAAGAGGTAGTTATATTTTGCATCCTTAGACTTTATATTATTTAAAGAATAGAGCAAATTTAGCAGCGGGTAAAATAAAAACCTTAGAAATGAATGCATATCATATACTTAAAGTTTTCTTTAAATAGAATATGGATGTTACGGCGGACGCAATGAAGGTTGTAATCAAAAAATAAGAAGAAGCAAATTCCCTCCCTCTAAAATTCAGATATGATGCAATGAAGACAAACAAAATATTAGGGGCAATATTCCATAATGTATTTAAAGATAAATTCATTCTATATTTAATAGAGACCAGTACACTTGAAACAACGATAACCAACGAATATGAGATCAAATATGAAAACCCTATGGCCTCAAGATTAAATATTGGATAAAATAAGTATATCAATAAATATATTGACACACTCAACAGTAACTCAACAGCAAAAAATAGGATTTCATCCTTCATAACTATATAGATATAGTTAACTACCCATAATAGAGTCTTAATCACAATACTTGACAATAACAATATTAATACGCTTGTTGACACTAAAAAATCTTCATTATAAAAAGTTCTTATTAAGAGCGATGAGCTAGAAATTAATATTATAAGTATCGGAGATATAATGTGGACAACCAGTTTGGTCTGATCTTTTATGTGTTCATTAATGTTATTTCGATCAATTTGACTCGAAATTCTAGATAGAAATTCGGGATTCAACGTAGATATAATCAGATTAATAAACGACGAGGTTATTGTGTAAGCACAAGCAAATAAACCTGAGGTTATTAAACCTTCCTCCTTTATTAAAAAAATTGTTATTAAATAGACCGTTACATTTGGCAACGAGTTTGCAAAACTGACAAATGAACCACGCTTTACTAACAATATAAACCGCTCGTAAACAGTTGAATATGATATTCTAACTCTGTCAATATTTAATTTACCTAAAAATATTGTATTAAAAACTACAGGAAATAAAGCCGATGCTATTATAACATAAGGTACTCCAATTTCACCATAATAATAATACAAAAAAACTGCAGAAAGCAAAACACAGAATGATGAAAAGATATTAGATTTGGTTAAACTACTAAAATTTCGTGTGGCTTGTAAAATAGCAAACTGACTAGTGTTATATTGCGATAATAAGGGCATTACACATAACAATATTATATATAAATTATACTCACTATTACCAAAAGTAACAACACCAATTTTATTACTAAATAGTAATATCAACAACAATCCAAGGACACCACTTACTATCGCTAAAAGACGATATACTGATATTTCTTTTAAAAAGAGATTATCGTCATTTTTGAAAAGACTTGAAACATCTCTTGTTGCTAAAGTACCTAAGCCAAAATTACAAATTGTCCCAATTATTCCAATCGTACTAGCAAGTGCAAAAATAAGACCTATTCCTTCGACACTTAAAAATTCAGCAGCAACTTTTGACTTTCCGATTGCGAATAGGATCATAACAATTTGACCTATACCTAAAATGGATATATTTTTGTAAATCGTTTTAAAATTCAATCTATTGCAATTTTTATTGTTTTGAGAAGAAGACTAATACTGTATTTTAGACTCCAGAAGTCTTAAAGTTGACTAAATTTAGGATATCTACCTTCATTAATCTATACTTCGAAGTATCTCAATAAGACTTCATATTGGGTAGGCTAGCTGGGCGAGATTATACATGGTTATTTTCTCATTATAAACTTGCGTCCGCTTTGGCTCCTAGAATACCTTTTACATCATATACTGGGGTATTCCCGTTTTTAAGATCGTCTAAGTTGATAGTTAGGAATTCATTATGTGCTACAGTTAATATAATTGCATCAAACTCTTTTTTAGGTATTTCTTTTTCTAACAGCAATCCATACTCTTGCATTACTTCTTGTTCGTTTGCCAAGGGGTCATAAATTGTAACATTTAAATTATATTCTTTTAAAGAGGCAATAATATCTACTACTTTTGTATTCCTAACATCTGGGCAGTTTTCTTTGAATGTAATTCCTAGCACTAGGATTTCAGAATTTATAATCTTTACTTCTCTATAAATCATTAGTTTTATAACTTCAGACGCTATATATTTTCCCATAGCATCGTTTAAGCGTCTTCCTGCTAAAATAATTTCTGGATTATATCCGTATTCTTGTGCTTTCTGAGCTAAATAATATGGATCCACACCAATACAGTGTCCACCAACTAAACCTGGTTTAAACGGTAAAAAATTCCACTTAGTTCGTGAAGCTTCTAGTACATCGTGAGTATTGATATTCATTAAGTTGAACATCTTAGCCAACTCATTTACAAAAGCAATATTAATATCTCGTTGAGCGTTTTCAATAACCTTAGATGCTTCCGCTACTTTTATCGTTGGCGCTAAGTGAGTCCCTGCTGTAATCACAGATTTATACAACTCATTCACCTTTTCTCCAATTTGAGATGTTGATCCTGAAGTAACTTTTAGAATCTTTTCAACTGTATGTTCTTTATCTCCTGGATTAATTCTCTCAGGAGAATAACCTGCATAGAAGTCTTTATTGAATTTCAACCCTGAAACTTTTTCTAATACAGGAACACAATCTTCTTCTGTAGCTCCCGGATATACCGTAGATTCATATACTACAATGTCTTCTTTTTTTAGAACCGCCCCTACTGTTTCACTTGCTTTAATAAGGGGAGTTAAAATAGGTGTGTTGTTTTTGTCAACAGGTGTTGGAACTGTTATAATATAGTAATTACAATCTTTAATTTTATCCAATTGATTGGTACAAAACAATCCATTTGATTCAGAAGAGTCACTTATCAAAACAGATTGTAAAGTTTCATTATCAACCTCTAAGGTTGAATCGACACCAGACATTATTTCTGATATTCTTTTCGTGTTGATATCATAACCAACAACTGCATATTTAGTTGCAAAGAGTCTTGCCAAAGGCAAACCTACATATCCTAAACCAATAATTGCTATTTTATCCTTTCTCATGTTTTTTTTATAAATTTCTCCAATACCATTCCACAGCTTCTTTCAAACCTTTTTGTAAAGTAAACTGAGGATTGTAACCTAATAATTCTTTTGCTTTATCTACACTTGCGTGAGAATGAGGAATATCACCAGCTCTTTTTGGGCCGTAAATAACCTCAACATTTGAGATCTGATAATCAAACTCAGATAAGTATTCTTTTAAGTATCCCATTAAATCGTTTAAAGTATTACGATCGCCATAAGCCACATTATAGACAGTATTAATTGCCTTTTCATTGGTTGTGACCAGGCTTAATAAATTAGCCTGTATTACGTTGTTGATGTAAGTAAAGTCTCTGGAGTAATTGCCATCTCCATTAATAACTGGAGATTCTCCATTCATTAATTGGCTTACAAATTTTGGAATTACCGCTGCATAAGCTCCATTTGGATCTTGCTTTCTGCCGAAGACATTGAAATATCGTAAGCCTATGGTTTCAAGACCGTAGGTTTTCGAGAAAATATCCGCATACAACTCGTTTACATATTTTGTAATGGCATAGGGTGATAGTGGTTTCCCGATGATATCCTCAACTTTAGGCATAGACTGCGAGTCTCCATATGTTGATGAACTCGCTGCAAACACGAATCTCTTAACCTCGTGATCTCGTGCGGCTACCAGCATATTTAAAAAACCACTCACATTTACTTCATTGGAAGTGATTGGATCTTTAATAGATCTTGGAACGGAGCCCAATGCTGCTTGATGCAAGACGTAATCAACTCCTTTAGTTGCTTTTAAACAATCCCCGAGTTTTCTAATGTCGCCTTCGATTAGCGTAAAATTAGAATCCTTAAAAAGCTCTTCTATATTTTCTCTTTTACCAGTAGCGAAATTATCCATACAAATTACTTGGTTTCCTTTTTCAAGTAAAGCCTCGCATAAATTAGAACCAATAAAACCTGCGCCTCCAGTGACAAGAATCTTTTTATTACTTAATTCAATATTCATTCAACTTTATTTTTTTTTGACTATCACCGGTAGTCCTTCATTATTATTGCTTAGTTATTCCTTCTTTAACAAAACGATATTACGCAGTTTTCTCATTCAAAAATTTTCGAAGTCACGGCTCATTAGAATAGCCATCTGTTTTTCGCTGTTGTTTAATGCAGTTTAAATGTGGAAATCATTCTTTCGTTTCCATTTCCCAGACCAACCAACATGGAACTTCTGACCATTTCGTCATTGATTTCTTATAATGCCTGGATGTTTACTTTCTTACCTACTATCTTATTCATCTTACCGCTGAGTCCGGCGATATACTCTACATCTAACTGCTCTCCAATAAGTATACAATTGATGCCGCCGACCGGAATGCCTTGGGCTAGGTCCCCGCGGATCCAGAACTGCTTTAACCCAGGAAGGTTTTCTACCACACGATTTACGATGGCATCTATGACCGTAATCTTTCTTGCGATGGAGGTTAAATCAGAGGCAATGGGGTGTAGAGTGTTAACCCTGTAAAGCTTGCGACGCCCTTCAAAATTGGAATGGAGCATTCCCGCCGCCTCTAGGCGCTTAAGTTCAACCCGTATGCTGTTGGTGTTTTCGTCCAGCTCCATGGAGAGTCCTTGGTGGTACCCGCTGAGATTGTGGTTTAGATAGAAGCGCAGTAAGAGCTTCAAACGGGTTTTGGAAGTAATAAGTGGTGCTAATAGGTCGATGGGAATCGAGGTGTCTTTAACGGCTTCGCCGTGGTGAGTCACATACTTAAAGTAAGATAAGCAGCTTGGGTACACCGGGGTGGCCACCAACGGTTCTTAGTAATCCGCTGGAGTAGTTGGTTTGGAATACAAGTTTACATCAGAAATGTAAATCTCAAGTACGTTACAAGTAATTTATTTACTCATTTATTCCCTTCGTCTCGAAATAGACTTTTTTTTACAGCGCTAATAGGTCGTTGTTGGACAGCGACATCGAGAGTTGAATACCCAGTTCTTTGAGCTGGACCACTGCTTTGTGATGGGTGCGGTCTAACAAGACGGCTTCTTCACCAGAGAATTGACCTGAGGTGATACGCACTAAGTCACCTGGCATGATCCCAGAGATGTCAATATCCTCATGGTTGTGTTCTCCCAACCACTTTTGGATGGTCTTTATTTCTACTTGGCTTACTTGGGCGGGACGACGCAGCCAAAAGAGGTAGCGCACCGTTCCAGGAAAAGCAAAGACCTCGTCTCGAAAGTAGTCTTCAATTTGAATAAAGATGTAGGATTTGAACAGCGGTTCTTCCACCACCTTGATACGGTCGCTCCATTGACGACGAACCTTTTTCAAAGGACAATAGACGGTATAACCCGCTTCTGAGAGGCGCTGGGCCACTTTTTTTTCATTTCTCGGCTTGGTGTATAAGACATACCAAGGAAGGTCTTGTGAAGCCATGGTCTTAGTCGGCCATGATGTTTTTCGCCTCTGCCCTTACGATAAAGAAGAGCACGAGTAGGAAGCCGGTGATGACGGATCTGAAAACACCTACCTTCGCCGCAGAGCCTTTCTCCTTGTTGAGCGGGTATGTCGGAGCGTCAAAGTACTTGAACGGCGGCTCTAGGTTCATGAGATCGGCTTTGGACATTTCAAGGCCCTTGATGTATTCACCGTAGGCTACTTTTAAAGCCTCCATGTCTATAATTAAGCGCATGCGCTTCATCTTATCGACAGAGCTTACTAGCGAGTTGTTCTGATCTTCGTATTCACCCAATCTTCGTAGTGTCGCGTCTATGGCTAGTTCAAGCGAGTCTGTCTTTCCCTGAAACGCATCGACGGCATCCTGGCTTTTTTCTTTCTGCCAATCGATAAAAGCTTCTTCGGTATTGGCGATGAGTTGGTTCGACAAATCGTAGACAAAACCCTCGTCCTCAAAATTTATTGAAAAAATCACTACACCCGTTTCCTCGTCCATAGAAACTCCTAGATGCGCTTCGTTCAATGTAATGGTGATCGCTGTCAATACAGAATCTGTATAGCGCTGGTTGGCACCAAACTTATTGGCATATTCTTGGGCAAACTCTTCGTCTTTCTCTAGAGCCTTGGCGTAGTAACGGTCGACCAATCGCCCACTGTCTAACTCAGCCAACATGGCTTTGGCAATGTTGTCGCGCGAAGTGAGGTATTTCTGCACCGAGATGCTCGAGCTTGCGCTGCTTCCGCCTAATGAAAAACCGAAGCTAGAGGCCAGACGCATCGCGCCGCTGATGCCGCTGCCCTCTTCTTCAAAGAACAGGTGGTAGGACACGTAATAGGTCGGCTTGGCAATAAACTTCGTGTACAATGCAGCCATCAAACCAATGGTGAGCGATAGAGCGATAATTCTAACGCGGTGCGGCCATACAATAGAGAACCACTCCTGAATCTTCAAGATGATATCCTTGAGGGTGATTTCATCGTCAGCCTTTGGCTGCGTGAAATTTGGCTGCTCTGGTAGTTGCTGGTCCATGCTCATTTCTTGTGGTTTAGAGGCGCAATTTAACAAGAATTGGCTTGAAGTGAAGAGAAAAAACTACTAGATAATTGAAAGGGCCATTTAACCTAAACACGTTTGGGAGAATATATAGTTGTTAAATCTTACCTTTGAAGCCAATAAACCAAACTTACCCTCATGAGAATAATGAGAACCTTACTTTGGGCAATGGTGCTTGTACCTGCTCTAGTCAGTGCACAACCCTCCCAGCAGGAAGCTCGAAAAATGGCTTACGCTGAGGCCGAGCGTCAAGGTGTTGACCCTGTAGAACTGGAAGCACGCCTGCAAGCGCGCGGAATCAATACCGCAAGTTTAACCATGACGGATATCCCACGCGTACAGCCTATCGTAGAGGAGGAGATTGCGAAAATTAAGGCAGAGAAAAGTGCCGCAACTAATGCGGAAGCAAATGATTCTGTTGTCTCAGGGGGAGAAGTAATTCAATCTGTAAACGAATTGTCCGATGTACCAGAACCATTGGTGGTTGATAAAGCCGTAGTTGTTACCGAAGCACCAACAAAAACAATTGTTGCGCCAGGACCTGCGACTTCTACAAATGTTTTTGGCCATCAAATATTTTCTGATGGTTCCCTGAGCCTTTATGAAGTAAGTAAGGATTACATCCCTAATGACTCATACATTTTGGGACCTGGTGACGTGGTTACTGTCAGTATCTTTGGAAAATCACAGGCCGATCTTCAATTCACCATCAAACCTGATGGATTTATTGAACCTGCGAGTTTACCTAAGATCTATTTAAAGGGCATCTCGTTAGGACAAGCACGTGAGGTCGTGCGCCGCCGTTTGCAAAACTTCTACCAGTTCGACAAAGGTCAGTTTGCCTTGACGTTGACCACAGCACGTACGCTGACCATTCAGATTACCGGTGCCGTGGCACAACCTGGAACGTATACGTTGAGTGCTTACAATACCGCTTTTAATGCATTGATTGCGGCGGGTGGTCCTACGAAGCTTGGGACGGTGCGTAACATTCAAGTGATTAACGGTGGGAAGGTGAAGGAATTGGACGTGTATGAATACCTGTTCAACCCGCAGAAGCAAAGCGACTATTACTTGCAAAACAATGACATCTTGTATGTGCCATTCATTGGGGATTTGGTGGAAATCAAAGGATCTGTGAAGCAGGTGGGCGTCTTTGAAATGAAAAATAAAGAAACCTTCCCTGACCTGTTGGAGTATACCGGTGGGTATTTGAGCGATGCTTTGGAAGATGAAATTCAGTTGGTCCGTAAAAACAAAGAAGGTTCTTTTGTGAAGGAATACAGCGGGGCGGAATTGGCCAAGCTGACTTTCGAAGATGGTGATAAGGTCATCATTGCCACACAAACCTCCGATAAGAAGGATTATGTAGAGATTAATGGATGGGTAGACTACCCTGGTATTTATGGGATTCGTGATTACCCGACCATCAAGCAGGTGTTGCAGAAAGTAGGCATCCGTGAGGAGACTCGTATGGATGTGGCCTATTTGACGCGCACTCTCGTGGATGGCACGCGTAAACTTATTCAGTTTAGCCCTGAGGCGCAGTTGGCCTTGGAGGACTCTTTAGCGCTTGTTCTACTCCCAGAAGATCAGATTACGGTATTCAATATCCGTGATTTCGTAGACAAAGCAACCGTAGCCATTGAAGGTGCGGTGCGTCAGCCGGGAACCTTCGCATTGGATGAAAGTGCCAACGTGGCGTTCTTGATTGACCTCGCAAAAGGATTGAAGCAGGACGCGAAGTTGGACCTCGCTTATTTATTCCGTGAGAACCCAGACGGTACTACTGAGATTGAAACATTGAATCTTGAAGACATCTTGAGTGCTGCAAGCTCCTTTGAGTTGCGCGACAAGGATGTTTTGAGAGTATTAAGCGAAAAAGCATTTATCGATGCTTCTACTGTAAGTATAGTGGGTGCGGTTCGTAATCCTATTGAATTGACGGTGGATAGTGCCGTAACGGTTAAGGCATTGATTGATTTGGCCAATGGCCTCAAGAAAGATGCACGCACTGGCCTCGCTTACATCTTCAGAACCTATCCAGACGGTTCTCAGGAGATCTTAACACTAGACTTAGCTGCAGAGATTGCTGTTGAAAACCCTATGCAACTCATGGATAAAGACCAGGTTCGTATCCTCTCTGAGCGCACGTATTACGACGGTGCGATTCTAAGCATCTCTGGTGAGGTTCGTAATGGCATGGAAATGCCATACGATTCTACAATCACTTTGAATGAAGTTTTGAATTTAGCTGGAGGGTTGACCTTTGCAGGTGATTCTTCTCAGGTTGTTGTTTACCGCATTGCCTTTGAAGGTAGAGACATTGGTAAAGTGAAAGAATTTAAATTAGACTCTCGCATCAACGGTGAATTCTTATTCCAGCCTTTTGATGCAATCGTAGTTCGTAAGAAAGCTGGTTTCGAATTCCAGGAGTACGTAAACATCAGCGGTGAAGTTGCCTTCCCGGGACGTTATGCCACCCGTGAAGGTGAAAAAGTAGGTGACCTTATCCGCAAGGCAGGTGGCTTAACAAAAGAAGCGTTCCCGCAAGCTGCAAACTTTACACGCCAAGGGAAAGGAAAAGTATTCCTCTCAATAGACAAGATTCTACGCATAGGCAATACATACAACAATATTGAATTAATGCCTGGTGACGACCTATTTATTCCGTCTAAAGACATGACCGTAGAGATTCGGCTGGCTAATACTGAAGCATCGGAATATGCCGCTTTCGCAACTGATTATGCGCGCGAAAGTGTAAACGTCGCTTACGTAGCCGGTAAAAGTGCCCGTTGGTATGTAAAGAACATGGTTGGTGGCTTTGGAGACAATGCTAAACGTACAGATGTAAACGTAGTTTACGCCAACGGGACGGTTAAAGACTTCAAATGGTACCGACCTACTTATCGCTACCCTAAGGTAAAGCCTGGATCTATGGTTGTAGTAGGGACGAAGCCTGCCAAGAAAGAGAAAGAAAAGAAAAACAAACAACAAAGCGACTTTGATTGGCAAGAGTTCTCAGGGAATTTTATGGCACAAGTAACTTCATTATTAACAGTAGTTGTTTTAGCGACTCAGCTTCAATAAAAAGGCTTAATTCCTCTTAAGTAACCCCCGCTTAAAAGCGGGGGTTTTTTTATATCCAAAAATTGACGTGTTCCTTTTTTTGATACAAGATGAGTATTCATAATTTATAATGATATAATAATTGTACCTTTTAGCCTCCGATAAATCAAAGCTTAATGAAATAACCTTTTTCATGAGGAAACTTATTTTTACTGCTTTTTTCTGTACAACCATACTAACCGCTGGAATTGCACAAACTATTAGATTCAGAAAGGACTATAATGATGTCGCGTCCTCGAAACTAAAATTTGAGACCGTTTCATTTTCAGGAAGCTTCAAGGCGACTAATGCTAAGCTATTCTTGATGGTCAAGAATAATAGTTCCACACCCTGGGAGATTAGCCAATGCCAACTACGCGAAATTTCTGGTAAGGGAGATCGTTTATGCCCTGATTCCGCAAGGATAATTGAACCTGGGGAGCGAGCTAAGTGTATCTTTAGACCTTGTCGGGGAGATGGCGGTATTTTTAGATTAAAAGACTCTTATCCTTCTAAAACAGCGTTTAGAGAAGATGCCTTTTTCCTTCGTGGAAAAGAGTGGACCTTAACAATTGGTGGAGAGTCCTTTAAATTCTATACGGATTTGTAACTACCAAAATGATGGCATGGCTCATTCATTATTTAGTGCAGCAAGGCAAATATTGAAAACCCCTGTTTAAAAACTACGAGCAACTCCAACATGAAACTGTATGTAACCGTCCATTAAATTATTGGTTGCCCTTGGTGTAAATAGATTGGCTTCCGCTGGTACTCTCGAGATTTGTTATGGAGTTAAAGGCACCTCTTGACCACTATTTATAACATAATAACTTACATCTAAAGCTTCGCCCCACGCTTCATAATCGCCACCAAACCATGCGCCTCTTCCAAAGTCATCTAAATAAACTGTGGTGATCATATTAGACTTAATCTCGCTTTTGTAGATTCATTTCTTAGTATACAAACTCAACTTGAATGAGGCGTTAAAAAGATCCGCCCATTTTCCATAGACGCGTCCGTTAGGTTATTAGAAAAATATTCTAATTTGGTAATGACCAAAACCTTATGGAATTACTCGAAACCATTCAATTCGCCTTATTACGTTTAGCTTCGGCGGTATGCGTTCCCTTGGCACTCTTTACAGTTGTGACCACTGCAAGAAGACCCGATCCTTATGAACGCTATGCATGGGGGATTTTCTCGCTGGGCTTATTGACTTTGACATGGTTACTCAACGCCTATTTAAACCAAAACTCTCGACTCTTAGCTTTTGTATATCCTTTGTTTTTCGGATGGGTAGCATTAGCCGGTCCCGCATACTATTATTCATTAGTAGGTAGGCGACCACAAAATCTATCCATCACCCTGTTGCACTTAATACCCGCTATATTAGTTTTTACAAGTGGCTTTATTGGCGTAGTCAAGGGACCTTTAACTCATG
>MDTG01155225.1_pt1 | contig 21707 bp, 24 predicted proteins | sample 811421 | NCBI WGS metagenome assembly MDTG01 (sample SAMN05326645, study PRJNA326480) | marine metagenome | isolation source: seawater | place: Pacific Ocean: South East | collected 2011 | reverse complement strand
GCTCGATCACGTCGAAGCACAACTCGCGGCGCATGCCCCACACGCAATGGTGCTTGAACTCGACACTCACCGTCCCAAGCGCGGACGACCAGCATCGCCTCGGCCGGTCTCGGTATAAGACACGAGACCCGGATCATCGCTGGCGCTCCGAGCGAACGGCAGCGCCGTGCCGAGCGGTAGCAGGCGCTCGAGCGGGCTGTCGTGGGCATGGTCGCCGAGGTAGCGCAGCACAGCGCCCCCGCGCTCCAGGTCCAGACGCAGAGCGCCTGGCACATGCGGCGCCTCGATCCCCTCGCCGAGGTAGAGGACTGAATCCACCACGCGGTGTGAGCCGAGGATGCCGGGCCGGGGCTGGTCGCCGCGAACCTGCAGGCGCTCGCGCAGCACCGGGCCCGCGGCATCCGTCACGTCCACATCGGCTGTGAGCGCGCCGCCGCGCTCGCCGGAGCGACCGAGGACGAGCGTTTCGCGGGCGATCACGGATGCTCCGGCGCCCAGTCGCACGGTCATCGACCGCGTGAGAGAGCCCGCGTCGGTGACCACCGTGGGCAGGCCCTCCCACACGAGGTGAGCATCGGCGCCGAGGTCAAGGCGCGCGTGCCACTGCGACTGGCCGACCTCCTCTCGCCCGTAGACGATGAGACCGCCGATGTCGACCAGGCGCACTGAGCATCCGTCCCCGACACGGATGTCGAGCTCGACGTGGTCCCCGGGCATGAGCATCGCTCGGCCCGAGACCAGCGCGATCTCGACCGAGTGCCCCCGGCGATGCACGAGGCGGGGGAGAACCAGCTCGCCGTCCAGTGCGCACGCGACAGAGTCGCCCCGCGCGCTCACCTCGACGACGGTGGGTCTCACGAGTGGGCGTGGTCCGCGTGATCGTGCAGGGCCCCGTCCGCGTGTGCGTGAGCGTGCTCGCCGTCGGCGTGGCTGTGCAGGAACCCGCCGCCTTCCTCGTCGGCGTGGAAGTGGGGGGCCATGGGGCCGGGATCCTGGGGGACGTGCGATCCGTCGCGGTGTGCGGCGAGGATCGACAGCACCCACTCGCGCAACGCCGCGACCGAGACGGCGTCGGTGCGTGAGAGAGCGAGCACCGTGCGGCCGTCGCGGGCGAGGGTGGCGTCGGCGACCATCTGCTCGACATCCACCCCGACATAGGGCGCGAGGTCGGTCTTGTTCACGACAAGCAGGTCGGCCCGGGCGATACCGGGACCACCCTTTCGGGCGACATCGCCGCCCCCAGCTACATCGAGGACGAAGATCTGCGCATCCACGAGCGCGGGCGAGAAGGTGGCGGTGAGGTTGTCGCCGCCCGACTCGATGACGACGAGGTCCAGGGGCGCGAAGGCACGCTCCAGGTCTTCGGCGGCGAGCAGGTTCGCGGTGACATCGTCGCGGATGGCGGTGTGCGGGCAGGCCCCGGTCTCCACGGCGACGATGCGCTCAGGATCGAGCACTCCGGCAGAGCGCAAGAACCGGGCATCCTCGTCGGTGTAGATGTCATTGGTGATGACGCCGATGCGGATCTCGTCGGCAAGAATGCGGCAGATCGTCGCGATGAGTGAGGACTTGCCGGTGCCGACGGGGCCGGCAACGCCAAGCCGCAGGGCGCGAGGTGAGTGGTCAGGCACGAAAGAGCCTCCTGGTCGATTGGGCGTGGGCCTGGGCCCACTGTTCGGATTGCGGTGCGGACAGGGCGGGGATGTCGGTCGGGTCGGTGATCTGCGCAATCAGCGGTAGCTCGTTCTCGATCTCGCTGCAGACCTCGACCACGAGAGAGACCAGATCGAGCGGATCGCGAGGCTCGAGCTTGAGGACCGCGGCTGCAGCTGCCTGTATGTCCTCGTAGACGACCAGTCGCGCCAGATCCAGCGCTGGCATGTCTAGCCCCGCCGAGATGACCCCGAGCACGCAGGCCCGCGGCGGAGGGGTCGCCCGCCCGCGCCAGGTGTGGATAGCCGAGTCGCCGGGGAGGAGCTCGGTCCCGACCCGCAGGTATCCGCGGGCGAGGTGGCGCGCGGCATCCCTCAGCGCGGCGCTCGGGGTACGGGCCGCCCATGCCGCCTCGACAGCGTCCAGATCACCGTCGATCATGCGCACGTGGCGTGCGGCGACAGCAGTCCCCGCCTCGACGAGGGTCACCGTGGCTGCCCGACCGCGCAGCAGAGCGGGAAGCTCCGCTGCCTGCAGGCCCGACATCAGCGCGGGCTCCACGCCGGCGGAGTGCGCGTGACCGCCGGAGGGCAGCCTGGCATCCGCGAGGAGCATCGCGGCGGAGGTCGAGGACAGTGCCATCAGAACAGCTGGTAGAGCTGGGCCAGGGGGAGCCGCGACGCGGGGGCGGGTTCGACGAGCTCGCCATCGATGCGGATGTAGAACGTGTCGGGTCGGATGTCGATCCGCGGCAGCGCATCGTTGTTGCGCATGTCGGCTTTGCTGATTCCGCGGGTGGACTGCAGCGGCAGCATCCGGCGTGTCAGTCCGAGTCGGCCCTCGATCCCCGCCGCCAGCGCGGCGGGAGAGACGAACGACACCGATAGGGCACCGCCGATGGCATCGCTGAAGGCGGGACGCATCAGCACCGGTTGCGGGGTGGGAATGGAGGCGTTCGGATCGCCGAGGGCTCCCCACACCAGCCCACCACCTTTCATGACCACACTCGGACGGAACCCGAAGAACCGTGGATCCCACAGCACGAGGTCGGCGAGCTTGCCCACCTCGACCGAGCCGACCTCCGCGTCGATGCCGTGAGCGATCGCGGGGTTGACCGTGTACTTCGCGACATACCGACGGGCTCGTTCGTTGTCGGCGGGGAGGGAGGTGCCGAGGCTTCCGCGCCTGGCCTTCATGACGTGCGCCACCTGCCAGGTCCGGGTGATGACTTCGCCGATCCGTCCCATCGCCTGAGCGTCGGAGGAGGTGATCGAGATCGCGCCCATGTCATGCAGGATGTCTTCGGCGGCGATCGTCGTGCCCCGGATGCGGGACTCCGCGAAGGCGAGATCTTCGGGTACTCCCGGGTTGAGGTGGTGACAGACCATCAGCATGTCGAGGTGCTCGGCGACGGTGTTGACCGTGTGGGGCAGCGTCGGGTTCGTCGAGCCGGGAATGACGTAGGGAAGACTCGCGATCGAGAGGATGTCGGGAGCGTGACCGCCCCCCGCCCCCTCGACGTGGAACGCGTGGATCGTGCGCCCCGCTATCGCGGCGATCGTCGAATCGACGTAACCCGCCTCGTTGAGCGAGTCGCTATGCAGCGCGACCTGCAGGCCCCAGTCCTCGGCGGCGCGCAAGCTCGCGTCGATCGCTGCCGGAGTCGAGCCCCAGTCCTCGTGGACTTTGTAGCCCGCCGCACCTGCGAGCGCCTGCTCTTCGAATGCCGCTGCCGAGACGGTATTCCCCTTGCCCAGCAGCAGGACGTTGACCGGAAGGGCATCCAGGGCACGATGCATGTGTTCGAGGTGCCAGGACCCCGGCGTGACGGTGGTGGCCTTCGACCCTTCGGACGGTCCCGTTCCTCCTCCGACGATCGTCGTGATCCCCGCCGCGAGCGCCTCGTGAATCTGTGACGGGGAGAGCAAGTGAACGTGCGAGTCGATCGCCCCCGCGGTGAGGATCTTCCCCTCACCGGAGATGACGTCGGTGGACGGTCCGATGATCAGCCGAGGGTCGACGCCATCGGCGATGTCGGGGTTCCCCGCGCGCCCGACCCCGACGATCCGGCCGTCGCGGATGCCGACATCGGCGCGCACGATTCCCCACCAGTCGAGGATGATCGCGTTCGTGATCACGGTGTCCAGGGCGCCATCGGCGCGCGACACAGTGCTCTGCGCCATGGACTCGCGGATCGACTTGCCGCCCCCGAACACTGCCTCTTCGCCGCCGGCGGTGAGGTCCCTCTCGATCTCGATCCAGAGGTCGGTGTCGCCCAGGCGCACCTGATCGCCGGCGGTGGGCCCGTAGATCGCGGCGTATCTTTCCCTGTCGATCCTGACCATCAGAGATCTCCTCCCTCGTGTCGGATGCGGATGCCTGCCACACGCCGATTCCCGCGCAGGCTCACCGCTGCCACACGCTTGGAGACCCCTGGCTCGAAACGCTCCGAGGTCCCCGAGGGAATGTCGAGTCGACATCCCGCAGCTGCCGCGCGGTCGAAGTCGAGCGCGTCATTCACGTCGGGCAGATGGATGTGGGAGCCGATCTGCACGGGACGATCCCCCGTATTGAGAATGATCAACTCGAGGCGCTCATCGGCGTCGCGGTCGGCGTTGAGCTCGATCTGGCCCGGACGCACGCGGATGGCTCCCGGTCCTGATGATGTTCCCGATGCCACGGTGATCCTCTCAGTCGATCGGATGGTGAACGGTGACGAGCTTGCGTCCGTCGGGGAAGGTGGCTTCGACCTGGACGTCGACGAGCATGTCGGCCACGCCCTCCATGACGTCATCGCGGGTGAGCACGGTGCGCCCCGCCGCCATGAGTTCCGCTACCCCGACACCTTCTCTGGCGCGCTCGATCACCCACGTCGACAGGAGGGCTACGGCCTCCGGGTGGTTGAGCTTCACGCCGCGTGCCTGGCGATCTCTGGCCACCATGCCCGCCACGGCGAGCAGCAGCTTCTCGGTATCCGCAGGTGACAGATGCACGGGGCGCTCCCTTCGGCGTGGCTCCTGAGGAGCCGGCGAGTCGGATCACTGTCAGGATGCTTGTCGGACAGTGTCCCGAGCAGTGACAGAAGTCTGTCATTTTTGCGTCAGTCACTCATCATTGTCATCGTCATGACGTGGTGAGAACCAGCGAAAAACCCTGTAATTTCAAGGCACTAGGCGGATCACGGCTCTGGCAGTTTTACATGGTCGACACATTCGAGTAATGGCAATGTAATGCCACGGGTCCATGGTGAACTCACCTGCAGCAGTCGGCGGTGTTCTGCCACCGGCGATTCGGGACCTCTTCGCTCAGACCTCGGCGAGGGGTCCCACCCCGCACCACAGATCCTCTGACCGGGCGAACGGCGCATCCGACGCGGAACGCCACGCAAGCGGTATTCGTCGCGCCATCCGTGCGGACGGTGCGGCTTGCGCTCTCGCACACGCAACCTGAAACGGAGCACAGCATGATCACCACTGGCAGGCGTCTACGGACGCTGCTTGCGGCAGGCGCCATGGCCTCAGCCGCAGCCCTCGTCCTCGCCGGATGCGGCGCCCGCACCGACGACGCAGCCTCGAGCGAAGCCCCTGCGGCCGCGGAGAGCTGCGTCGACACCTCGGGCGACACCGTCAAGCTCGGATTCCTCAACTCGCTGACCGGAGGCATGGCGATCTCCGAGACCACGGTCTCGAACGTGCTGCACATGGCGGCTGATGAGATCAACGCCGACGGCGGCATCCTGGGCAAGCAGATCGAATACATCCAGGAAGACGGCGCCACCGACTGGCCCACCTTCGCCGAGAAGACCGAGAAGCTGCTCACGCAGGACTGCGTCGCCGCGATCTTCGGCGGCTGGACCTCCTCGTCGCGTAAGGCTGTCAAGCCTGTCGTCGAGGAGTACAACGGCCTCTTCTTCTACCCGGTCCAGTACGAAGGCCTCGAGTCCTCACCGAACATCTACTACACCGGTGCCACGACCAACCAGCAGATCATTCCCGCCATGGACTACCTGGCATCGCAGGGAGTGAAGACCCTGTTCCTGGCGGGATCGGACTACGTCTTCCCCCGCACCGCGAACGCGATCATCAAGCTCTACGCAGAGGAGCTCGGCATCGAGATCGTCGGCGAAGAGTACGTGCCGCTGGATCGTGACGACTGGACGACCCAGGTTGCCAAGATCGTCGAGGCTGACCCCGACTACATCTTCAACACGATCAACGGTTCCTCCAACGTCGGGTTCATCAAGGCGTACTACGACGCGGGCCTCACTCCCGAAGAGACACCGATCATCTCGGTCTCGATCGCTGAAGAAGAAGCTCCCGCGATGGGTCACGAGGTCACCGGCAACTACGCCTCGTGGAACTACTTCCAGTCCCTCGACACCCCGAACAACCCGGCGTTCATCGAGGCCTGGCAGGCCTACCCGGGCAGCAGCGGCGTGACCTCGGACCCCATGGAGGCCGCGTACATCTCGCTCTACCTCTACAAGGCCCTCGTTGAAGCCGCTGGCTCCTTCGACGTCGACGCGATCAACCAGGCTGCCCTGGACAACGAGATCACGGTGGACGCTCCCGAGGGTGTCGTGACCCTCAACGGGGAGAACCACCACATCTCCAAGCCGGGCCACATCGGACGCATCAACGCCGACAACCAGTTCGACATCGTCTGGGCATCGGACGGGTTCATCGAGCCCGACCCGTACCTCGAGCAGTACTCCTGGTTCCCCGAGGACGTGCGCAACGCCCTCGTGGCAGCCGCGGGCTGACACACACAAGGCACTGCGGGGTCCCGGCCTGTCCGGGGCCCCGCAGCACCGGCTCTTCCATGAACACGCGCGAGAACAGAAGGGAGTGAACTCGAATGGATGCACTGATTCCGCCGCTGCTCAACGGCACCGCGCTGGGCGCCTTGCTGCTCTTGACAGCACTCGGCCTCACCCTGACCTTCGGCCAGATGGGGGTGATCAACATGGCGCACGGCGAGTTCATCATGGTCGGCGCCTTCACGACATTCCTCGTTCAGCTCGTCATCCCCGACAGCAACATCTCTATCCCTGTCGCGTTGCCCGTCGCCTTCGTCGTCGCCGGGCTCTTGGGCCTTCTGCTGGAAGCCGGAATTCTCCAGTGGATGTACCGTCGCCCGCTTGACACACTGCTGGTCACCGTCGGTGTGGCACTCATCCTGCAACAGGCTGCCCTGCAGATCTTCCCCGCCCAGGGAGTGCCGGTGGAGAACCCCGGCTGGCTCCAGGGCCAGATCAACGTCTTCGGCTACGCCTGGCCACTGCGCCAGGTGTTCACCATCGGACTTGCCGCGGCGTGCGTGGCGATCCTCGCCGCCTGGCTCAAGTACTCCTCGTTCGGGCGCCGGATTCGCGCCACGGTGCAAAACCGCGACCTGGCCGAGACCGTCGGGGTGCGCACCCGGACCGTGGACCGCATCACGTTCTTCGTGGGCTCGGGACTGGCTGGAGTCGCGGGTGTCGCAGCCTCCCTCATCGGGGGAACCAACTCCCAGATGGGGACCCAGTACATCATTCCCGCCTTCCTCGTCGTCGTGGCTGGGGGTATCGGGCAGATCAAGGGCACCGTGATCGCCGCCTTCGCGATCGGCATTGCGATGGCCTTCTTCGCCGACCTGACCAGCGGGAGCCTTGCTCAGGTGCTCGCCTTCGTGCTCGTCGTCGTCTTCCTGCAGATCCGCCCGCAGGGTCTGTTCACCGTCCGCACGAGGGGGTTGGCATGACCATCCTGACCAAGCTCAAGCCCTGGTACTCGCTCATCGGCATCGGCATCTTCGCCGTCATCCTCCTCGCGGTGGCGCCGTCGATCCTGACGATGCACTGGGTCAACAACCTCGGCAAGTACTGCGCCTGGGCGATCGTCGCCGTCGGGATCGGACTGGCGTGGGGACGCGGCGGGATGCTCGTCATGGGGCAAGGCGTGTTCTTCGGCCTCGGTGCCTACGCCATGGCCATGCACATGACATTGGAAACCGCCGGCCCGGACGCCCTGCCCGGGTTCATGATCCTCTACGACCCGCTAGCCCCGCTCCCCGCCTTCTGGGAGCCCTTCCGCAGTCCGTGGTTCACCCTGCTCGCGATCCTCGTGCTGCCGATCATCGTGGCCGGCATCCTTGGTTTTGCGCTGTTCAAGCGTCGCGTCAAAGGTGCCTACTTCGCCATCCTCACCCAGGCGCTCGCCGTCGCGCTCGCCATCTGGATCAGCTCGACGATCCGCGAAACCGGAGGTGACACAGGCCTCAGCGGCTTCACCTCGTTCTTCGGATACGACCTGCAGGATCCCGCCAATCAGGTGATGGTCTACCTCATCACCGCGAGTCTTCTCGTCGTCTGTATGGTCGTGGTGTGGCAGCTCTACCGCAGCCGCTTCGGCGAGCTGCTGCTGGCGACCCGCGACGCTGAGGAGCGCGTTCGGTTCCTGGGTTATGACCCGGCCAACGTCAAGCTCGCCGCCTTCGTCATCGCCGCGGTCATGGCCAGCGTCGGCGGCGCCATGTTCGTTCCCCTGGTCGGGATCATCACGCCGCAAGAGATCGGGGCCTCCGCGTCGATCCTCATGATCGCCGGCGTTGCCCTCGGCGGTCGGGCCTCCCTGTTCGGCCCGGTGCTGGGTGCCATGGCCATCGGATGGGGTCAATCCAGCCTCGCCTCGAGTTGGCCCGACGGATGGGTATACCTGCTCGGTCTGCTCTTCGTCGTCGTGACCCTCTTCCTCCCCAACGGCCTGGCCTCCCTGGTGGGGCGGGTCAAAGACCTGTTGGCGCGTGACCGCACCTCCGCACCCGCGCCGTTGCCGATCGAAGGCGAGGCGAAAGCATGAGTGAGGACGCGAGCACGGCGCCCGCAGCATCCGACGCGGGAGTCCTCGTCCCCGATGCCGAAACCTCCGTGACCGTGTCCCACCTCACGGTCAGCTTCGACGGGTTCAAGGCAGTCGACGATGTCGATCTGCTCATGCTCAAGGGACAGGTCCACTTTCTCATCGGACCGAACGGAGCAGGCAAGACGACCCTCGTGGACGCCTTGACCGGTCTGGTTCCCGCGACCGGGACTGCCACCTACAACGGGATGGATCTTGTCTCGATGAAGGCGAACAAGATCGTGCGTGCCGGCGTGGGGCGAACTTTCCAGACCGCGACAGTGTTCGACGAGCTCTCGGTGCTCCAGAACCTCGACATCGCGGGCGGTCTGCATCGCCGGGCCTGGGGACTTCCTCTTGCTCGGCGCGGAGTGCCCGAGTACGTGGAGTCCGCGCTAGAGACGATCGGCCTGTCCGGGCTTCGCGACAAGCCTGCCGGCATCCTCGCGCACGGGCAGAAGCAGTGGCTTGAGATCGGCATGCTCCTCGTCCAAGACGCGAAGGTCATGTTCCTGGACGAGCCCGTGGCCGGCATGAATGCCGACGAACGGGACGAGACCGGGCAACTGCTCCAGCGCATCGGCGATCAGCGCACGATCATCGTCATCGAGCACGATATGGACTTCGTGCGCAACTACGCCGAGTGGGTCACCGTGATGCACTCGGGCAAGCTCCTGGCTGCCGGGACTGTTGAACAGGTGCAGGCGGACCGGCGGGTCCAGGAGGTCTATCTGGGGACGGCCGCCGACGCCGCCGTGGAAGGCGAGGGGGGCCACTGATGCTCGAGATCACCGGCGTCACAGCAGGTTATGGGCGCACCAAGGTGCTCCATGACGTCACCATCCAGATTCCGACCGGCTCCGCCGTCTCGGTGATGGGTCATAACGGTGCGGGCAAGACCACCCTCCTGCGCGTCGCTACAGGCCTGATTCCGGTGATGAGTGGACAGGTACGCATCGACGGTGAGGATGTCACCAAGATGCCGCCCTCGAAGCGGGTGCAGCGCGGTCTTGGCTACGTGCCGCAAGGGCAGCAGTCCTTCCCGCAAATGACCACGCTGGAAAACCTCCAGCTGGTGGCAAAGCGCAGCTCCGATATCGACGAAGTGTTCGACCTCTTCCCGGTCCTTAAGCAACTCTTGGGGCGAAGGGCCGGCCTCCTGTCGGGCGGTCAGCGCCAGCAACTGGCGATCGCTCGTACCCTGCTGACCAAGCCGCGACTCTTGGTACTCGATGAACCCACCGAGGGTATCCAGCCGAACATCGTCGCTGATATCGAACGGGTCATCATCGACCTCACGCGTCGCGGCGATCTCTCGGTCCTGCTGGTCGAGCAGCATGTCGGCTTCGCACTGCGATCGACAAGCACGTACTACGTGCTGCAATCGGGTCGAATCACGATGAGCGGTGAGGGTGGGGCGTCGGCGATCGACGATGTACGCGCCGCGATGGCGATCTGATTCAGATCGATTCCTCGCGGCAACGCCGGTGAAACACACTCTCGGCACAATCCGAAGCAGACGACATCGCGGAGGTGAGAGTGGGTGCGCTGGGCATGCGGACCCTGAACCGTGCGGGCGACGCGCGAGCGGCTGCAGAAGACAGTCTTGAGGACTATGCCTTCCGCTACGTTCCGCGCTCCTTCCGCCGGTGGAGCGCCCTGTCCGTCGGCGGTACGGCGCTAGGGTCGATCGCCTTTCTCGCCGACTTCTCTATCGGCGCCAGTATCGGGCTGGAGCACGGGACGGCAAACGCGATGCTCGGCATCCTGCTGGCATCCGTGATCATCTTCGCGGTGGGATTTCCCGTCGCCTATTACGCGGCGCGGTACAACCTCGACCTCGACCTGGTCGCCCGCGGCTCCGGCTTCGGCTACTACGGGTCGATCATCACCACCGTCGTGTTCGCAGGATTCACCTGCATCTTCTTCGCGCTCGAAGGCGCGATCATGGCGCAGGGACTCGCTGTGGCGGTGGGGATTCCGCTGCCGCTGGGGTATGTCATCTCGACAGTGGTCGTGATCCCGATCGTGATCTACGGGATGCGGGCGCTGGAGAGACTGCAATTCTGGACGACGCCGCTGTGGCTGGCGCTGGCGCTGCTTCCCCTGATCTGGATCGTCGGTACCCAACCGGAGTCGGTCGTCGAGTTCGTCGAGTTCACGGGACTCTCGGACGGCGAGGTCAGTTTCAGCGCGATCGTTGCCAGCGCTGCGGTGTGCTTCGCGCTGACCCCGCAGCTTGCCGAGCAGATCGACTACATCCGGGTCATGCCGCCGCGCACCGCGCGAAACTCGCGCTCGTGGTGGGTGTCTTTTGTCTTCAGCGGGCCGGGGTGGGTGGTCTTCAGCGGGACCAAGCAGCTCATCGGACTGTTCCTGGCGGTCTATCTGGTCACCAAGGTCGATCCGATGATCGGCGACCGAGCAGTCGAGCCGGTCGCTCAGTTCTTGGGGATGTACGAATCGCTCGTGCCCGACTGGCTCGCCCTCGCGCTGGTGCTGCTGTTGATCGTGATCGCCCAGATCAAGATCAACGTCACCAACGCGTACTCGGGGTCGCTGGCCTGGTCGAACGTGTACACCCGGGTGCGCAAGCGATATCCCGGGCGCACGGTGTTCGTGCTGTTCAACCTCATCATCGCGCTTGCCCTCATGCTCATGGATGTCTTCAGCCTCATCTCGTTCGTCCTGAGCCTGTACGCCAACGTTGTGATGGCCTGGCTCGTGACGATCTCGGCCGACATCGTCATCAACAAGCTGATCCTGAAGATCTCGCCGCGTTACCCCGAGTTCCGGCGGGGCATGCTGCACGACTGGAACCCGGTCGGCCTCGTATCTGTGAGCCTCGCCTCCCTGCTGTCGCTGCTGACCTTTGCCGGGGCGTTCGGCCCGAATCTGCAGCCATTCTCGGTGCTGATTGCTATTGGGGTAGCTCTCATCGTGACCCCGCTCATGGCGATCGCGACGCGGGGTCGGTACTACCTGCGCCGGTCCTCAGACGGCATCCCGACGCCGATTCTGGATGCGGACGGGAATCCTTCCGGAGAGCGACTTCGTTGCCACGTCACGGGGTACACCTTTGAGCGGCCGGATATGCTGATGTCGGCTGAGTTGGGGCCTCGGGGCGAGGTGCAATACGTCTCGTCGCTGGCTCTCACCCTCGACGATTCGGACCGATACGTCCTACCGCCGGAGCCGCCGCCGACGAGAGGAGAGCGCGACAGTGGTCGTTGACGAGACGATCGACACCTCTGGTGCGATCCTCGCCTGCGCGGCGACCCTGCTGCGACATCGGACATTCGAGGACATCACGTACCTCGATCTCGCCGAAGCATCCGGCGTGTCAGAGCGCACCATCTACCGCCGCTTCCCGACGAGGTCGAACCTTCTGGATGCGCTGGGTCGCTGGATCGAGGAGGAGCACTTCCGGATCGCCGAGTTCCACACGTTCGCGCAGTTCCGGGAAGCCGTGCGGAGTCGCTTTGCCGCGTATGCCGCGGAGCCGGCCTTTGCTTTCGTGGCGGCCCGGGGTGCCTCACTTTCCCCGATGGGCGACGAGCAGGCTACGCCGATGACCGATGCGATCATGGTCATGTTGCACGAGTCGGTGCCCGGTCTGAACCGACGCGACGCGCTACGAATCGCCGCCAACGCTCGCTACTTCGCATCTGCGCAGTTCTGGGCGCGGATGCGGACGGGCTTCGACATGAGCGGAGACCAGACCTTCGAGGCTTTCGAGTCCGCGATGGCTCAAGTGCTCCCACGTGAGACGAAGGCGAGCAGGGCGGCGTAGTGGCCGCAACCGACGCGGACGCCGAACTGTCTGCCACCCAATCGGCGATCCTCGCGGCATACGCCGAACTGATCGAGGAAGTGGGCACGGATGACGTGTCCTTTCGCGTGATCGCGCTGCGGGCGGGAGTCGGAGAGCGCACGGTGTTCCGTCACTACCCGACCCGCGTCGACTTGCTGCTTGCGACATCCGCTTGGATCGAGAGGACGACGTTCTCTCGATCGCAGTGCGAGTCCATCTTCGATGTCCCGATCGCGATTCGCGAGGCCATGGAAGCGTACGATCGTCGCCCGGAGTTGGCCTATGTGGTCGCCGAAACCTCGATGCGCGGCGTCAACGGTGCCGAGCCCGCCCCGTACCGCGAGGCGTTCAGTGCGCTCCTGCGGCACGAGGTCCCTTCTTTAGGGGAGAACGAGCGACAGCAGATTGTCGCAGCACTGTGTCACCTCGACTCGGCGGCGACCTGGGTGGCAATGCGCCGACAGCTGGGGATGAGTGGTCGCGACATCGCCGACGCTGCGACCTGGGCTGCGGAGGCGATTCTCGATCCGATCCGGGATCGCGCGGAAGGGTCCCGCACGCTCTGAGCGGCTCCGCGTGGTCAGGCTAGGTCGTCGGGGTAGAGCTGTCGACGACCGAGTGGCCACACCCGGAGTGGACGGCGGGCACATCCTTTCGGGAACGCGGCGGGATGACACTGGATGTCACGTCAGGCGAGCCTTCGAGGTGCGATCGGGGGGTGTTTGTCGTGGTACTTTCCCGACCCGAGAGCCTACAAAGACGGTTGGGTCGACCGTCCCGTCACGCTTACCGAGTTGTGACGCACGAGAACCGCTCCGGGCAATCGCTAGCCGCGGAAGGCGTCGAGGCGGCAGAGCACACGAACGTGTGCTGGCGCGTCCGGGTTGACCCGCTCTGCGATCGCTGTGATCGACCAGCCGTCCTTGATCCGAGCGTGGACATCTGGGCAGAGCCAGTCCGGAACGTAGCCAAACTTCTGGCCGTCGAGGGTATTGACGAGAACCGCCTTCGGGTTCACCTCGTTGTCTTCCTCGAGAGCCGAGCGCATTTCCATGGTCGAAGGGAGGTGCCAGACGGCGCTCACCCCCACGGAGGATGACCGCCCAGTTTTCGTGATGGCGGTCGCGTCCGGCGACCCAAGCATCCATAAGCAGATAGCCGGTCCACACGTCAAAGGCAGTGAAGTCACCTGGCCAGTCGATGTCGGCCGGCGGCCCAACCTCCTCGAGCGCATGCTGGACGGCCGCCACCGTGTAGCCCTGGTTCTCGCCCTGGATTGACTAGTCGTAGTCGGCGAACCGTGCTGACAGCACGCTGTTGCCATGATCGAGGTACTCGAGACTGTCCCGAAGCACTGACCTGGACACGATTGCGCGCCGACCTTCCAGGATTGCTGGGCGGATAGTCGCGCTCGGGACGCCGAGCTGCTCGGCCAATTGGTGGACAGTCCACTCGGCCCAATCTTCTCCGCTGACAGTCCCATCGAGCTCGTCGAGTCGCGCGAGTTTGAGTAACCACTGTCGGTCGCCGAACATCGGCAGCTCGACCCACCACTTCTCCTTCGACCCCATTGGTTCGTCTGCTTCGGCCGCGCCGCGGACGAAGTGGAGCGATTCTCAGGGAGTCGGCACGGGATGACCCTATCGGCGACGCCCGACGGTCGCACCGCGGAAACGCGCGAAATCAACAACTCTTGTCGGGAACGGTGCGAGATTGCATCAAGTGTCACGTGCAGACTGGCATCGAGCCCTGCCCAGGCGTTGTTCTCGTGACACTTTCGGCCCATCCCCGCCGCGCATCTCGTAGCGTCGCCGGGATGCGGGCAGAAGAAGCTTTGTTGTCGCCGGTGGCCGATATTCTCTCGTCAGGCTATGGAAGCAGCAACAGAGTTCGGGGATCGAGATGGGTGAGCCGCTCAAGGTGGACCATGTCAGGGCGGGATTTGGCAAGGTCGCTGACGGCCTCGGCAAGGCCGCGGAGAATGTCGGAAGGCTCGCGCGTAGCACCTCGGCACAAGTGGTCGAGCAGGCCGGCGATCTGAAGGGTGCCGCTGAAGACAGCATCGAAAAGCTCACTACGAAGAAGCCGGACCCATACGAGGAAGCGATCGCCGAGTACAACGGCGCGTTCACGGCGATGAACGACAGCGGACTTTCGCTCTTGCGTCAGCGCGAACGCTCCACAGACCTCATCGACCTCGTCGAGTTTCTGGTCAACAGCATCGCGAACACGCCGAAGTCGTTCGGTAAGGACTTCGAGGAGATCGACGTTCACAAAGCGCAGTTCGTCGAGGTGCTCGAGTTTGCGCGGAAGGATCTCGAGGCCGCTCGAGCGTCCGCGGCCGGGGCGGGTGCCGGATTCGCGGCAGGTGCAGCTGTCGCTAGCATGGCGCCGACAGCTGCGATGTGGGCTGCCACGACCTTCGGTGTTGCATCGACCGGCACCGCGATCTCCACGCTGTCGGGGGCGGCTGCGACCAACGCGGCGCTGGCGTGGCTCGGCGGGGGCGCTCTCGCCGCCGGAGGCGGCGGCACTGCTGCTGGCAGCGCACTGCTCGCGCTCGCGGGCCCCATCGGATGGACTGTGGCTGGGGCGACCCTGCTTGTCTCGATCGTGCTGTTCACGAGGAAGAGGCTCGAGAACCGTGACGCAAAGCAGGAAGCGCTGGCCGGCGTCAAGTACAACATCGCGTTCGTGAGGGGCGTCGACGCGCAGATCGACGACTTGCTTCAGCGCACCGCTGCGCTCCGAGAACACCTCCTGAACCGCTATCGCGACGCGCTTGTGTTCTTCGGTGCTGACTTCCTCGCACTGTCCGCGTCCGAGCAGTCCCGACTTGCCGCACTGGTCAACAACGCCAAGGCCGCGGCGGCACTGCTGAGTCACACCGTGAACCAGGAAACGGCCGATGCTTGAGCCCCAGCAGCTCGCGAAGTCCAATCAGGAGCAAGCGGTCGCCGCGTGGGTCAACTATCTGAACCAGCTCCGCCTGGACAACCTGCTGAACACCTTTCGCCAGCAAGACGTCAATCTCGAGGACGCACTCGCCAGTGTCGACGAGGCAATCAGGAAGATCGACCTCGAAGTCGTCGCGGCAAACCGCGGAGGCGTGAAGGGCATGCACGGCTTCATCGCCGAGGTCGCCGAAGTGGGGGTCGGCAACGCGCGTAGCCAGATTCTCGGAGAAGGCGGCGTCTACCAGTGGGTGAACGACAACGGCCCGGTGGATCTCATGCGCGGCGGCGTGGAGATCCAGCAGAAGTTCGTCGCGGCCGGCGGACGCTTCGGTCTGGGCGCGGTTGCGGAACATCTCGAGAAGTACCCGGACTTCGTGACGAGCGGTGGAAAGTATCAGATCCCAGGCGATCACTTTGACGTGATCCGAAGGCTCCACGACATGCCGCGCGAGGAAGCGGGCCGCCTGCTGACACGCAGCGGAAATGGCCCTTCGTTCCGGGATTGGGAGCGGGTCCAGACGTTCTTCAAAGAGAGCTCAGTCGGCATTGAGTCGCTCGAGCCGTCGACGCTTGACTACCACGAGGTGCAGCGAGGCGTCTACGAGTCCACGCTGCAGGCTGAGAAGGACTCTCTCCACTCCACAGACCAGACCCTACGCAACGACGCCTACCAGGCGAGCCGACCGAAGCTCAAGGAAGGCGCGAGGGCGACGCTCGTTGCCGCTGTCATCGAGGGCGGGACCGCCTTCGTCCTGGCCGTGGTCCAGAAGCGCCGTGAGGGCAAGAAACTCAAAGACTTCACAGGCGACGACTGGATCGACATTGCCGGAGGCACCGGTCTCGGCGTCGTCAAGGGCGGGGTCCGCGGCTTCAGCATCTACTCGCTCACGAACTTCACGGCGACCTCTGCCGCCGTCGCCAGCTCGATCGTCACCGCCGCGTTCGGCATCGCGGAACAAGCGAACAAGCTTCGACGCGGCGAGATCAACGAGCTCGAGTTCATCGAGAATGCAGAACTCGTCGCCCTGGAAGCTGCAGTGAGCGGCCTGTCGTCTTTCGTCGGCCAGGCACTCATCCCCGTCCCAGTGCTCGGCGCGGTCATCGGCAACACCGTCGGAATGGTGATGTACAGCGCCGTCTCATCATCTCTCTCCAAACGGGAAGCGGAACTCATCGCGCGGTACCTCGAGGAGCAACGGGTGCTCGACGAGCACCTTGCCGCTGACTACCAGGAGCTCATCAATCGGCTCGACGCGAGCATGGCCGACTACTTCAGGGTTCTCGAACGAGCGTTCTCTCCCGATGTGGAGGTCGCACTTCTTGGATCAGTTGAGCTCGCGCTGGCACTCGGGGTGGCAGCAGATGAGGTTCTCGATTCCGAACAGAAGACCTTCACGTACTTCCTCGATTAGGCAGCCGTATCGCCGTCGTTTTGCTTGCAGCAGACGCACGACTCACCGAGTCTCAGACTGCGCACGCCGGGGTCAACGAAATTGTCTTGCCTGCGCTGCCATAATCGTGGCTGCCAGTTCCGGCGGTAACGCGACGACGGCAACCTCCACGCCAAGATCAGCGATCGCGTGAGCGCCCCAGCCCGAACCGCCGCTGAATGGTTGTGCAGCCGCCTGATCTGCCATCAGTAGCACTAGCCGTGTCGGTCGCGGTTGGAGATGCCCCGCAATCCACGTGAGTTTCAGGGCATCGGTCAGCACTTTCTTGTGGTGCGCCGGCTTTGGAGGGCCCAGCCGCGCCCACGCTTCCACGAGGACCGTCCGTGCAGCGTCCGCGCCGTCGATTTCAACCCGCGTTCCATCGTCCAGGCGGATCGTCACCGGAGCGAGGTCGACGCCGAGACGTTCAGCGAGCATCTGCATCATCACAGCCTCGGCACCGCGCTGAACGGCGCTATCGCTCGCGTGTGACACGGCGTCGTCGATCATCGGACGCAGGTGCCCTCGGGAGGCTACTGCCTCTCCATCTCCACAGTCATCGTCACGCCCATCGCGGTCAGCTCGTACTTCAGCTTCCCGCCCTCGTAGGTGAACTCCTTTGAGTCGTCACCAGAGGCCAGCAGCGCAGTCTCCATCTGTGCGACGTCGCCGGCGGACGTCCATTTGAACGTGTCGGTCGCCTCGGTGGGTGCCTCGTACGTGCCGACCCAGTACAGCGCGGTGGTGGATTCGGCTTCATTGACCCAGTTGACCGTGATGATGTCGCCGGCGATGGTGGCGGCCTGGTAGGAGTCGGCCGAGTTCGAGTTCGTCTGCTTCCAGTCGCCCGTGAGGTTCAGCGGCTCGGTCGGAGGCGCCTGCTCTTCGGCGGGTGCCGACGCGGTGCTACCGCCCCCGTTTCCCTCTGTGACCGCGGTTCCGGGGCTGCTCGAGCAACCGGTCAGCAGGAGCGCGACGATCGCAAACGGGGCGAGGATGCTGTGCTTCATGCTCTGGATACTATGGGCGGCCGGTGACACGCATGAGCATCGCGGTCATCCCTGTGCGCGATCGTTCCCAAGCTGAGACGCAGACACAAGACCCCAGCCATGTGACGTCGGAGCCAACCGATAGCGTGGGATTCATGCGAACCACTGGGGGATTGGCGGCTATTCTCGCCGCGACGCTTCTGCTCACCGCGTGCGGCTCATCGAGCGAGCCGACGACAGATGAGCCCGACACGGTTAGCTCGGCGCCTGGAGAAGAGGCAGCGGCTACCGAAGTCGAAGCGCTGCCGTTCAACGCGAGCGGCTATCTCGGCGGTACCGCGCAGCCGAACTTCGACGCCGGTGAGGCGGGCGAGGGTACGGTGGTGCAGATCGGGCCGCTCGACACTGCGAGCGGAACCCTGATCTTCGCGTTCCGCAACAACACGAGCGAGAGCATCTCGCACGTCGATTGGACCGCCACTGCGCGTAGCAGCGGGTCGATCGTGGCGACCGGGAGTAGCCAGGGCACCACTCCGGCTCAGCTGCAGCCGGGGGAAGCGGGCTTGTCGTACATCTTCTTCGACAATGCCGAGGCTATCCCCGCCGACGCCGAGTACGAGTTCCAGGTGAGCACCAGCGCTGCCGACACCAGCTCCTACAACACCGCGCCGCTGACTGTTACCGAGGCGACTGTGTCTGGCGACTCCATCGTGGGCAGCGCGACGAACGAGACCGGTGCGGAGACGACTGGCCCCTACAGCGTCGAGGTGTACTGCTTCGAGGGCGATGCCCTGCTGTCGAGCATGATCACATTCGCCGAACAGACCGACGAGGTCCCTGACGGTGGCGCTGTCACGTTTTCAGCGAACCTGTTCGGAGACCCCTGCCCGACCTTCGTCGTCGGCGTCAGCGGCTACTTCTCCTGACCGCTCGGCGAGAGCCTCGCCGCCAGATCGTCAAGTTGATCCGAGTCCTCCTCTCCAAGCTCAGGGGTGCCGAGTCGAGGCTGAGGGCACCGTGTTGCGCGCCCGAACCGCGTCGAAGGCCTGGTACCAGTGCCGTGAGGAGATAGGACGTCCGGGCTCGTAGATAGTGTTTCAGCGTGGGCCACAAGGAACCGATGACCATCGCGACGGCGCTGAAGCTGATCCAGAAGAACGAGTTGATCCTCCCGGCGATCCAGCGTGAGTACGTGTGGAAACCGTCGCAGGTGGCGAAGATCTTCGACTCGGTGCTGCGCGGCTACCCTGTCGGGAGCTTCTTGTCGTGGAAGGTGCTGCCGGAGACGGTGAGCAAGTTTCGGTTCTATGGGTTCCTGAAGGATTACAGCGGCTACGACAAGAAGCACAACCCGGTCGTTGACATCCCGACCGATCGCGAGGTGATCGCCGTGCTCGACGGGCAGCAGCGGCTAACGTCGTTGAACATCGCCCTGCGCGGAACCTACGCCTACCGGAACCCTCGCGCTTGGGCGAACAAGGCGTGGTCGTACCCCGAGCGCCGCCTCTACCTCAACCTGCTCGGCGAGGCGCCCGAGAACGAGGCCGGCCTGAAATATCACCTCGCCTTCCTCACCCAGGAGCAGCTCGAGCAGTCTGGTGATGATGAGACGAAGAGGTGGATGCCGGTCGCGGACATCTTTGACGCCGCCGACCCCGCGGCGATGATGCAGCTGCCCGCGAAGTACGCGGTCGGCAACGACGCCACGGCTGTCCAGATCGTCGGCAAGTTGTGGCAGGAGGTGCACCACAACCAGAGCCTGCACTTCTACGAAGAGACCGACCAGGACATCGAACGCGTGCTCGACATCTTCGTCCGTGTGAACTCCGGCGGCACGGTGCTCTCGTACAGCGATCTTCTGATGTCGATCGCCACCGCGCAGTGGAAGGAGAAGGATGCCCGCGCCGCCGTTCACGACCTCGTGGATGCGCTGAACACCACCGGGCAAGGGTTCGACTTCTCGCAGGACACCGTGCTGAAGTCTGGTCTCGTGCTCGCCGACGTCGGCGACGTCGGCTTCAAGGTCCGCAACTTCACGACAGCGAACATGGCCACCCTTGAGGCCGGGTGGGACGACATCAGCACCTCGCTGCGTATCGCCGCTGAGCTGCTCGCCGACTTCGGTCTCTCCGGCGGCACTTTGACCGCCGACAGCGTGCTCATCCCGGTCGCGTACTACGTCCATCGGCGAGGACTCACGCCTTCCTACCGGGTCTCCGACAAGAAGGACGACCGCGAGGACCGCGCTGCGCTGCGCTCCTGGGTCCTGCGCTCCCTCATCGTCCGCGGCGTGTGGGGATCCGGGCTGGACACGCTGCTACGCGACCTCCGCGAGATCATCCGCCGCGACGGCGCCAATGGATTTCCACTGGCCGCGATCGAGTACGCGATGGCGCGTCGAGGTAAATCGCTGGAGGTCACCGACGCGCTCATCGAGGATGTCCTCGGCCTCTCATACGGCGGAGGCCGCACCTGGGCGGTGCTTGCGACGCTTTTCGACCACGTTGACACGCGGATGCAGTACCACGAGGACCACGTATTCCCGAGGTCCCAGCTCGATGCCCGCGCCCTGAAAGCGTTCAAGGCTGCAGACGGGAGCCGCCGCTACAGCGACGACGCCATCGACGAGCTCGTCAAGAGGCGCGACCTGCTGCCGAATCTCGAGCTGCTGCCCGGACCCGAGAACATCGGCAAGTCCGACACCGCACCGGACGCATGGGCTGCCGACCACTACCCCGGCGCCGATGAGTACGCCGCGTTCCTCAAGGCCAACGCACTCCCGGGCGTCCTTCCCCACGGCGTTGACGACTTCCTCGACTTTTACGACGCCCGCCGCGCACTTCTGATCGCGCGCATCAAGGAGAAGCTGCGCACGCAGGTCGCGACAGTCCCACCGGTCGAGGTCGCCCCCGCCTCGACCGACATCGACGCCGAGCTTGGCGAAGGCGACCTCGACGACTGACAGGAGTCCGATCGTTCAACGGTCGGACTCCAAACCGACTACCCTGCCGATGGCCCGACGAGCGGGGGCTCAAGAACGATCTTCGGCGCTGGGCTTCCGGGCGCTGGGCCCCCGGTCGCTGTCGCCCGTGGCAGCACGTATCTGATCGGCGACCCTTCCGGCGTGTCGCTGCATCTAGTGCAACGGGAAAGCTCACCAGTGCAACGTTTAGCTCCCTAGTGCAACGGGAACTCGTTACTCTTCGGGGTTGACGGCGGCCTTGGCGTGCCTTAACGTACAACCAAATGGTTGCACAAAAGGACCTCACTGATGATGAGATTGACCGCGTGTTTCACGCGCTCGCCGCGGCGACGCGGCGCGACATCCTGCGCCGGACTATCGAGTCCGAGCACTCGGTCTCGGCGCTCGCGCAGGACTACGACATGTCCTTCGCGGCGGTCCAGAAGCACGTCGCCGTCCTCGAAGAGGCCGGCCTCATCATCAAGCGAGCGGAGGGACGCGAGCGCCTCGTTCGCGCCGATCCGATCATGATCGCCAGAGCGAAAGCGCTCCTCGCCCGCTATGAGGACCTGTGGCGTGCGCGCATCGACCGACTCGACGACCTGCTCGCCGAGCCATCCGACCCATCGGCATCCATCACCACGAAAGGGAACTGACGATGCCCGTCACCACTGTCACCACCGACCCCGACGCGCTCACGATGACACTCGTCGGCGACTTCGCCGCGCCCGTCGAGCGCCTCTGGCAGGCGTTCACCGAGCCTGCCCAGCTCGACCGCTTCTGGGGCCCTCCGGGGTGGCCGGCGACCTTCACGTCGTTCGACCTCACCCCCGGGGGCCGCGCGCAGTACCAGATGACCAGCCCGCAGGGCGAGGTGTCGCGCGGCGGCTGGGAGTTCACCGCGATCGATGCGCCACACCGATTCGAGGTGCTCGACTCGTTCCTCAACGGTGACGGCGACGTGCTCGAAGGCATGCCCACGATGCGCGTCGAGTTCCTCTTCGAGGCGACGCCCGAGGGCTCG
>MDTG01135888.1_pt1 | contig 21709 bp, 12 predicted proteins | sample 811421 | NCBI WGS metagenome assembly MDTG01 (sample SAMN05326645, study PRJNA326480) | marine metagenome | isolation source: seawater | place: Pacific Ocean: South East | collected 2011 | reverse complement strand
TGACCATTAGAGTCTGAATCAACATTTAAAAGCATATTTACCTGTTATACGCTATACTAGAGTAGATTAAGTTTAACAAGGACTTGATAAAAGATACGAAAAATCGAGGTTTAACTTCGATTTACTGGTTTCGCTAGATTAGCGAATTGAGATTACTAAAAGCTTGTTAGAGAAATAAAGCATTTATGATTGTCTACAGTATATTGCGTGAAATTTACTCGCTTTGTAAGCCGGCTCATTCAGTGAAGCTGGGCATTTCGGTTCTAATTGCCAAAATTAAAGACGATATAAGTAAGGTGGCGCGCTTACGTTATCGGTGTTTTTGGAATGGAACAATAAGAAAAGACTCCTATTATTCTCTTCTCAAGCTCCAAATAAGGCAGCGCCGTTGGAGAATTATTTATGAAACGTATGTTATTCAATGCTACCCACTCGGAGGAGCTGAGGGTTGCTACCGTAGATGGACAAAAGCTTATAGATTTCGATATTGAGGTTGCTGGGAAGGAACAACGTAAAGGCAATATTTATAAAGGAATCATCACAAGAATAGAACCTAGTCTAGAAGCTTGCTTTGTAAATTATGGTGAAGATAGGCATGGGTTTCTGCCTTTCAAGGAAATCCCGAAGGTCCGGTCGGACAACGGAGATAACAATGTAGACACAAAGGCACGTTACTTACCTAAAGAAGGTACTGAACTTTTGGTACAGGTAGATAAGGAAGAAAGAGGAAACAAAGGTGCCGCACTCACGACCTTTTTGTCCCTAGCAGGTAGGTACCTAGTTCTAATGCCCAATAATCCGAAAGGTGGAGGTATAAGCAGGCGAATAGAGGGAGACGAGAGAGCGGAAATCAAGACAATCCTCGAAAAATTGGATATCCCCAACGGTATGAGTTTGATAGTCAGAACCGCAGGAATTGGGCGAACAATCGAAGAACTGAATTGGGATATGAGTTATCTTCTGCAGCTGTGGGAAGCGATCAGCAACGCGAAACAATTACAGTCTGGAGCCTATTTAATTTATCAAGAGTCAAGCTTAGTAATACGGGCAATTAGAGATTACTTCAATCCGGAGATTGGAGAAATCTTGGTTGATACAGAAGAAATTTTCGATCAAGCGCATCAGTTTATGCAACACGTAATGCCCGACATGGAGACGCGGGTAAAAAAATATAATGATGAAGTTCCCCTGTTTTCAAGATATCAGATCGAACATCAAATCGAGACTGCTTATTCAAGAATTGTCCAACTTCCATTAGGGGGTTCGATTGTAATAGATCATTCCGAGGCGCTCGTAGCAGTCGATGTAAATTCTGCTAAGGCAACCAAGGGCTCAGATATAGAAGAGACTGCGGTAAGAACAAATCTGGAAGCCGCAGAGGAAATTGGTCGGCAACTAAGGTTAAGAGATATTGGAGGACTTATTGTTATTGATTTTATTGACATGGAACTTCAGAAGAACCAGAGAGATGTTGAATCAAAATTGAGAAATTCATTGAGTATCGACAGGGCTCGAGTTCAGATGGGGAAAATTTCGAAATTCGGGTTAATGGAACTGTCTAGGCAAAGACTTCGCCCTGCTTTGAATGAAGGCTCTCACATTACCTGTAAAAGATGCAATGGAATCGGTGTTATAAGAGATATCAACTCTAGCGCATTGCATATCCTTAGAATTTTGCAAGATGAGGCTATGAAAGACGGGACATCTTCTCTTCACGCTCAAGTTCCTATAGATGTGGCAACTTTTCTTCTGAATGAAAAAAGGGCCGATTTAAATACTCTGGAAGCTTCGCTAAAAGTCTCAATAATACTGATACCAAATAAGTATCTCGAAACCCCAAATTATAAGATTCAAAGGATTAAGTATGATGATTTACGACAAGAAGAAAATAGTTTAAGTTACGAATTATCCGATAATTTCGTTGATGAAAATAAAGAGCAAGGAATTGCTGAGATTGCTCAACCAAATCAAAAAAAAGCAGTAATAGATACATTCATTCCTGCTACCCCTGCTCCCTCTAGTACCGGTCATAACCGAGGTACATGGGTAATTGGACGGGTAATCAAACGAATATTGAGTATTTTTACTCCAACCAAAGACAACTCAAAAAAAAGAAGATACAAAAAAGAGAAAATCAAATACAAAAAGAACGAAAAACGGGATATAAATTTTAAACAAAAAAAAGAGTCTAAGAGATATGTAGAAAAGACTACTAGTAAAGACAACGGGAAATTATCGGATAAATCTGTCCAGCCTGCAAACAAAGACAAATTAAAAAAGAGGGAAAGTACAAATAAAAATCGATCTAGCACCTCAAAAACAACCAGGGGTCCTAAAACACAAGTAGATACGGAAAATAAGAAGATACGAAAACGTGAGAATCATGCAAAGGAAGATAATAATCTACACAGTTCTAAAAATCTACAAAGCAGCAAGGTACATGAAAAATCCAAAAAATACTCATCAAAAGAAAATTCGTCAAAGACAAGGAAAGTCCACGGAGTTAAGAACGAGGTTTCAACAGATGATAGACTTCCTACCCCAACCATTACGAATAACGAATTAAATGCAGAATCCGAATTAACTGAAAAGAATTTGTCCCAGGAGCTTAATTCGGATAAAAAGACCAAAAAAACAACGACAAGGAAGTCAGGGAGTGGCCGATACCAGGAAGGTAAACTAAAACAAGAACTTGCTACAGCTGGTCTTCATTTAGTTGAAACTAGAATAAACGAAAGTGAGCCGATCAGACAGCAGGAACAAAAACTTGGCAGAAAAGTTAAAAGGGCCGAACAGTATAATGATAGCGTGGGTTCTGAGCAGTTAACAATGGTTGAAACAAAAAAAACAAACGACATGTCATAGGTTAAGTATAGCGCGTAAATATATGAATAAACGTAAAAATAATTTGATTCATGATAAGTTTAAACGAACAATTACGGATCTTCGTATTTCATTAACAGATCAGTGTAATTTCAGGTGCACCTATTGTATGCCAAAAGAAATTTTTGGAAAAAATTATACCTTTCTTCCAAAAAAAGAGTTGCTCTCCTTTAGAGAAATAGAATTATTATCAAAAGCTTTTGTCAATTTAGGGGTAGAAAAGTTGCGACTTACAGGTGGCGAACCATTACTGCGAAAGAACTTACCGGAATTAATTCGTAATTTAAAAAGAATAAAAAAACCAGATGGTAAAAACGTTAAAGTAACGCTCACAACGAATGGATTTCTATTGAAACAATTCACGTCAATCCTGAAAAAATCCGGTTTAGATCGAGTTACAGTAAGTCTAGATTCTTTGGATAAAAAGATTTTTCAACAAATGATTGACGGTAAATACTCTCCCGAACAGGTTCTTGCGGGTATCGATGCAGCGAGAGATGAAGGGCTAGAGGTAAAAGTGAATATGGTTGTAAAAAAGGGAGTAAATGACAGCCAAATACTTCCAATGGCGGACTACTTTAGAAAGAGAGATATTCAATTGAGATTTATCGAATTTATGGATGTAGGCAATTCAAACCATTGGGATCTGCGTTATGTTTTTTCAACTGAAGAAGTAATAAGGTTATTGGATACGAATTTTGGCGTGGCGCCCGTGGGAAGAAAAATAGCTAGCGAAGTTGCCGAAGGTTGGGTTTACAATACGGGGGGAACTTTCGGCACAATATCTTCAGTTAGCAAACCATTTTGTGCAAATTGTTCAAGGGCAAGGATAAGTTCGAACGGATTACTTTATACCTGCTTATTTGCTTCTAGCGGCTACGATTTAAAAAAAACTATTCGTGAGAAATTTTCTTGCAGTAACAATGAGTTGTGCGACGCGGAGCTTATAAGTTTCATTGAGACGCATGTTCGTAGGGTGTGGGGGTCGCGATCTGATCGGTACTCAGAGAATCGTTTGAGAAAAAAACTAATTATAAAAGAGCAAAAGATTGAAATGAGTTATATTGGGGGTTGACCCTCAATCAGTCCGATTCTTGTCGTTAAGCGGAGTGGGAAGCGAGGCGAAATATTTTGCGAGACCTATCATGTCCTCTTTACTAAGTGTTGAGGCGATACCCCCCATAACTGCATTTTTCCTAGCCCCGGATTTATAATCCATCAAAGCCTGCGTCAAATAGTCAGGGTACTGCCCAGCAAGGATTGGGTATGATGGAAGTACTCCGTTAACACCATCCTTTCCATGGCAGGCAGCGCAGACTGCATTGGCTTTTTCTTCAGCCTGCTTGATCGAAAGCGCGTAACCGGAAACAGAATTGAAAAGCAAAACAGAAAAAATAACAGGTAGTGACTTTCGGTTATTCATTTCTCATCCTTACATTTAATTCAAACTTGAATAATATGCAGCTATATCGGCAATATCCTGATCCGTCATTGAACCCGCAACAGCTTTCATACTAGGATGACTCCTCTCACCCGCTCTGTAGGCTTTCAAAGCTGACACCAGATATTCACTTTTCTGGCCAGCAATGCGGGGTACTCTATATGTTTTTGGAAAAGCTGTCTTATAATTCGGGATTCCGTGACATCCCACACACATAGATACTTTGTTCTTTCCCTCCTCAACGCTCCCAGCATACACGTTTCCATTTACAATAAAACCGAAAAATACGGTGATAATGGCTACACTAAGATGTATAGGATGGCCGGTCGAACGAAGACTCGGATTTAAGTATTTACGGTGCACAAAATTCTCCGGAGTTAACCCTTAAAGTATACCATTTTCATGCGGACTTTTTACACAAACCGTCTAAGAGAAAACCATTAAGTCTCTTTACAAAAAGGGAAGGGTCCTGTAGCTGTCCTCCCTCAGCGAGCAATGCCTGGTCAAATAGGACCAGCACTAAATCTTTAAATTTCTCAGTAATTCCATCGGAGACATTTGAACCGTCTGCCCCGACTATATTTCCGCCCCCCTGCTCACTCTCGTGGAGCAATTGATCGACTAATGGATGTTTTGGATTTAGCTCAAGTATCGGTTTTCGCTCCGGAATATTCTGCCCGGCGGACTTCAAAAGACGTTCAAGGTGGCCACTCACATCGTTCTCATCCGAGATTAAACAACACGCAGAATCGGTCAATCGGTTGCTCAAACGAACTTCTTTAACGGCAACACCGAGAACCTTTGTCGCCTTTTCTATAACTGATTTGAACTTAGCGACGTCATCAGCATCTTTTTTGTCCTTGTTGTCTTTTTCTTTTTCATCGCTCACATCGATTTTGTCTAAATCCAAACTTCCTTTTGCGATAGACTGAATAGACTTACCTTCAAATTCATTAAGGAAATTTAACACCCATTCATCGACTCTATCTGTCAATAATAACACCTCAATGTCTTTTTTCTTAAATATCTCAAGGTGAGGACTGGACAAAACTGCCTGGATAGAGTCCCCCGTGATCACATAAATCTTTTCCTGTCCCGATTTCATACGGGCTGTATAATCCCCCAATGACACAAAATCATTTTCACCGTGGTGTTTTGAACTTTTGAATCGAGTAAGTTGTGCTAGCTTGTCCTTATTTGAAAAATCCTCACCGAAGCCCTCTTTTAAACACTGACCGAATTCTTTCCAAAAATCTAAGAATTTATTTGGATTCTTTTCAGACAGGTCACTAATCATACCTAGGACACGTTTTGTACATCCATCCCTGATTGATTTTATATCCCGACTTTCCTGCAAGATTTCTCTTGAAATGTTTAATGGTAAATCACTCGAATCCACAACGCCTTTTACAAATCTTAAGTAGTTAGGTAATAACTGTTCTGCATCATCCATTATAAAAACCCGTTTTACGTATAGTTTTAAACCATGTTTTTGCTGTCTATCATATAAGTCAAAAGGTGCCTTTCCAGGTACAAATAGTAATTGTGTGTATTCAGAACGCCCCTCAACACGATTGTGACTGAAGGCTAGCGGATTATCAGTGGAGTTTGTAATTGATTTAAAGAATTCGTAGTATTGTGTTTGAGTGATATCCTTTTTCTGTCTCGTCCAAAGAGCTGATGCTTTATTTATTTGCTCCCAGCTATCTAGCTCTACGTAAGCAGACTTTTTTTCATCCCACTGCTGTTTTTTCATTCTAATCGGTATCGCAATGTGATCTGAATATTTCGAAACAATTTCAGTCAACTTCCAATGAGAAAGTAGATCATCATGAGGCTTTTCCTTTTCACTACCTACCGCATTTCTTAAGTGTAATGTTACTTCGGTTCCCCTAGATTCTTTTTCCTTATTTTGGATACTAAAACCAGACTGCCCATCAGACTCCCATACAACAGCGTGTTCAGGAGCTAATCCCGCTCTCCTTGTATGAACAACAACTTTTTCCGCAACAATAAAGGCTGAATAGAATCCGACACCAAATTGGCCAATTAAAGCAGAATCTTTCGCACTGTCCCCTGACAGTTTATTGAAAAATTCTTTCGTACCAGATTTGGCTATTGTTCCCAAATTAGCAACAATTTCTTCTTTTGACATACCAACGCCCGAATCGCTTATTGTGATAGAGCGGTCTTTTTCATTGAATGTGATCTCAATTGTAAAATCTGAGTTTCCTTCATATAGGGAATCGTCTGCAAGAGCTTCAACCCTCAACTTGTCACAAGCATCCGATGAATTCGATATCAGTTCTCTAAGGAAAATTTCCCTATTGCTGTAGAGCGAGTGAATCATGAGATTCAAAAGTTGGCTCACTTCGGTTTGAAATTCTAACTTCTCTTTTGACATAGCTTCCCTTTATTACCTATTACCCATTACTGTTACCTATAAAACTTAATAAATTAACCTTAAAGTTTGATGTTGGGCCATAACAAAAAAATTCAAGGACCTATTTCATACTTTGTATCACCAATCTGCGGTTTACCCTTTTCCCTTTTTGTGACCTCTTTCCAATAAATTCTAATAATTTATTTCTATTCAACTTAAAAACTTTCTTTTGTCCCTTATTAGTTGATGCTTCGAACTCTAGTCCACTCTCACCCACAAGACAAGCGGTTTTGACATAATCTCCTTGTCGCAAACCTATCAGTTTTATTCCTCTTCCTCCAGCAAACAACTCCTTAACACTTTTCGTTCCAATGATATTCAGAAAACCATTGCCAGTGAGCAGTGCAAGCGCTGAATCCTCTTCAGGTATCTGTATAATTTTAAGCGGTTGATCACCTTCATCAAGTTTTAAAAAAGCTTTTCCAACTTTGGTTTTTGACAACACTTTATCAATGCTTGTTGTGAGCCCTTTCCCAAAATGAGTTAACACAATAATTCTGTCCGTTGGTTTTCCAACAAAAAATGTATGGAAAGCTTCATTCTTTGCAGGCTCTACTAGAGAACTGAAAGGTAACTCCGGAATTTTTGCTTCAACAAGTTCCGCAAGCGCGCGACAGTAAACTCTACCGCTCGTTGAAAAAGAGATAAGAAAATCTAAATTCGTACATTGAAAAGACCGATTAAATTGATCCCCCGTTTTAAATTGAATTTTCGAAAATTTGACATCGTGCCCATTTTTTAAGTAAATCCACCCGTTGAATGAGATGATTACGGTTATTTCTTCCTCAGACGCTTCTACTTTAAAGTTTGCCTTCGTCGATTCCCTTAAAATCGTTCTCCGACTATCGGCATATATTTTTTTTACCGATAATATCTCTTTTTTAGTTTGCTCCTCAAGGGATCTTTTAGTTTTCAAAATTTTTAGGTAGATGGTTTCTTCTTTTGTTTTTTTTTCGATTTCAGCTTTGATATTTAAATACTCAATTTTTGCTAGTTGGCGCAACCTTATTTCCAGAATATCCTGTACCTGCTTGTGATCTAAAGCAAATCTTTTCATAAGAAATGCTTTAGGATCATCCGACTCGCGAATAATTTTTATTACTTCCTCAATCGAGTTCAGTATTTTTATTCGACCGCGTAAAACATGAAGTCGATTTTGAACCAGAGTTAACTTAAAAGAGAATTTTGCCTTGACAATTCTCACTCTAAAATCTAACCATTGAAACAAAATCTCTAGCAGTGAGAACTGCTTCGGTTTATTGTCTAAATCAAGTAGTACTAAATTGACCGAAGACGACGACTGTAAGGAGGTTTTACTTAGTAGAAGTTGTATGAATTCGTCCTTGTGTATTTTTGAATTCTTCGGCTCGAATACCAGTCTGACATTAGCATTTTTATCAGATTCATCCCTAACTGAAGACAAGTAACTTAGCACAATGGATCTTTGCTTGTTTTGCTCGGATGTTAAAGATTTTTGATTGGATTTTATTTTTGGGTTGGTTAATTCCTCAATTTCTTCTAAAATTTTTTGCACTGAGATTCCATGGGGTAATTCTTTGAATACAAGACGCCATTGACCCCTCGTTAGTTCTTCGACAAACCATGACCCCTGCGTGATAAAACTACCCTTACCTGTGAGATAAATTTCTTTGAGTTCTTCCCTAGAGTTAATTACCTGACCTCCTCCTGGAAAATCGGGACCTGGAATAATGTTTAGGAGTTCACAATTAGAAATCTTCCGATTCTCAAGTATTGCCACCAACCCATCTGAAATCTCTCCTAGATTATGAGAAGGAATCTCGGTAGATAAGCCAACCGCAATCCCAGAAGCGCCATTGATTAAACAGACAGGAAGCATAGCTGGTAATTCTTGAGGTTCTTCATGAGAACCATCATAATTTGGATGAAAGGTAACAGTTCCAAATGCAATCTCATCCAGCAACACATTGGCAAAGGAGGTAAGTCTTGCTTCCGTATACCGCATAGCTGCTGGACTATCTCCATCCCTTGAGCCAAAATTCCCTTGCCCATCAATTAATGGATATCTCAATGCAAAGTCTTGTGACATTCTTACCATCGCTTCGTAAGCAGACTGGTCTCCATGGGGATGGAACTTTCCGAGCACGTCCCCTACAACTCTCGCCGACTTAACAGGTTTCGCATCTGAACTGAGCGACATTTCAACCATTGAGAACAGTAATCGACGTTGGACAGGTTTTAATCCGTCCGATAACTTCGGTATGGCCCTACCATGAACCACGGATAGAGCGTAATCTAGATACGCTTTTTCTGCAAAACCGGACAAAGAGACGCTATCAAATGTCCCGATTGTTTTAATACCTAAGTCGAGTGTGAGATTGTTTTTACTTTTTTTTGCCATATTTATACATCGATAACAGCATCATTTCCCTTTTCTTGCATCCATTTTTTTCGAGCTGCAGATTCTGTCTTAGACATTAATAAATTAATTTTTTTTTCGGTTTTAGCTCTTCCGTCAGTCTGAATTGTTACTCGTAACAGCTTCCTTTGTGTCGGGTCTAGTGTTGTTTCCCATAATTGCTCAGCACTCATTTCTCCTAATCCTTTGAAACGAGAAAGAATAAATGTATCCTTAGGAATTCCTTTAAGATCAAACCCTTCTGATTTTTTTTTCAATTCATTCTCATCGCGAATGTAAAATTTTTCTCCAAGTTCTTTTCTATATTTCCCTTTTACGTCAATTCGATATAGAGGCGGTTGAGCAATGAAAAGTCGACCATTTTTTACCAGACCGGGAAAATGCTTCAAAAACAGCGTAATCAGAAGTACCTGTATGTGTGAACCATCAACATCAGCATCGGCCAATATACAAACTTTTCCATACCTGAGATCAGTTTCATTGTAGTCTTCCACTGTCTCATGAGGAGCTATTCCTAAAGCAATCGAAATGTTTGAAATCTCTCGATTAGCAAGTAACTTGAATCTATCTAACTCCCAACTATTTAAAATCTTTCCCCGAAGCGGAAGAATAGCCTGAAAAATTTTATTACGCCCCATTTTTGCCGACCCACCTGCTGAATCACCCTCTACTAAAAATAGCTCGTTTTGATCTGGACTTTTAGATTCACAGTCCGTTAATTTTCCGGGTAAAATTGCGATAGAAGAAACTTTTCGCTTTTCAATTAATTTCTGATTCTTTTGCCTGTTTTGTGCATTCGTTATCACTAATTCCGAAATTTTTCGTCCAAATTCAACATTATTGTGCAACCAAATCTCAAAAGAGTCTTTACTAAATGATGATAATAATTTCTGAGTTTCTCGATTTGATAACTTTTCCTTAGTTTGACCCTGGAACTGTGGGTCGAAAACTTTACAAGATAAGAAAAAGCATGCTTTTTGAAAAACGTCTTCTGATGTTAGTTTAATCCCCTTTACCACCATTCCCTGTTTGTCTATAAAACCTTTCACAGCAGAAAAAATACCCTCTTTAAATCCCGAAACATGAGTACCGAACCCAGTTGTTGGAATTAGGTTTACAAATGCCTCTTGAATATTTTGTCCCTGATCTGTAAACGCTAACAGTACCTGGAATCCCTCCCCTGTTCGAAAGTCGGATTTTGTATCCGCATATTTTTCACATTCCCAAATTGGAACTATGAGATTATCTCTTTTAACAATTGATGAAAAATATTCCCTAGGCCCATCATGAAATTGCCACTTAGTTAGTTTACGGCTTTCGTCATAAAGCTTAATTACGACACCCGGCAATAAAATTGCTTTTGTAAGAAGTGATTTTTTAAGTAAGGGCAAAGGAACCGTCATTTCATCAAAATATTTCGCATTTGGCCAGACTCTTATACATGTTCCAGTTTTCTTTGTTCTCTGAATTTTTCGTAATGGAACAGATACGACACCGTCTTCAAAACCAATTTCCCATTGGTAACCTTTTCGAAAAACAATTGCTTTTAATTTGTGGGATAGTGCGTTAGTAACTGAGACTCCAACGCCATGCAATCCGCCTGAAAAATTATAACTATTATTACTCGTTTTATTAAATTTTCCCCCTGCATGTAGTCGTGTAAAAACAAGCTCTATTGTGGAAATATTTTCATCCGGATGTAAGCCAACCGGAATTCCTCTTCCATTGTCCCTTACAGAAAAACTATTATCACCGTGGTACTCTACTTCAATTTCACTAGCATGGCCCTCTATAGCCTCGTCTGCACTATTGTCGATGATTTCTTGTAAAACGTGTAATGGATTTTCAGTTTTTGTATACATACCAGGCCGTTGTTTGACCGGCTCTAAGCCTTTAAGAACTGAGATTGAAGACTCATCATATCTTTTTATTCTTGCCATCTATTTACACTACTCCCGTATTTCTTTAACAAATATCATTTGTCACACAATATATCATCTAACCTTACTCCTAAAAAAATTAACACCTAATCAACAATGTTTTTTTTAGAAAAAAGTACGCCATCTGAATCAGCAACGCAATAATTCCCCGAAATCACAGAACAATTCGCAATAGTTATTCTTGTGTTTACCAAACCTACATTTAATTTTTTACTTCTCAGGGGTGAAGTGCCAACAGCCCAAACCCCGAGCTCTAATTGTAAAAGCTCCTGCGAATCTCGGATACAACCATATATAATTGCCCCTTGCCAACCATTTTTTTTTGCCAAAACGCCGAGCGCTCCTCCCATCAACGCGCACTTTTGGCTACCAGCACCATCCACGACTAATATTTTATTTTCACCATCTTGTTCGATCGTTTTGCGTATTAAGGAGTTATCTTCAATCGCTTTAACAGTAACCACCTCCCCAGAAATATGAGGCCTCTTGCCATACATACGGAGGGGTAACGATAAAATTTGAACGGATCCTTCCTCTATTTCTTTTTCATTTTCATCACAAATGTCGGCAGTCAATCTCACTTATTTTACCTCCCTTAAAAAATAAACTTAAATAAAGAGTACAATAATGTTATATGAATTTAAATCTTTGGGGACGCTTAGTCTACACATTGCTTGCGAAAAGATTCAGAAAAAGACTTGGTTTCATGGACACGTGTGTAACACCATTTCGTGTTTTGCCAAGTGACCTAGATCTCAACTTCCATATGAATAACGCCCGCTATTTTGCCTGGATGGATATTGGAAGGCTGGACCTGCTGAATCGAAGTGGAATGTTTTCTATAATGAAGCAAAAAAACTGGTTTCCAGTTGTTGCCGATGAAAAAATTAGTTTCGGTAAATCGCTTGATTTATTTGATTCGGTTTTCCTGGAAACAAAACTCCATGGCTGGGATACTAAGTATTTTTATATTCAGCAACAATTTAAAAAAACAAACGAGATTTATGCTGGGGCTATGGTTAAGTCACGCATATTATCAAAAGAGAAAGGCCCGCTAGAGACCAACGAGGTTTTGAATACGATTCAGGATGTCCATGAACAGAGCGATATTCATCCGTGGTTGTCAGAATGGAAAGGATCACGACTCACGCTACTTGGAAGAACAAAAAAAAAATAAAAAAAACGTACGGGTAAATTAAAATAATAAATAGTTTCAAATTTAATTTGCAAGCGCTGTTTCTTCGGCAAGAGTCGGAGGCTCAAAGTATTTTATAAACGTAGCTCGATAAAACCCACCTTTTATCATTAATATTGAATTAGCACCTCGGTCACACAATTCCGGCCCAAAAAATTTAAAATCGTATGGAGGTCTTGGCATATAGCCAGAAACATAAACTACAGCCAAAGGAGCATTATTCTGAGTGACTACAAGCTTATCAGAATCGACCCCTTCAAACTTCACACCATTATTTGGGACGCAAGTTATAGGAATACCATCTTCTGCAGAAACGTTATTTATCATATAGAAACCAATCAGAAGAAAAAATATTCCGGCAACAGTTGGGCCAAAAAAAATTTTTTGAAAAATGTTCGTCACGATCACCTCCTCTAAACTTATATCGTCACGAAACGAGAAAACTTTTACTCAGATTCTAAAAAACTTTCAATAATAAAATCCCTATCACTTTTCTTTATTTTTTCTAATTTCTTAACTTCTTTATAAAACTTTACCCAGTCTGAATTATTTCTAATGAAGAGTTCATGAAAAAAAGGCTTGTATCCTTCATAAAGGGAAAAAGCTGCCAACCACGCCGTATTTATTTGAGATATCCATTTTTGATAGTCTTCTGACAATTCTTTTGTTTCTGTTAATTGCTCTAATTTTGTTCTTAGTTTTTGAAATATTTCAGACTCTTCAAGTTGGATCTCGTCTTTTTCTAAATTTCTCGCATATAATTCTTTGAGTCGTTGGCGCGCTATACTGAGAATTTTACTCACTTCCAATCGTTTTCTTTTTTTTTGTTTATAAACCTGAAGGTCATATTCGTCACCATATTTTTTTATCCATAATGACGAACCAACATCCTCGACAAAAGAAGCAAACGACTCATTAAATATTGTATCGTTTTTTATAAAAATCTGATGATGGGCTAATTCATGAAAAAGCAATCTAACTAATTCAGTTTTATCATCCCAAAGAAACGTATTTAACACCGGGTCTCCACCAAAAAAGTCTGACCAACCCAGCGTTGAATACGCAAGAACGGGTAAAACAGCAGTCTGTAGATTTTCTTGCACAACTAGATGTTCAGCATATTCCACAGCCTCTTCCCTACTATAAAATCCTCTGTAACTAAAGCACCCTATAAATAAATAACACCACTCTTTTAAGTCTAATGAACTCTGCTTTGTTGCCACAACATTCCATACTACTGCTTGTCTTCCAATGTCTAAATAAGTTGAATAACTATTTGTTTTTTTTAACTTCAGTGTGTTAAAGCCAAATTCTCTGATATTTTTTACCAAAAGAAGTTTGTCCTTCAATTCTGGGCTTATAGCTTTCTTTTCTAAAATTTTGTCAATTGCTTCTGCATTTGTCAGAATTTTTATGTGGTTTTGAATTATCCTAGAATTATTTTGGAATGAGGCACAAGAATTGAGAGACAGGGTGATAACTAGAATGAAGTTAAGACAAAAAAAATTTTTTTTTTAAATAATTCCAACAAGATCTTTCCTAATTTCTACGACAGTTGTTTGGGGCGCATAACGTTTTACATTGATATTTTCTCGGTCTATTAAAAATTTAGTGAAGTTCCATTTAATTTTCGTTGTTCCCAACACACCCGGAGCTCTTTTTTTTAAATATGTATAGAGTTTATGTTCTTTTACTCCGTTTACATCGATTTTTGAATACATTGGAAATGTGATATTGTAGTTACTCTTACAAAAGTTTTTAATTTCGTCACCAGTCCCTGGTTCTTGAGCACCAAACTGATTACATGGGAATGCGAGAATTTCAAAACCTTTATCATTGAAGTCTAAATATAATTGTTGAAGGTCCTTGTACTGTGGAGTAAATCCACAATTGCTAGCGACATTAACGATAAGTAAAGTTTTTTGGCTATAATCGGCAAAATTTTCTGGAGTGCCATCAAGTCGTCTAAGTTCAATTTCAGGTAGCAGCATAAATCTTTCCAATTCGATTATTTAAAACTCATCACGCACGTTATTTTTCGTATCAAAGAGCATTTAAATACTCAATGGTCAAAAATATTTTTAAAGAAAATCATTTGTCATCCAAATACCATTCAAAATATCATCGTTGACAATATTCATATTTTCGGGACTTTCAGAAAACCCAATTAAAGAAGCGGCTCTATCCATCCACATAGGGTCGCTTTCGGATTTGTTGAATCTATCTAAATAATATTGCCGTTCAAAATCATCGGGAGCGCGTCCTAAAACGTTGTCGTATAAAGCAGTGACAAAGTCTGAATCATTTAAATTTGAACCGTACGTACTCTCAAATTCAGGAGACGCTAAAAAATTACCTGCTATCTGGTGTAATATTAGGCCATTTGACTCGATATCGTTCACATGATAACCAACCCCAACAGGGTCAGGGGTTCTTTCGAACGCTGCTTGATATAGTCGGTAAGCCTGACCCGCGTTCCCATCTGTATCAAACGCGAGAGTTCCGTCTGCAAATTCAAGCCTTTCTACATTAGTCACGGTATCAGTTCCCTCCAGAGACAATCTATCCTGAACATTATATGAATCCAATTGTTTCTCAATTGTAAAGTCATAGAAGGACCCTACATACTGTGCTTTATCGAAACCATCGCCACCGTCTAAAATATCATCACCGGCACCGCCAACAAAGATATCTGTTCCTGAACCGGCTGAGATGCTATCATCACCTTCTCCGCCAGCAAAAAAGTTGTTCCCTTCTGATGCTACTAGAACATCATTGCCACCGCCAGCAAAAACAATATCATTTCCTGTTCCAAGACTTAAGTCTTGTTTGTCATCATTTCCAACTAACGTCTGTTTCCCTGCCCCGCCTCTTACCGTAAAATCTCCGAGAAGTAGAATTTCCGCTGCAGATGTACTAACCTCATTATTCAAATTGATAAACGTACTTTGGCTGCTCATTTGATCGGGACCTATCAAGACGACTCCCTCACCTTCCGCAAGTTGCATGATAATTTCATCGGAATCGATTTCTCTCGGATCGTTAGCTGAAAAATCAAATAGTTTTAATTTGGAAGCAACAATGGGAGACCCAGTATCATCTATATCTCCTTGTCCCTTCAGGACATCTGTAAAACCGGAAATAGCTTGAAATGAGTCCGCTGTTTTCTCCTTGCCTCCTAGCGCAACAAAATGGATGAAATCATTTTCATCCGACAGTGACTCATTCAAAGAGTAATAAGACAGCTCAATTTGTGCATCGATAATAATATTTGTTTGGGGCAAATTGGACGCAATTTCAGCCGACGCTTCCCTGAAACTAAGTGCAATATCTCCGTTACTTAAGAAGGAATTCACGGTACCTTTCTCCAAACTTGAGGTTAGGTTACCGTACGTTATTTCTTCAGTTTGTAGACTGACTCCTGACATTAATAATTCCGACGTCGTTTTTGATACGACTGGATTAGCCGGTAAACCAGAGAGTTCTGCACTCACCATTTCTTTCGCGATTCCAGAGGCCAACATTTGATCCCTAAATAACTCCACTGCAGTATCCCCTAATACCTGTCTGTCACCAGTCAAATCAAAACCTTTATCAGACTCAATGATTGATAATTCGTCAAAACCATAGACCACAGGATTTGCTGAAATCATACGAAATTCATACATTCCTAGCGAGTTTCCAATTGCATCTCCAGAAATAGCAAACTCCCAAAGGTTTGCGCTTGAACCATTAGAAACTGTGCTGCCAGAGGGACTCGTAACTACTCCCAAAATTGTATTTGCATTGTTATGTGTTCGAAGTTGCGCCTGACGCTCGTCTCCTTCCAACATTTCGACTCTATCCTCGAGAAAGAAACCTGTGATAGTCTCGTTACCTAAATCCCACAATTTACCGCTAGCATCGTATAGACTATAAAAATATTGTCCATTCTCGGGCGTTAAGGTAAAGGAAGAATCTAGTCCAATTGCGTCGGTTTCCGTGAGTACTATACGAAAATCATCTGGCCCTGGCGATGCCATGTATGCAGGCATCAGCAGCTCCCTGTTTTGAAAGCCGACCTGTCCATTGTTATTTATATCGTAGAAAAGCATCTCCTCTTTCGCTAGAATTTCCGTAGGGATGACTGGTTGCAGGGCTCTAGTCGTATCGTAGTTTGCTGATGAATCATCAACAACGCTAAAGGTTCTTAAAAAGAATGATTCGCTATCTCCATGCGACCCTTTTTGTAAGACATTCACATTGAAAACTACTTGATTGGTTTCATCGTTTGTGTCGGTGCTGGTGTAAAGGCCTTGTGCTAGTTCGTCGGCACTATATCGAAATGGCTGACCTCCCTGATTTAAAACCAATTTTGGAGTTTCTCCCAATTGAATATTTCCGGTGAAATCGATCGCTACTGAACCATCTGCTAACTTTGCTAAGGAAGGACTTTTTTGAGAAACGTTAAATTTATCTATAAAAGACTGAGGTGCAACCGAAATCTCTTCAGCCCCGGGGCCCAAAACCTGGTTTAAATCTATGTTGTAACCAATCTCTAGTTCTCTGTTGAAAAAGTCCACATCGGTAATTGGAATAGCATCGGATTGATTATCTTTTACAAAGTAGGTACTGGGAATTGTATCCGATGGCGAAAAAGTAGTTACTTTTGCTTCAGGGTCACCCTGGGAACTTTCCTTGACTTCATAAATTTTTATATCGCCGTTATCCACTAGTTCAGCACCTGAGATGGAATAGTCGGTACCATCTGATGAAGGGCTAGTAAATGGCGTCCAGGATTTTCCATTGGTCGCTATTTCCTTTAATAAAAACGATCTGCCATTTTCAGAGGAATAATCGTTGCCTTCCAAAACAACACTAAATTCTCCAGAAGAAAGTCTTACCACCCCGGGACTATTTTTTGTCTGCTGGTTATTGTTAATGTATTCCTGACTCAAAAGCGCTAGGGAAAAAATTCCATCGCCAACAATTTGATCCCCATTTAAATCAAAGCCAATTTCTAATTCCTTTTTGAGAAGTGCGCTTTCTGTGATCGCCTGGCTTGCTACGTTAGTAGCAACGGCTTTGATACTTTCACCATTGTCTGTGAATGTCCAGGTTTTAAAGGTTGGAAAATTCTCTGAGCCCGATTGCTCAACAATCGTAGTTTGATTCGTTGGGGAGGCTGTTGTTCCGCCAACACTCAAATACACACCAGTGACTGTCGAGCCACTAGAGGGTGTCCAATTTGAACCCGACGCAGTGCTCAGTATCACTAAAGATGTAGTCGAACCCGTTGACAAATCGCCATCAACATCAATTCCATAAGCACCTGAACTTAACTCGACAAGTTGAGGAGCGGTAAGCGATAAACCCAAAGTGTCGGATGGTGCCTCCCACGTAATCTGAGTAATTGGATCACCCACCGACCCGTCCGAATTTAAGTCAAAACCCACCCTGTTCTCGTCACTTAGAATATCCGTTAAAGACACAGCGGATGACGTTGTTGATGAAGCCTGGAACTCAGTTTGATTACTTGGTTTAGAAAATACCCACTTTTTGAAACTGGTTGAGTGGCCGGTTCCAGCTTGTTCAAATACGGATGCATAGTACTTAATTTGACCAGAACTTTCTAGCTCTTCTGATAAATATACTCCTACAACTTCGGTTCCCTGAGAGGGACTCCAATTTTGCCCGCTACTTGTTTTCAAATTTATTACGGACTTAAGCTGACCAACTGTTGCATTTCCGTCAAAGTCGACTGCATAGGACCCTGATGCCAATTCGACAACAGACGGGGCTCCCCTCTGTGAGACTGGTAGCTGTTGTGTTAATTCTACTATTCGATCGCCAACAACATTATCATTTGTTAAATCAAATCCCAGTTCAAGCTCACTTGCTAAGATATCAGTTAATGAAACTGTTTGTGCCATGCTACTTGTTGCAGTCGCGACACCAGAAGCACTTCCTTGAATAAAATGCCATTTTTTATATATTGCGCTGGACCCGCTTCCTGATTTTTCATACAGGAATGCAGATGTTGTTTGTTGACTTGAAGCGTTTATACCGTACGAAACATAGCCGCCAATAATCGAATAATTTGTGGTGTCATTCCAGTTCGCCCCGTTTGAGCCCTCTAAAAAAAGGCTGGTTACGGTTTCTCCTGTTTTTCCAACCCCAGATAAATCAAACGCATATGCGTTACTTTTTGTCAAAATAATGCTAGGTGCAGTAACAGAGCCATCTGTAAATCCATCGTTATCTTTGTCTAGCGGTGTTTCTCCACCCTCAATGATAATTGATCTAATTGGATCGCCAATCGACCCATCGGCTAATAAATCAATATTTTTTCTTGTCTCCAACGCAGCCAATTGGGCTGAGGACACACTAACAGAAATGGAAGTTTGTGCCGTGGCAAAGAATGATCCATCTGAAAGATTAAATTCCCATTTTTTGTATGCAGGTGAAAAGCTAGATCCTGCATTTTCGACTACTGATATAGTCTGCGCAGATCCATTTCTTTCCCCAAAAACCCCAGTAATCGGACTTCCTCGAGTTGGAATCCATGGATCACCCCTCGATGTCATAAGAATCGGTAAACCTAAATCATTTATTCCCAATACTTCACTAAAGCTAAATGCATAATTTCCGATTTGCGTCTTAACAAGAGCCGGGTTATTCGCTGAGAGGAAAAGATATTTTTCGATCTCATCACCAATGGTTCCGTTCCCATCTAAATCAACATTATATGTTTGTTCCTCAGCAATTAATTCCGATGTTGTTATTCTAGTGGCAGTCGCAGCACTAACCTGAGCTGTGTAGGAACCAGACTGATAAGCAAAACTCCATTTTTGATAAAATGGATTAGAACTACTGCCACCCTTTTCAATTACCCCTAAGATAGACTGATTATTTATTACTTCACTCTGAAAAATACCAGAAATTTCGTAATTTAATGTCGTGCCCCATGCACTTCCGCTACTGTCTTGCAAGATAATAAAGGGATGAGAATTGCCGACAGTTAAATTTGTTGTGTCGAAATCTACCCCGAAAAACCCTAGAGAACTTTTAATCACAGCTGGTGTTATTTGGATTGTATCCAATACACCGTCACTGTTCGTATCGATCTGCTTAGTCGAAGAATTTAAAATAACCTGCGAAATTTGATCGCCAACCTTACCATCTCCAGTAATATCAAAACCCAACTGCATTTCATGACTAACGAGATCGATAAGCCCCACAGTTGCCGCAGTAGATTGATTAGTTTGGAGGGTTAAGAGAGAAGTATCCGAAGAAAACGTCCAGGAACTGAACTTCGGACTAGTATCAGTTCCTGACTTTTGAATTACAACATAGGATTGCGTAGCAGAATTGCTGTCAAGAATATTCCCATACACACCAACAGCACTTGCTCCTGCAGTTGGACTCCACGATGTAGAGGAAGCATTTATAAGTAGCTTGCCGATTGTTGGTTGACCAACCGTGGGAGTCGCATCACTAATTGCAAATTCCCCTGACTCAAGTTTTAGTAGGTTGGTACTCTGGGCGGAATTCGCAGTAGGCAACCTTGTCTTGGCAGTAACAATGGTTTGTATCGTTAATCCACTGTTGCCAACGAGTCCATCCCCAGTAATATCATAACCGAGTTTGTTTTCAAACGACTCAAGGTCCCGAACAGCAAAACTCGAAACAGCACTATTCCACACGGCAACAGAGTCAAGAGCTGTGTGCAACGAAAATGTATAAACAGAATAAACGGAACCAAATGAATTACTAGTTTGAGTATCAAATACGATTGAGAAATTAATGGTATCCTCAACATTTCGTATCAAGCTTGAAGTTCCAACAGAAACCTGTCTTTCTCCCCCTGCTACGTCGTCCGACTCTCGATATGCACCTGTCAAAATGAGTGTACCTGATGCTGACCACGTAGTTAGATCGGACTCTGCAATGATAAAGTACTCGTTCTCGCTAGCTGTACCTTCAACACTTTTTGTTGATCCTGCAGACTGATTCAATATTAGAAAGCCTCCTTGACCCGAGAAGAGAGCTGGGGAATTAAGAGAAACGGCAGCTTCCCCGGAAGAGTTTGTTGTTGTTGTCGTGTAGGCTGTACTTGCTAAAATTTGTGTAGCACTAATCGCACCAGTTACGCCATCGTTGTTGACATTTTCTCCAACATTTTTTTCCACGACAGCCAAAATGTCTCCGGATATTGATAACGATTGGGATAGTTGAAAAATTGGTGCTGCAGTTGCCACTGAGCTTATTTGCGAAGCTGATGGGTCAAATTCAAAGTAATATGGATTTTCAAAAATGCTTAAGGTGGTATTAGTGTTCGTTGCAGTAGTAGCCTGAAACACATAAACATCATTATGAAAATTTGTGGTAAACGTAACTCCGCCCGCCCCTGCAGCAGCACTAATCGCTAGAACACCATGTGCCGAGGGTAGAATGCCTGCACTCTGAAGTGTTGTAGTAGGGGAAACAAATGATAGAGGTTGCCACGGGCTAGAGCCATCCATGAGAATGACATCTGGCCTTATGGATATGGCGCCGGACTTTTGATCATCAGTTGAAAAATGCGAGTAACCGAAAACGCCTGCACCATCATTACCTAAGACAAGAAAATCGTGCTGATAAAAATTTCCATTGAAAGATACAATGTCACCAGACGTTTGAAAAATAGTATGGTGTGAGCTAAATGCAGAGCCAAATAAAAAACTACTCCCGGCAGACTTGTTATTTAATTGATAACTGGGACTGTAGGTGCTCGCAGGAATTGCTGTTCCGTTAGCTTCTGACATTGCATGGCCTATAACACCGTTAGAGTTCAGATCATGACCAACGTTATATTCGAATATAGAAAAATCTACCGATGTTGCTGAAGCCGAGTTATATAGGGTAAATTGAGTTCCGGCGGAATCTAATACGAAGCTATTTACACTGAAACCATCAATTGCTGAAAATCCACCAGTGATTGAGGCAGATGGAACGTCTGTAAGAACCTTCAATTCGAGAGTGGATTCGCTTGCAGAGCTTCCAGTAATGCTGTAAGCCAATGAGTGAAACACAGTTTCACTGGCAGAGTTTAAGACCCATGATGTCCCAGCACTAACTTTTAACGGTGTCATCAAATGGGTTAAACCCGTTTGAGACAAACCTTCTAAATATGAAAAATCAAAAACAAAACCGGAAGATAGCTCTTCTAATTGAAAGTTCTTTGGAGCAACCCCATAGTTGGAGATGATACCGTTCTTGTTTAAATCAGTATCATAGTACTGTTCTAAAGCAGCCAGTCCAACTGGTGTCGTTGAGAAGGTGGCACTTACCTGGTTACCCGCCGAGCGGTCAAATGATATCTCAAATTCATGGAATTTTAGGAGATTGTTCGTTGAATCTGTTGATTTTTCAATAACTACGATTAATG
>MDTG01032575.1_pt1 | contig 21710 bp, 34 predicted proteins | sample 811421 | NCBI WGS metagenome assembly MDTG01 (sample SAMN05326645, study PRJNA326480) | marine metagenome | isolation source: seawater | place: Pacific Ocean: South East | collected 2011 | reverse complement strand
GGGAAAGAGCAGTGATGGTTCCGGCGGATGATGAACTCATACGAATACACACAACTCACGATGATGCATCTTGAGGGACTGTCGCATATTGGTTAATGCCTACACCTTATAAGTGTATGAACCGGGTTCAATTCCCGGCAGACCCACTTGCTGGTTTAGCCATTCGGTAATAGCACCCTGCTCATAACAGGATAAAAACAGGTTCGACTCCTGTAACCAGCATAAGACAGAACTCTGACTGTCCTGTTGACCTTTATGGTCAAATCACTTATAATATCAGGGTAAACAAAACGGACAATGACCATTTCTCTTAAGTTCAAAAAAGACATCAGCACACTTCGTTCTGCAGCGAATGGTGAGTTCTTCCTTGATGTAAAGAATCCAAAACTTTACAAAAAGGTTCGTAAATATTATGAAAAGGATGGTGTTGAATTTTCAGGCGATCCTCTTGATGATTATGATATTCTTTTGGATTGTATCTCTCAAGATCTTGAAACTATTGAAGTTGGCCAATGAACGATTTAGATCCAAAGTCTGTTGCTTCAACAAAGACCACTGTTATCCACGAACGATATCCCTATCGTTATGTGCAGAAGGGTTACATTGAACTCAATGGCAAACCCGACTTGCGTCTTCAGAAAGCAGACGAGTATAGTAAAAAGTACACTGACATCTATCTTTTTGATAACTCTGATCAATGTCTTCTTGCTATAGAAGACTTTGAGTATTCCAAATGGTTGGATCCCTCAGGTGTTCCTTGCTATGTTAAAGATTCAGTATCTCGCTGACTCTCTGGTTTCTTGCTTCCAGTTAAAGAGCAAGTGGCGCGGCATGAATACCCTATCAGGAGACTTTCGGGTCTCCTTTTTTAATAAATATAGACGACAGTCAATGATTGAAACACATGGCATACAAAGGAACTGCTTCCAAGTCTTCTTCTGGAGCAGCAATGTCAAAGTATGACGTTGAAGTAGAAGGCAGACTTCAAGCACTTGAAGCAGCAAATAAGAAGATTGAAATTCTTGAAGCAGAAATTGCTTGGATGAAAGGCAAAGTAGGGGACCTTACTGAGACCGGTAAGACTGGACCTGATGCTGAACTTGAGCAAAGATTTAATATGCTTCTTGATATTCTGAAGATGAATGAAGCAAATGGCATCAAAAGGTTGTCAAAGGGTCGTCTTTGATGCTATAATTCAATGGTAATATATCCTTGATTGATGACTGTTGCTCTGATTACTGGTATTACAGGGCAGGATGGGTCTTACCTTGCTGAACTTTTACTTGAAAAAGGATATGAAGTTCATGGTATTGTAAGACGTGCCTCTTTGATTAATACCCATAGGATTGATCATATATTCAATAAAATTAAACTTCATTACGGAGACCTCACTGACTCCACCAATATTGTAAGAGTTATTCAGAAGGTTCAACCTACTGAAATCTACAATCTAGGTGCTCAAAGTCATGTGAAGGTCTCCTTTGAAATGCCTGAGTATACTGCTGACGTTGATGCTATTGGAGCACTTCGTATTTTAGAAGCAGTTCGTCTTCTTGGTATGGAAGATAAAGTAAGAATCTATCAAGCCTCTACATCAGAGATGTTTGGTAAGGTGCAAGAGATTCCACAAAGAGAAACCACACCGTTTCATCCACGCTCTCCTTATGGAGTAGCAAAACTATATGGATACTGGATCACTAAGAACTATAGAGAGGCATATGGGATGTATGCTTGTACTGGTATCCTGTTTAATCACGAATCACCCAGACGGGGTGAGACCTTTGTAACAAGAAAGATTACAAGAGCACTGAAAGCAATACGTGATGGTAAGCAGGATGTACTTACTCTTGGTAATCTAGATTCAAAACGAGATTGGGGACATACTAAAGACTATGTAAGAGCAATGTGGATGATGCTTCAGCAAGATACTGCTGATGATTATGTAGTTGCTACATCAGAACAATACTCTGTTAGGACGTTTGTTGAGAAGTGTGCTCCATATTTTGGTATGCATATTGTATGGAAAGGTGAGGGAGAAGATGAGATTGGAATTGATACGAATACTAAAAACGTTGTTGTCCGTGTCAGTCCTAGATATTACAGACCTGCTGAAGTTGAAACTCTTCTTGGAGATTATACTAAAGCCAAAACAGAACTTGGGTGGGAACCTGAGATTGCATTTAGTCAATTAGTTGAGGACATGTGTGAAAATGAATAGTGATTCTAGAATCTTAGTTGCTGGCGCTAAGGGTATGGTTGGTTCTGCAATCGTAAGACACTTGCGGAAAAATGGATATACAAATATTGTTGAAGCAACAAGAAAGCAAGTAGACTTTACTAGTCAAGTAGAGACTCAAATCTATATGCGGACAGTTAATCCTGATTATGTCTTTGTTGCTGCTGCTAGAGTAGGTGGAATCTTAGGAAATAGAGATCATAAAGCACAGATGATCTATGAGAATCTTATGATTCAAAATAATATTATTGATTCTGCTTATAAAAATAAAGTTGAAAAACTTTTATTCTTAGGATCGTCTTGTATCTATCCTAAGTTTCCTAATCTTCCTATTACAGAAGATCAACTCTTATCTGGCCCATTAGAACCATCAAATGATTCTTATGCTATTGCTAAGATTGCTGGAATCAAAATGTGTGAGTCATACCGAGACCAATATGGATTCAATGCAATCAGTTTGATGCCCTGTAATCTATATGGTCCTAATGACAACTTTGATTTACATAATAGTCATGTGCTTCCAGCAATGATTCGTAAGTTTCATGAAGGCAAAGATGTTATTGATCATGATTTGGGTGGACCATTTACTCCAGATATAATTTTATGGGGTGACGGATCTCCAATGCGTGAGTTCCTTCACGTTGATGATCTTGCTAGTGCATGTCTGACTGCTATGCTTGAATATGATGGACGTGAGCATCTGAATGTCGGAACAGGTGAGGATGTAACCATCAAAGAACTTGCTCAAACTATTGCAAGTGTTGTGGGATTCAGGGGAGGTATTATATGGGATACTCTAAAACCTAATGGAACTCCTAAAAAAGTTATGAGTATCGATAAAATCAAAGAACTTGGATGGAAACCAAGCATTGATTTGAAGTCAGGTGTTCAAGATACCTATAGGTGGTATATGGAAAATATGGTATAATAAATACGAAGGGTTTACTAAAATTATGGAATATACAAAGACAGCACTAGTGCTTGGTGCGGGTGGATTTATTGGAAGTCATATGGTTAAGAGACTTCGATCAGAAGGATACTGGGTACGTGGAGTTGATCTAAAGTATCCCGAATACTCTGATACCGAAGCAAATGAGTTTGTGCAGGGTGATCTACGTGATGTAGATTTCGTTCGTCGTGCTATTCAGTATAAGGGTGAGCAAGGCAACTTCTATAACTCTGTTCCTGAGAGATACATTGAACCTTTTGATGAGATCTATCAGTTTGCTGCTGATATGGGTGGGGCAGGATTTGTATTTACTGGTGAGAATGATGCTGAGATTATGCATAACTCAGTTAGTATCAATCTTAATGTTCTTGAAGAGCAGCATTCTTTCAATAATAGAAAGGATGTAAATAGTACTAAGATTTTCTATTCTGGTTCTGCTTGCATGTATCCAGAACACAATCAACTGGACCCTGATAATCCCGACTGCCGTGAAGAATCAGCATACCCTGCGAACCCAGACTCAGAATACGGATGGGAAAAACTTTTCTCTGAGCGCCTCTACCTTGCGTATAATCGTAATCATGGCATTCCTGTTAGGATTGCTAGATATCACAACATTTTTGGTCCAGAGGGGACCTGGGATGGTGGAAGAGAGAAGGCACCAGCAGCAATCTGTAGAAAGGTAGCAAATCTTCCTGAAGTTGGCGGTTCGATTGAAGTGTGGGGGGATGGAAAGCAGACTCGATCATTCTTATATGTTGATGAATGTATTGAAGCAACACGTCGCTTAATGGATTCTGATTTCATTGGACCAGTGAACATTGGTTCCGAAGAAATGGTAACGATTAATCAACTTACTGAGATTACTGGTAAGGTATCAGGTAAAGTAGTTCGTAGAGTGCATAAACTGAATGCTCCTCTCGGTGTTCGTGGACGTAACTCTAACAATGATCTTGTTCGTGAAAAACTTGGTTGGGATTATACTCGATCACTTGAGGAAGGTATTCGTATCACATATAACTGGATTCTTGAACAAACTAAAAAATGAACTTATATGTAAGATTGATGGGCGGACTGGGCAATCAAATGTTTCAGTATGCCAAAGGATTGTCTGCCTTAGAGCAAGCACCTCAATATACCAACTTGATTCTTGATTGTGGTTTTTATGAAGGACAAGAAAGAAAAGTTATCAAGAATGGTCTTACTGGTAGGAAGTTTGATCTTGATTTGTTTAATATCAAGTATGACTGCTGTGAGGATGTACCACCAGGTGGACACATTCTTGAAGGATGGTTTCAAAATGTAGAAGAGTTTGACAATGTAATTGATGAGGTAAGAGAACATTTCACTTTCAAGATTAACTTTTGCGATGATGTAAAAGAAATGGAGAAAGAGATTCTTGCTGCAGAAAACTCAGTTGCTATTCATGTAAGACGTGGAGACTACATCAAAAATCCTACAGCATTAGCACATCATGGTGTTATGGATGCTAGTTACTATTCTAAAGCAATGAAAATTGTAGAAGAAACGTTTGCTTCTGTTCATTACTATGTGTTTTCTGAGGATGTAGAGTGGTGTCAAGAGAATCTTAAAACAGATAATCCTATCACTTTTGTTGACTCTAAATATAATGACTATAAGGATGTTGGTCACTTACACTTGATGTCTAAATGTAAGTATCATATAATTGCTAATAGTTCTTTCAGTTGGTGGGCAGCATTTCTTGGTAACTCTGAGTTTACTATTGGACCTAAGAAATGGTTAGCAGACGGAACTGGATCTGAAATTCTACTAGACGAATGGATTAAGGTATGAAGATTGCTATCTTGGGTTCAAGCGGTCAGATAGGTGCTTATTTGACTGAGTATATGCGTGGAAAGGGGCATGATGTACTAGAGTTTGATGTTGCTAGAGGAGATGGGGAAGACCTTACAAAAATCCCTAATCTTAATCTTGAACATGTAATCAAAGAATCTGACTTTGTATTCTTTCTTGCATTTGATGTTGGAGGTTCAAGATACCTTAAAAAGTATCAACACAGCTTCCAGTTTATTGATAACAATACTCGTATTATGGCTCAGACATTTGGTCTGCTTGAGAAGTATCATAAGCGTTTTGTCTTTGCATCATCTCAGATGAGTAATATGAGTTACTCACCGTATGGTGTAATGAAGAGAGTTGGTGAACTTTATACTACATCACTCAAAGGACTTATTGTTAAGTTTTGGAATGTGTATGGTATTGAGAAAGACCATGAAAAAGCACACGTCATCACTGACTTCATTCGTAAAGGATTTGAGGAAGGTGAGTTTGAAATGTTGACTGATGGCACAGAAGAAAGGCAGTTTCTTTATGCTGAAGACTGCTGTGAAGCATTAGAGACAGTTATGGAAAACTATACTGATTTTAAATCAGAAGATCCACTTCATATCACATCATTTAGATCTGAATCTATTAAAGAAATTGCCATGATGATTCAAGGTCAGTTTGGATTGATTGGTAGGCATGATGTTGAAATTAAACCTGGACTTGCTAAAGATAATGTTCAACTTGATAAAAGAAACGCACCAGACACTTTTATTACTGGATGGTGGATACCTAAAACAACTGTAGGCATCGGTATTGCAAAGGTGTTTAATGAAATGAAAAAGGAGTATTTAAATGACTAAAGTAAGTTGCATCAGCCCATCATACAAAACTGGAAAGTATTTGGATGGATTCTTAGATAGTATCTCAGAACAAACATTCAGAGACTTTGAAGTAGTTTTGGATCATAATGATCCTACTAAGAGAGAAATTGAACAGGTTGAGGATCATAATGAGAAAGAAGACAATGTAGTTCACATTGTTGTAGAGGGTGTTGACCCTATTGGCGTTTCTATGAATCGCTGTATTGAGAATGGTACAGGAGAATATTTCTGCATTTGGAATATTGATGACCTTCGTACACCAGACTCACTTGAAGTTATGGTGAAAGCACTGGATGAGAATCCTGATGTTGATTTTGTATATGGCAACTATATCAAAGTTCCACAGTTTAGAGGCACTGAAGGAGAACTGGTAGATGAAACTGGCAAAGAGGAGTGGTTGAAGATCGGTATGATACTTGGACCATTCTTCATGGTTCGTAGAAGTTTGCTAGAGAAGACTGGTTGGTTTGATGAGCAACTCATCTCTGGTGCTGACTATGATCTTGCGATGCGTATGGCACGTTGTGGTAAAGGTCTTCACATTCCTCATATTCTAGGTTATTATCTTGATGAAGGATTGGGACAGAGCACTAAACCTAACAGTAGGCAACCATTAGAGCGTACAGTCATTGAACTTCGTTATGATATCCGTGTTCTGGACTCTAAGTTAGTGCCTCAAGCATCTTCTGAGTATGATCTAAATAAGATTACGTTTAATGATACAGTGATTGAGGCATCAAATTTTAATGAGTGATCATAATACTTTCATCAACAAGATCATCAAACTAAAGAACAAAACTGTTCAATGGAATGATCCGAATCTTACAAGACTTATTGCTCCAGGCACTGAGCATCACGGATATATTACCAATCAAGACGGGACACACGGATATTTCTGGTATCTACATAAACTCACAGAGCACGTTGATGGTACGGTTGTTGAACTTGGCAACCGCCGAGGATGTAGCACTCTTGCTATCTACGATGCCCTGAAGGAAGGGCAATCATTCTATTCATTTGATATTGAGAATGATTGTAGATACATTACTCCAGAGGTTTGGAATGACTCAAGAGTAGTCATTGAGAATGATTTTGATTCTCTTGATGCTGAGAGGATTGAAAGAACATTTGAGAAGAATAGTATTGCAATGTTGTTTGCCGATACTATTCATACCTATGAACAAATCAAAGCAGAGTATGATTTGTGGAAACCTTATATGAAGGATGATTGTATCTTGGTTGTTGATGATATCGTTAGCGATTATGATTCATCTGATCCTAGAACAAAAGGTCAGTTTCATGATGAATGGACTGGTATTAAATTTGATGTAACAAGCACAGCACACCAAAGTGGTTTCGGTATTTACTTATGAAAATTATTGGACTTTTGCCTTTCAAGAATGAAGAGCAATATCTTCCTCTCTTCTTGAAGAATGTACAACCTATCTGTGATGAGATTATCGCTATTGATGACAACTCTACAGATAACTCTAGAGAGATTATGGAGAATGCTGGTGTAATCGTCAAAGATTATACTGAGACAGCAGACATACGTGGTGGATGGAATCCTGGTCGTGTCCGTCAGTACCTGTTTAACTATGCTAGAGAGCAAAAAGGAACACACTTCCTTTGCTTAGATGCTGATGAAACATTCACTAATAACTTCGTGCCTATTGCGAGGGAAGTAATCTCTAACATCCCTCCAGGCAAGAAACTGGTGATGCAGTGGTTAGCATTATGGAAAAGTTATAATCACTATCGCAATGATCATACTGTATGGAGCAATCTATTCAAAGATTTTGTTGTAGCAGACAGTCCTGAACTAGATTACCACTACACATTTATGGCTGATGGTAGAACCATTGGACCTAATAATGAAGAGAACTGGATGAGACTTGATCCTAATATGGGTTGTGTCCTTCATTATCAGTTTGCTATGTTCAATAACTTCAATCTGAAGCAAGCATGGAAGCAAGTAGGTGAACTAGTTCAGCATGGACCAGGAGCACTACCTACTATCACTGGAAAGTATTCTATCTGCTTCCAAGATGACAATGTTGGTCTGAGTAAGATTCCTGATGAGTGGTTGGAAGGTCTGCCTGTACCTAATATTCCAAACTTTGATCCCAATTGGGATGAAAGTACATTCCTTAGAGCAGATTTGATGCCTAAGATTCTTGAGCACTTTGATGATAAAGGTGCTGAATATTTTGAGGGTCTTCGTATCTGGCATATTCCACAGTTAAAGAAAGCATTTGTAGATAGAACTGGAAGAGAACCAAACAATCCTTATACCTGATATGAAAATCGCATTCATTAAGTTCGGTGGTATGGCCGCAGGAGGAACTGAAAAGTTCCTTCAAACTATTGCTTCTCACTTACCTAAAGATAAGTTTGAGGTAGATTATTTTTATACTAATGGTGCTCCATACATTGGTTCAGATCATAGACATCTTGATACTGACCCCACAAGAGTTGAGTACTGTAAGGCACATGGAGTAAATTGTATTCCTGTGCATGTAGGTCATAAGAATGTAACAGTGCATACTCATGATTGGATTAGAACAAACCTTTGGGATTTATTTGATGAGAAAAACTATGACCTGGTTGTAAGTGGCCGCTCTGGTCATCCAGAATATCCTTTTAATCTTATTTTTAAAACACCTATCATTGATACTATCCATCTATCTGGAATGGCAGAGAACAAATCAAACACGTATAAGACAGTATTGATGTCTGAAGAACAACGTGGTAAATGGATTCAAGCAGGTGGACCTTCTGAAAAGTCTATGGTGATTCCTCCAGCAGTTGAGATACCAGAAGTAGAGGGTAGTCTTGAGTTTAAAGACTATAATCATATTTTTGGTATGCATCAACGAGAAAACGATGGTATTTTCTCTGATATTCCACTACTAGCATATGCTAAGGTTGAATCAAGTGATACAATGTTCTTGATGCTAGGTGGCGGTAATAAGTATAAGAACCAAGCAGAGCAGTTGGGTATCAAGAACATTAAGTTCTATCCTGCTACTGGTGATGTGGATGCTATTCATAAGTTTTTGAATACATTGACTGTCTATGCACACGGTAGAAAGGACGGAGAGCAGTGTTCTAGTGCTATCATTGAAGCAATGTCTCATGGGTTGCCTGTAATCAGTCACAGTGCCCCTAGTATGGGTCAGGCAGCACAGATTGGATTAGCAGGTGCTGTTGTAGATAACTCAGATGAGTATGCTGCTATCATGAAGATGATGATGGAGGATCAAGAAAAGTATGATGAGTTCTCTGATGAAGCAAAGAGAAGATATGATGAACTCTTCTCAATGAATGCTATCATTGATAAGTATGTCAAACTTTTTGAAGAGGCAGTATGTTAAATCTATTTTATTCTGAATCTTATTGGGGACATACTGCTAAGATGAATGGACCTAAAAAGGTTATTCATAATCTTTTGGAGTCTCTCAAGCAAGAGGGCATTGAATTTGCTGTAAATGAAGAGAAGTATGATCATAACTTTATACTTCAATATGATGCGAAGGGTCATGAGAAGCACTCTAAGATTGAACAGGAAACTTGTGTGATTGGTCCTCAAGTATGGTTGTTTGATCAATATGGACAGTTTCTACTTAAGAATCCAAACTACTACAAGACTATGATTGCTCCTTCACAATGGGTCAAAGATCTATATGTGAATAAGTTTGGAATGGATGAAAGCAAAGTAGTTGTCTGGCCTGTTGGTATTGAGATGAAACCATTCAAAAAGGATCTCTCCAGCATCAAGTATGATTGTCTTTTGTATTACAAACGCAGGAGCAAGGAAGAACTAGAGGCAGCAATCAAATTCTTGAAAGAGAATGAAATGTCTTACAACTTGGTTGAGTATGGTTCATACGCGCAAAAAGAATTAGAAAGTTTGTGTGATCAATCAGCATTCTGTTTTCTTCTTAACGGAACTGAGAGTCAAGGCATCGCTGTTCAAGAAATGATGGCAAGAGATATGCCCATGTTCGTATGGGATATCAAGGAATGGAATGATCAAGGTGAACAATGGCGTGTGTCTGCTACATCTATTCCGTATTGGTCAGATCAATGTGGTGTGCGATTCTATGATGAGCATAAAATGCATTATGCTTTCAGTGAGTTTTGTGATAAAATATATACATCACGCAAATATGTGGAAGAGAACCTTTCATATAAGAAATCTGTAAATACTCTCTTGGAGATTCTCAATGCTGCTTAGTTTTCGTAATATGGTGAAGAAGTATAATATGGATGTGAAAGGTATCATTCATATTGGTGCTCATCTAGGTCAAGAGATTGAAGATTATATTGGGATGGGCATTCAGAACATTATGTTGTTTGAACCATTGTCTGAGACGTTTGAACTTCTTACAGAGAAAGCAAGTAAGATGAATGCAAACATTGAAGGATATAATGTTGCTCTTGGTTCAGAATCAGGTAAGGCAACAATGTATGTAAGCGATCACAATCGTATTAGTAGTTCAATTTTAAAACCAAAGATTCATCTTGAGCATCATCCTAATGTAGCATTTCCTGGAAAGGAAGATGTGGAAGTTGATATTCTTGATAACTATGACTGTCATGATTACAACTTCATTAATATGGATGTTCAGGGTTATGAACTTGAAGTTTTGAAAGGTGGTGCTAAGATTCTAGAACAAGTAGACTATGTTTACTGTGAAGTTAATCGTGCTGAAGTATATGAAAACAATGCAATGATTTATGAGATTGATGAGTTCCTAGAAGGATTTGATATGGTAAGAAAAGAGACTGACTGGGGCGGTCAAATCTGGGGCGATGCTCTTTATGTGAGGAAAAGTGTGCTATGAAAATCTGTATTCTAACGATTGCTACAAACAAATACATTCAGTTTGTAGAGAAACTGTATGAAGATATTTCTGAAAAGTTTTGTCCTGGTGCAGAAATTAATTGTCTTCTTTTTACTGATCATGAGATTGAAGAGGCAGGTGATAATGTAAGAGTACATTATATTGATCATGAACCTTGGCCTATGCCTACGCTTAAGCGTTACAACTATTTCATGAAAGAAAAAGACTTCATTATGGAGCATGACTATTGCTTCTACTTTGATGCAGATATGCATATTGACGGTGTTGTGACACCAGATGAAGTGTGTGGAGATCTAGTTGCCACTAGACATGGATATCAATCACTAGCATCTTCTGCTCAACAGTCCTTTGATCGCAACCCTACTAGTTGTGCTTTCGTTTCACCAGATGAAAAGACTGTCACCTACTATGCTGGTGGATTTAATGGTGGAAGAACAGAAAACTTTATGGCAATGTCTGAGAAGATCGCTAACAATGTTAATACTGATCTTGAGAATGGAGTTGTAGCACTGTGGCATGATGAGTCACATATGAATAGGTATCTGATTAACAATCCTCCTACTCTAGATCTAGATCCAACCTATTGTTATGCTGAGGAGTTCATCGGAACTGATTATCCTTTCTCTCCTGGTAAAATTATTGCTCTGAAGAAGAATCATGCTGCGCTTAGATCTTAGAGATATTCCTTTCTATTATATCAATCTTGATGATGCTGTAGAAAGGAATGAAAGGATGAAAGGTATTCTCAGTGAACTGGGAATTAAGAACGTAAGAAGAATCAGTGCCACTAAGCATCAAATAGGACAGGCAGGAACTGCTCGTTCTATGTTAAATGCGATTGAAAGTGCTATCAACCCAGTTGTTTCTCCACTCGGAACTCCATTTGTTGTTCTTGAGGATGACATTGCAGTAAAGAGATGGAATCCCATTATTGAGATACCAGAGAATGCTGATGCTTTCTATCTTGGTATCTCAGGTTGGGGTAGAATGAATAGTCACTCTGGACCTTTTGTTCAATGGGAGCAGTATGAATCTGGAATTCTTCAAGTTTATAATATGCTCGGTGGTCATGCTATAATGTATCTACGAAAAAGATATATTGATCTAGTGAGAAGAGTTTGTCTTCATGCTGGATATGATATAGAAGACCATCCAGATATTGGATTCGCAGAGATTCAACGTTGGCATAATGTATATGCCTTTGATGATCCCTATTTCTTTCAGACTAGCTCTGGTGGAAACCAAAGAGTTACTTATGCTCCTCTTTCCGAACAAGAAAGTCATGAGTGTATGAACTATATGAGAAACTTCTTTCTGCCTCTTAATGTAATATAATTAATGTTGTTAGGCATCTTGTAGATCCTCTTCTTGTTTTTTAATTGTTTTTTTCATTAACTTTGCATAAGCAACTTCCTCTGGAGTGTACCAACTAGGATGCTTCTTTGCACGTTTAATAATCTTTTTACAGACTTTTTTATCCCCCATGTTGCATATAATGATAGTATGTAATATTTATTTTAATATTTTTCACCTACCGTTTAATATAATATGATTATTGCTAGTTGTCCGTTAAGAATATCTTTATTTGGTGGATCTACTGATAATCCATACTTTGTTGCTAAGTATGGATATGGTAGTGTGATTAGTTTTGCATCTAATTTAAAAACTTATGTAACTATCAGTCAAGATAAGTTTGGATTTAACAAGAAAGATCATAAGTATGTTATTAACTACTCACGTAGAGAAGAAGTAAATCATATTAGTGAAATTAAAAATGAAGTTGTTCGTGGTGTATTGGAACATTTTAATATGCCTCCAGTACAAGTCACATTAACAAGTGATGCTTTCTCTCAGGGTAGTGGACTTGCTTCTTCATCATCTTATATCATTAGTTTGATCAAGGCTTGCTCTCTATTTCTCCATAAGAAAATATCTGATACTGATATTTGTAGATTAGCATATGATATTGAAGTTAAGTTTAATCCTTTCTGTGGGTATCAAGATCCTTATGGTTGTGGTATTGGAGGGTTTAAAAGGATAGAGTTCTTGGATACAGGCAGTGTTAAGCATGAGTTTCTTTCTACCGATGTATTTGATGATATTGATATCAAGTTGGTATTTACTGGAGTTACAAGGAACTCAAAAGAAGTTCTTAGAGATATCAGTATGAATCTAGAGAAAGTAAAACCATTACTTCCTATTGTTAGTAAAGCATATGATTATCTAAAGACCGGTGATAGTAAAAAGTTTTTAAAAGAACTCAATCATACTTGGGAAGAAAAGAAAAAGACAAGTAATATCATCACAGAGAATGAAAGGATTCGTAAAATAGACAAAGAGTTATCAGATAATAGTAGTGTGATATCACATAAACTATGTGGTGCTGGTAATGGCGGGTTCTTTTTGACGTTCTCTAAACATAATAAGTTGACTATTCCATATGATACTGTTAAAATAAAAGTTAATTATGATGGTGTACGAGGTGAATCCTTTTAAACCTTACATTGAAACACTAGAGTCCGCACATATGGAGGACGAGTTTCAAAAGTATCAAAATCAATTTAACAGTCACGACAGGATTATTATTCTCGGTAATGGGGGTAGTAATTCTGTCGCTTCTCATATATCGCAAGATTATATGAAGTTTCATAAGAAGAAGGTGTCTGTATTTTCAGATCCTTCAATGCTTACAATGCTTGCAAATGATTATGGATATGAAAAATCTTATACAAAGTTTTTAGAATACCATGTTGAAGATGATACTCTTGTTGTTTTAATGAGTTCAAGTGGTGAGTCTCTCAATATGTTGAACTGTCAGAGGTACTGCGAGGATAATGGTATATCTCATGGGATATTGACTGGATTCAGTCCACACAATACTATGAGAAGAAATGCACACGTAACTTCAAAGTATTCTAAATGGGACTATCATGTTGATAGTGAATCATATGGTGTGGTAGAATGCGTTCATCAAATCTTTCTTCATGGAGTAGTATGAAATATTGCTTTGATCTAGACGGTACAATATGCAATACTCCTTGCAATCCTGATGGACATGGACAAAGATACTGGGACTCTACACCTATTCCTTTTATGGTAGAGACAGTTAATCGTCTTTATGATGAGGGGAATCATATTATTATTATGACTGCTAGGGGTAGAGGGTCAGGTAAAGATTGGACAGCACTCACTAAAGAAATGCTTTCTGACTGGGGTGTTAAATATAATGAGTTGGAACCAATGTTCCACAAACCCACAGCAGATATCTTCATTGATGATAAAGGCATTGATGTAGAAGAATGGAAGAAGCGACAACCACTGAAGAAAGGTATTGTTGCTGGGGCATTTGACATTATCCATCCTGGGTATGTAAGAATGTTTCAGCAAGCTAAAGAGCATTGTAATCATCTTACGATTGCTCTTCATGAAAACCCTGCTTTAGCACGTCCTTATAAACTCAAACCAGTTCAATCACTTGAAGACCGGAAAGAGATTCTAAGGTCCATCAAATATATTGATGATATTGTTGTCTATCAATCAGAAGATACATTTATTAGTTACCTAGAAAGTGGTGACTATGATGTTCGTTTTTTAGGTGACGATTATTCTGATGGTTCTTATAGTGGAAAAGGTTTAGGTCTTCCTATCGTTTGGATTACTAGAAGACATGGGTATTCAACAACCAAGTTGAAAGTTAACATTGCAGAATCAGTCATCAGGAGTAATAGATTATGAAAGCATTAGTGACCGGAGGATCAGGATTTATTGGTTCTCACATTGTGGATGAACTTATTAAAATTGGTTTTACTGTTACTGTAATCGATAATCAAAGTGCAGATGCTGAACAGTTTCATTTTAATGATAAAGCAACCTATGTAAATCAAGATATAAGCAACTATCAAACAACTCGTACATTCTATGATGATGTTGATTATGTATTTCATCTTGCTGCAGAATCCCGTATAGGACCTGCTATTGAAAATCCTATCGCAGCAGTCCAGAAGAATGTATTAGGCACTTGTACGGTGCTTCAGTGTGCCAGAGAAGCAGGTGTGAAGAGAGTTATATACTCTTCAACATCTTCTGGTTATGGTAACAATGACTATCCTAATGTGGAAACACAACCTGATGATAGTTTGAATCCATATTCAGTAACTAAAGTTGCTGGAGAAAAACTATGCAAGATGTATACTGACTTGTTTGATTTGCCTACGGTAGTGTTTCGGTACTTCAATGTCTATGGACATAGAGCACCACGCAAAGGACAGTATGCTCCTGTGATTGGTATCTTCTGTCGTCAAAGAGATGCGGAAGAACCACTTACAATCGTTGGTGATGGAGAACAATGTAGAGACTTTGTTCATGTATCTGATGTAGTTAATGCTAATATATTAGCAGCAATAACAGAGGTAGATGACGATGCCTTTGGCATGGTATATAATATAGGTTCAGGTCAAAACTATTCAGTAAATCAAATTGCTGATTGGATTTCAGATAATCAAACCAATATTCCTCCACGTATCGGTGAAGTAAGAATCAGTCTTGCTAATATTGATCGAATGGCAAACACATTTGGTTGGAAACCTAAAGTTGAACTAGAAAACTGGGTTAAACAAAATGCTTAGATCTATTCACATATGGATTTACGGAATAGTTGCTGAACTAGAGTATATTCTCTATCCTTGGAAAACATCTACTCCTCCTGCTTGGGCTATAAAAAAGTGGAATCTCAATGATGAAACTAATACTGATGGAGAAATAGAGGAATCTGTTCTAAATTATGATTGGTTAAAGTCTCATGATGATAAAATCAACCGACTACAAAATGAAATGATCTATGTCATAAATGTAATAAACAAAAACAACCTTAGCAAAAAATGATTGGATTTGATTACTTAGGAAAAATGGGACAGTTGGGAAACCAAATGTTCCAGTATGCTTCACTAAAAGGCATTGCGAATAATAATGGTCACGAATATTGTGTACCTAATCATAATGAACTGATTGTTGATATCTTAGGCAATCGTTTGAGGATTGAATTGTTTGAACCTTTTATTATGGGCGGGTGCAATAATAACTCGATTATAGGAAATGGATATGTGCAGGAGGAAGGATTTACTTTTAATGAAAATATCTTTAACTCTTGTCCAGATAACATAAGTCTTGTTGGATATTTTCAATCAGAAAAATACTTCAAACATATTGAGGAGGAAGTTCGTAAAGATTTCTCATTCATTGATGGTATCAAAAGTCCATGCGAAGAGATGATTCAATCTGTCTCTAATCCAATCGCACTACATATCAGACGTGGTGACTTCTTAAGGAACTCAGGCAATCATTATAATCTAGATCTTGATTATTATGCTAGGGCATTGAGTTTATTTGACAATCGTAGAAATGTTGCTATATTTACAGATGATCCTGAGTGGTGCAGACAACAGGATATTTTTGACCATGATAGATTCTTGATTGCTACAGGCAACACAAGTTATGTTGACCTTTGTTTGATGTCATTATGTTCTGACTTTATTATTGCAAACAGCACATATAGTTGGTGGGGAGCATGGTTAGCAAACAGAGGTAGAGTCATTGCACCGGATAAATGGTTCGGTCCAAATAACAAACACTTAGATACTAAAGACTTATATCCTGAACAGTGGGAGATTATTGATGCTTAGAGACAAAAACAAATCCGCATACAAACTCAAAGGTATCGGTCCAATCTATTGTATCAATCTTGATGGGCAACCTGAGAGGTGGAATTATATGGAGGAGCAGTTTAAGTATTGGGAAATTAATAACTATACTCGTATCTCTGCTTATGATGGTAGAGAGGATGATCTGAGTGAGATCTTGAAAGGTAGATACCCTGAGATGGTAACTAGTGGAGAGATTGGATGTGTTACATCACACCTCAAAGCAATCAAGCATTTCTATGAAGAGACTGATGCTCCTTATGCTGTGATGATGGAGGATGACTGCAATCTGGACTTGGTGAAGTGCTGGAACTTTACATGGAAGGATTTTTATTGTAGAATACCTTATGACTGGGACGTTTGCCAGATCGCTATCATTGCGACTGGTGACGTACACATCAAGATTCACAAGAGATTCGTAAACGAATTCTCTACTGCGTGTTACTTGATTACCAGACATCATGCTAAGAAAATGCTTGACTTGCATATTCGAGAAGATCGGTATAAACTGGATAACGGGGTACGTCCTCGTCCAGTGGCTGACGATCTAATCTACAACTCAGGTAATACTTATGCTTTACCTCTTCTACTTTATAAGTTAGAATTGGGATCATCAATCCATCCTGAACACATCGATGTTTTCCATAGAGGAAACTTTGAAGCACAATCCAACTTTTGGAATAATGCAGGTGCTCAGATTGCGATTGATGAGTTGATGGACTACAATCCTTATTTGGGTAGAGTCACTGAAACGTCAGGGCAAGACGGTAAACCGCCAACTACTTGACAGGTTTCAAAAACTCTGCTAGTATAAATACTTAACCTTTTGTTTTTTTGTATATTCTGAAACAAAAGGTTACAAACAGAACCAAGTCGAGGTTCTTTTCATCCGTAGGTTAATCTCTACGAGATACACTAGGTAACAAAAATGTTTAAATCTGTATTCGCAGCAACAGCTGCTCTGTCCATGTCCGCAGGCGCTGCCCTTGCAGGTCCATACGTGAATGTCGAAGCTAACTCAGGTTGGCAGGGATCCGATTATTCTGGAACCGCCACAGACCTCCACGTAGGGTATGAAGGCGCTATTGGCGAAAACTCTTCTTACTATGTTCAGGGTGGAGCTACTATTGTTGCTCCTGATGGTGCTGAAAGTGACACTGTTCCTTCCGGTAAGGCAGGTATCGGTCTTGATCTGACCGACAAACTGGGTGCATATGGCGAAGTCTCCTTCGTTGGTTCGGGCGATTCTGACATCGACCGTGGATATGGCACTAAGGCAGGTCTGAAGTATAGCTTCTGATAACGACATAGACACATCATACATGTAGATGTTATAATGGGGGTGCGACGGCACCCCCTTTTTAATGAAAGATTATTTTATAAGGATCGTCAATCATCCTGCTACACACTTTAATGTGATATCTATTGGAGTATTGATTATGATTGGAATGCTTCATAACTATGCTCACTTTACAATGGATAAAGATGCAGATGCTTATGTGAGACAGTGGTGTAGATCATCAGCAGAAAACAAAAAGACCTGCATCCGTTATGGTGGTAACATGGACTATTGACAAATCTTAAAGAAACATATATAATATGTAAAGATTCATTACATATTGTAAAATGACTGTAACAACGAATGAGCTCGGACAACAAAATTTGTTCGCAAAAGAACCACGTATGTATGTCTCTCAAACTGATGCAGAACGTTATGGTTATGAGACATATGCTGAGAAAGCAGAGAAACTAAATGGTCGCACTGCCATGCTTGGTTTTGTTGCAGCAGTTGTATCATATGCTACTTCTGGTAGCGTATTTTTCTTTGGTGTGTTGGGATTCTGATAAACATTTTTTGACAATCTATGGTTGCTATAATTAGTATTGCATTTTCTGCAATACTATCCTATAGTATACAAGAAATACAACAATTATTAAAATCGTACTAATGTCATTCAACATTACATTTCAAACTCCAGACGGAACCTCACAAACCATAGAGTGTCCAGACGATCAGTATCTCCTAGATGCAGCAGAAGAATCGGGAATCGATATGAACTATTCTTGTCGTGCTGGTGCTTGTTCTTCATGTGCTAGTAAAATTGTTAGTGGCACAGTAGATCAAAGTGATCAATCGTTTCTTGATGATGACCAAATTGCTGAAGGATTTGTACTAACTTGTGTTGCTTATCCAACATCTGACTGTACTGTGTTGACGGAGCAAGAGGAGGCACTATACTAATGGTTGCAGCTATTACTATCACGGCTCTTGCTTTTCTTGTAGCCGCCATGATGACACAATCTGGAGATGAAAATGTCTAATCCCAATCAACTTTATGAGGACATGGAAAAACTAAATGCCCTCTTTGAAGAATTATGTTGGGGTCATGATGATGATTTGCAATTCAGCATCGAATATCTTAGAGGCAACGGTAGAGTTGTCATTTACAATAAAACTTTGGAGCAAAAACAATGAACGAAACAGCAGAACGTATTAATGGTTGGGCAGCAATGATTGGAGTCATTGCCGCAATGGGATCTTATGCCCTTACTGGCGACCTGATTCCAGGATTATGGTGAACACATATCTATGGTTGTTAATGGGATTTACTATTGTTTATATCATTACAATGCCAACAGATGATGATGATGGTCCACCCGATAAGGGTATGATGAGACCAGTTTTTGAAGGGGGCGATTGACCCCCTTTTTTTCTAAATAGAAATGCGTTGCTTTTTTCTAATGGAATCAAATCCACAAAAGAAAAAGGAATCCAAAAAGGAAAATAAATTTGAGTGGGCGGACGAGGGTGTATCAACTCTTGTCCGAGTTATCATACTTGGTTGGTCAGCAGCAATTCTGACCCTTAACTATGTAACTGTTCCTGGCATTCCTCAAAAAAACATCGATCCGACTTTTATCGCCAGCGTCTTCACGGGAACGCTTGCGACGTTCGGTGTCGTTGCGTCTAAAAAGAAAGACGAATCAAAGGAAGCACCTACATTGGAGAAGAAAGATGCAAAAATTGATTAACGGTATTGGTCTCCATTCTAATCATGTTAAATTCTAAGAAATCGACCGAGCAAGTCACCGAGCATGTGCCGAGCAAGTCACCTGTTAAGACGATTGCGTTAACATTGGGAGGACTCTTTGCGTTTGCTCATATAGGACTACTGGGTTATCTCATAGATACCAAACCCCAAGTCCAAGAACCACCAACATTTAATCTTCCGCGTGGTCCTTACTCATCGTATAAAATCAAAGCAGGAAAGGATGGATATGAGATTGAGTATCGTGCAAATGATCCTAAAGTATTAGAGTCTGAGAGATCTCTCAATCTTGATAAAGAAAAGAGAGGATGGTTTGGTGGTGGCACTGAGAAGCGTGATGAGTATCGTCGTGATCAATATACTATGAATGGAACTCGTAATATAGGAGGAGGTGCTGTCGGAGATGGCGAGGGAAAGTCTGCAAAGGACATAGAGTGTATAGTGGCGGACGCTGGAGCACGGTCACAAGGTGCTCTAGCAGGCGCTAGCATTGCTACAGGTGCTGTTGCTCCAATGCTTGTAGGCATTCCTTATATTGGGTGGTTAGCATCTGGTTGGGCAGTTCTATTAGGGCAAAGAATGGGTTCTAATATAGGCAGTGAAGTTGGTTCGGTTTTTAATGACTGCTAATCAAAACTTAGTCACGAAGTCAAGATATAATATAAGTATAATAACGCAGAAATATCATAGATAGTGTAGTTGATTGAAAATATTATGAAGTACTTTTTTGCACTTCTAATCACACTATTTTTTACTATGCCAGCATGGGCAGTTGATGTTTCAATGGGTTCCGGTGGGAATCTAGTATTTGAACCTGATGAGATTACAATCTCTGCAGGTGAGACAGTTCATTTTATCAATGAAGCACTACCTCCACATAATATTATTGTAGAGGCACGTCCAGATCTTTCTAGAGAAGCATTATTATTTGCTCCTGGCGAAACACAGGACGTTGTATTTGCTGACAAAGGGGACTATAATATCTTCTGTGGTCCCCATCAGGGAGCAGGTATGACTGGTGTAGTTCATGTGGAGTAAATGTCAAAAGATTATGTAACTAAAGAAAAATGCCAGGAGATGATTAATGATGCAATTCGTAAGCACAACCGTAATGCTGGACTTATTTCTATGTGTGTGGGTTGGTTTGTTCTCGCTCTATTTGCTGAGGGTCTCCTCAGACTGATTGGAGTGATACCTCCACTGTTACCTTGGTTGAATATAAAACTATGATGAGCGGATTATTTGTATACGGTTTTATAGCATTATTATGCTATACATTACACGTTACTTGGCCTTTAAAATATAGAGGAAAATGAACTATGTTTGGCACTATATTGATGTGGATTTCTATACCATTCATAGTTACTACTATAGTTTTGGATTTTACAAAGGAGAAAATGTTTATTATGACTCTGACAAATATGATGGTAATGGAACCGCACATTAGAGCACGTTACAATTTTGCTATGAGTTCATTTTCTAGAATGTATGGAGTGAATCGTGTATTGAGTTCTGAAGATATCGGTAGATTCTGCATCAAATGGGCAAAGGAAGATGATAAAACTGCTCCTACTGGATCTTTGACTGATGTTGATTTTTATTTTAGAGATTTCTGGAATATCTGGGGAGGATATCTATGAATATTTTAGCACATAAAGCAGCACACTTTGCTGCAGTTGCACTCAATAATCCTTTTGGGATTGGTACATTAAGTCTTGCACTAGTTGTTGTGCCTATTATTGGTATTCATCTTGTTCATACTTATAGTTGGCAACACTGGGAGCCATTTGGGAAATGAATTTAATATTGCGTCCTCTTGATAATGTTGCTGATCCTGTGTGGTCAGTAATCATATGCGTGATCATTGCTGTTGGATTGGCATTAGGATATGTTGCATACATATTAAACATATCCTATATCGAGTTATCAGATGGGAGCACTAACACCGCCGAGCAGGAAGAGCTGCTACAACTTCCGAGTAACGGAGATCAATCGTGTACTTGATGGCGATACTATTGATGTCACCATTGATCTGGGGTTTGATCTATACAAGAAAGAAAGAGTTAGAGTTGCGGGAGTTGATACGCCAGAGAAAAGGACGAAAAACTTAGAAGAGAAAGCACTTGGAATCGACGCAACCAACTGGCTCAAAGAGAAACTGGAGAGTACTATCGCTGGTGACGATGAGTTGTCTGTTAGGACTGAACTTGTTGGTGGC
>MDTG01285515.1_pt1 | contig 21711 bp, 15 predicted proteins | sample 811421 | NCBI WGS metagenome assembly MDTG01 (sample SAMN05326645, study PRJNA326480) | marine metagenome | isolation source: seawater | place: Pacific Ocean: South East | collected 2011 | reverse complement strand
CTTCGAAGGTCTCGGCTCGTTGTTCGGATAAGCAGTATTGAATTGAACTGAATCGCGAAGGCGCTATGGGCGATAGCCTGTTAGGGGCTACATATGCATTCTACCCGAGTACTGGAGATTCCAGTTTCCATCACCGCTACTGATGCAGTAAGGTACTTCAGAATCGCATGTGAAGCCCGAGGATGGCAAGGAACAAGACTCGAAGAGTCGCGAGTGGTTCATAGATGGGCAATAATAGTGCCAATAACCAATTCTGCAAGAGTTATTGGGATGGAAATCGAAGGAGGGTTGGCCGATGGGCTTTCTTTGAGAGCTTGGAGCTATACCCCGGGTTCGGCAGGTATTGTAACTATGGTTTCTTTTGAAATTCCAGATTCAATAGATGGCGAAGAATGGCTTTCCTTTCTTCGTGATTGGACCGATTCTTTGCCCAGATGCCCATGGAAGTGGAGTTTCTGGGAGAGATCCATGATTGGATATTTCATTCCGGAGTTCAGGAAATCGAAGAGGGTTTTCTCTTCTGAGGGTTTGATCTAAAACCCGAAACAATGATTGGAAGTCAAATCGGGCCTTTGTTAGAGCGTCTAGAGAGAGGATTTGAAAGAGATGGTGATTTTGCCGGGTTGAGTCAAATGGTACTGGACATGCTTGACAGCCCGAGAAAAATCGGGATGATGGCTGGTACCATAGTATTCATGCTTCTATTTCCGCTATACTTCGCATGGATGCCCTTGGCAGATGAAGGCTTGGTTAATGGGGGGAGCTCGGCACAAGGTGAGTGGCTAGTCAGTTTCAGCGAAAGTGAGTCTGTTTTCGAGGAGTCGGCCGTTTTAGAAGACGGTGATACCCATATGACTGAGTTCCTAGTTGGAATCGAAGATTTGGGAGAGATGGAAATAGGTTTCATTGAGTTAATTGTTCAATGTAATGACAATGATGACCCAGGGCCGGGATTCACCGACAATGTGGATGGCGTTAGCGACCTCTTGGACGTTGCGGGCCATGACTCTGGACATATCGAGGACCAGAGTGCCGACGGAAGCTGCACAGGAGGCAACGGAGGTTTCACAATTAGATGGGATGTAACCGCTAATTATACTGGTGAGAGCTTCAATATTACCTCCTCTCAGAAGACGATTTCAGAAACCTGGAATGACAATGGGTTTGGTATTGGCACTTGGTCGGCGACCATCTCTGCAGAGATTAACTCGGCGCCGGTGATTGGATCGATTGTCGATTCTGACGAGGACTTTGACATAACTTGGAGAATGATTGCCTATGAGGTGGTAATTGAAGAGTCTTTGATGGAGACCTCTGGATAGCTTACGACTTGGAATGTATTCTAATCACATCGTTGTCCATCACTTCGTAGTCCGAACCTATTACTCTGCCAGTTCGGGCATCAACCGCCTTGATGAATCCCTGGCCCAGGTCCGTGTGAACTAGGAATGCCAATCCCTTGGCTGTTGTTCCCGATGGCACTAGAAGGGCGTCGGGCAATATTTTACCATCGCCGTCTGCCCAATGGGTTTCATCCTGAACAGGATAGGCCACTCTTCTTTCCAATATAGTGAAAACAACCTCTCCTAGTAAGCCAAGAAGGCCACCCCCCTCCCAATCTCCAAGAGACGAGGATATAGCCTCAAGTGCTTCTCTCTGCTTTTCGGAAAGATTTGCTTCTCCGGATTCTGAGATTTGAAATTCAAAATCACCCGGGGTGTTTTCAATTAGGCCAGCGCTCGAGGCCCTCCTCAGAACCAGTTCGGCCTCCGCGCTGGTTGGAACAACAATTCCGCCGAATTCTGAGATTAAGTTTTTTAGCTCCATCCAAGAGTCTGGTGAGGCTTTGTCGGCTTTATTTGCGGCAACGAAAATGGGGAATAATTGAGTCCTGATAGCTGAAGCTAAAGTTGTGATTTCATTTTGCGTCCAAGTCCAAGGCATTCCAGCATCCGGATTTTTTTCATTTACAGATGAAATTCCAACGCTGACATGTCTCTCGTTTGCTCCGATTCCCGTAAGCCTGTCCAAGATGAAGTCGTTTAGTCCCCTTTCTCCTTCTGCTTGGACTCTCCTGGCCCCTCTTTCCCAACCATTGCTCAGTATGCCACTGATCCAAGCATCTAATTCTGTAGTTAGAAATTCATACTCCTCAAGGGGGTTTGATCCTCCTGATCCGACTGGATTTCCCTCGATATCGGTTGATCCTGAAGCATCTACAACTTGGATTAACGCATCACATCTTGCTAGATCTGAAAGGAATTGGTTTCCTCTGCCCTTTCCCTTGTGGGCATCGGGGACCAGGCCCGCGACATCGATCATCGTCACTGGAACCAATCTTGTGTGTCCGGTGCAGCTCCCAGAATTGGGGGTACATATGCTTCCTTTACGTGGGTCATCCCCACTAGTTCTGTCCAACCTCCCTTCATCCTCTCTCCTTTTCCTAAGCTCTGAACAAGCACATGGTTCTCTGAGAGGAAGCCAAGCGACGCCGACATTTGGATCGATGGTTGTGAAGGGGTAATTTGCAATCTCGACCGGAGTCTCTGTCAATGCTGAGAAAGAGGTTGATTTGCCGACGTTGGGCTTTCCTACCAGACCTATTCGCATGGACATCATTCCACGGGAGGGGACTCACGTCCTCAAAGTTCTGTAGCGGAGCCTTCCTCTTCACTCTGCTCCGAAGGTGAAACTTCGGTATCAAGGGTAGCCCCTCCAGCAAGGATCTTCCTGATGGTGGTAGGCCTGGTAAGACTGTATGACTGGATAGCTATGGATGAGAGAGAAGCTTCTGAGGGCTCACCCAGTCTTCGTCCCCTAAACTGTCCGCTTATTGTGTTAGTACAATGGAAAATTGCACCTACAACTGTCCCATAAAACATCACTGACCCTACCTTCCTAAGCTCCTCATTAATTGATGCTCCTTGCTCAGCCATGGACTCAGTAAGTGCCATGTCTGTGAAGTCGGACATTAGAGTGATGAGTAGTCCTAGGAAAGCTCCTCCTGACATCATCCAGAATGCCCAGCGGGAGCGATTGGCAGAGAGTTGGTGCCTTCCGCTTGCTCTTGGAAGTACACTAAGGGCGGCTCCAACTGATAATGGCACCATTACGAGCCATATTGCCATGAGATCAAGGGACTGTGATATCCCGCTCAGCTCGTTGACCCCGCCTAGTGCGTCGGTCTGAACGAACAAGGAGCCTGTGGCAATCGGAATTATCATCCAAGCTCCCAAATTTAGCTCGGCGATACCCGGCGCATCTGGGTTCTCGACGAAAGCATCGGAGCCCCTCATTGTTACCAGCATATTTGCACTGAAAGCAATAATCGGAATTGCGGAGAGAGCCATTAGGAATGAGCCTGCAATTACATCCCTAGAAGAGGGGGCGAGTTCACTGCTAGACAGGTAGAATAGATCTACAACCATGGAGGGATCGGTAGAGCCCATTGGATTGATTGCAATTACGGCACCGAACAAAGTGAATGCAACGAGAGACTTTGACCAGAGGGGATTGCCTGAACCAACTGATACAGAGTAGAGAGATACTCCTGCTATTCCGCAGAAGAAGAAGGTCCCACCAGCAAGATGGAACAGTAGCCATTGCCCCACACCTTCATCGAAAGCCCCACTTGCGAAGACAGCTATGACGGCCGCGATGTTTCCTATGAAAGCGAATACTATGAGCCAGCCGGGGAAAGGTATCTCTTGAGTGGCTTCAGAAATTGTTAGTATCACATTGATAATCAAGGCAGTTGAAGCGAGAGTTAGAAGAAGATTCGCCAATGGAAGTATAGTAATGCCTAGGATCTCACTGTTCTGTGACCCGACGAACATCACCAAGACAGAGCCCGTCCAGAGCAGGGAGACCAAGGTGGCGTTTGACTCACTGGCTAGATTGGTTCCGCATAGTCTAGGAAGTGCATAAAGTGAAGTCCCGATTACCAACATCCCAATAGCACCGAAAAGAGCAGTGAGCCTCCCTGCATAGATTAGCTCTGACGAAGCGGGGTGATATCCCCACGATTCGAAGCTATGCAAGGCAGTAGCATCGTGACTGAGCCAAAGTCCCATGAATGTGAAAGTAGAGGCGGCGAATGCCCATACCAAACCATGGATGATCCATGTGGTAGAGGCAGAGCCTGGTCGCCCACTTACGAAATCGATTGCTGGGCCCAATGCCTTTTCGAGCATGAACATGCCAAGGCCCTTGGCTACATCGTTGAATATCCAAAGGCCCCTCTTAATCAGAATAAAGGACAGGGCTAACAAAAGCCAGAAAATTGCGAGAGTAGATACTATGACATTCATGATTATCACCTCACTCGCTGGTGGCCTCCGTGAGCATGGTTGCTATGATTGAGAATACACCAAAGATTGCCCCCAGTAGGAAGAACCAGATCCCTGAGTCGAATACACCCTCAAACATTGGAAGGACTTCGGAAATTACTGGCATATCTCTGCCGGGGAAGAGAATCCCATATAGTATGAGGAAAGAGAGCACTGATACGAATCCTAGAGCTACCACAACCCCAGATGAAGCTGGCTCTTTCTCGCCTTGGATGAACTCGTCAACTGAACTCGGTACTTCGATAGACACAGACACACACCCCGCGAAACGCGACTGAAGCGGACCGAACCAACGGAGACGGCCCCTTAAGCATTGGGCGAGGGACATAGTCCCTCAAAGTCATGGAGCGCGTAATCTGTCTAGTGCGTTCCCCCTACGATGGATGCCCGAACCCATAGGCGTTGGAAGTGCGGAATCGTTCTGAATCTCGGAAAGCCATACTTGCTTACATTCACATTCCAATCCATTAAATTCACTTAGATTCCCAGAAACTGAGTATCTCTCTATAGCTGCTACAACTTCAGAATCGCAGGATCCACAATTATGAGATCCCCTCGCCTTTCCACCTGCGGTTGGATGAACTATTACCCTGCAATCAGTATTCGAGACCTCATCGTGTGTTCTGACAATCATTTCTACTAGTGACCATAGCCAAGGTGGGCGGTATTCCCTGTTTCGGAATAGCCTGTCTACTATCGTTCCTCTCTGTATATTCATTGGGTTTATCGAGACCTCATCGGAAATCTTGGATACTTCGGAGACCCATGATGATGTATGTGCAAGGGCATCTCCCTCCGACATGAAAGGTGGTTTGAAGAGAAGATATGTCTTGACCCTTAGGGAGTTTTCTCTTAGAATTTCAACAGCCCTGTGCCACTGCTTTAGGGAGAATCCCTTGTTGGCATGGAATCTGAGAACCGTGTTGTCATATGCCTCTAGGCCGATTGCCACAGTACATCCTGGGTGTCTTTCTGCTACCCATTCTAGCTTCTCAGGCGTACACATCTGAGCTTGTGCCTCAACTACAAGGTGCAACCCCATCTCATAGGTCTCTCTTAGGACATGCTCTTGCCATTCAGCAGGATTCTCTCTGTCCTCGAAGAAAGTTCCGGAAGTGTAAACTTTGACCATCTTACAGTCTCGGAAGTCGTCTGTTATTCTCTTGGCCTCGTCCCACTGAGAAAACATGTCCTCAGCCGTGACGTCATCCCTAACATCATTGAAGTACCCACAGAAGGTACAACCAGATTTCCACCACCAGACACATCCCTTGGTACGAAGTATGACTGTGGCGGCAGTACAGGGAGTACCATCTGGGAGGTTCTCGGGCGTTTTGTATACGGTAACTGGCTTGGATGCGTCCCAGGACTCTCTTGAAGCGAGTGATTCTGGGGTATTCTCAGGTGCCTTCACCAGGTGATGGATTTTGACGGGCTTCTCTCCGTCACCCATCAAGCCGCATGAATTAGCCATGACCATCGCTCTGGGGGACTGTTATTGACGTTGACGACTACTCGGTGAGTCACGAGATACCTGATTACGTAGACGACACTAAAGACCAGTCATAATCTCAGAGATTCATGTCAGGGGGGTTCGGCAAGGTGATTGGAAACTCTGATGAGGTCCAAAGACTGCTTGATGAAATGGATTCCGAGTCGAAGAAGTCCCTGAAAAGCTGGTACTGGTTCGATTGGGCCAACCAGGCCTTTGCCCTCACGGTGATTACCGTAGTAGTTCCAACACTTCTATCCAACATGTTCAATCTGGCTAATGGAGGGAGTGCGGAATATGCTGGAATGACTTTTACCGGAGACAGTTTCTACGCGATCGTACTAGGGGTATCTAGTGTCTTTGTCGCCATAGTCAGTCCAGTACTTGGGGCAGTGGCGGATAGGATGCCAATAAAGAAGAAGATTTTGAGAATCTACACTGTTGTTGGAATACTATTCACGGGTTTAATGGGGTTAGCCCCCTACATGAGCGAGGAGTCTTCGTACAAGTTCCTAGCAATTTGTCTAATCATGGGAAACATAGGTTTTGCTGGTGGGCATGCGATCTACTCGGCTTTCCTCCCCTATCTTGGAGACAAGCGTCTGATGGACCATATTTCTAGCTGGGGCTATGCCTATGGATTCCTTGGCGGTTCTACGCTTCTCACGATCCATCTCGTTGTAGGGTTGAAATTTGGATTTGAGGATCCAGATGTTCAGTGTTTCGTTTTCCTAACTAGTGCATTGTGGTGGCTTGGTTTCTCAATACCCATATTCAGAAACACACCGGAGCCTGAAATACCAAATCCTATTGAGTATTCATCAATTTTTGAAGCAATAACGGATGGCGTTAGAGAGATTCGTAAAACATTCTCTGAGATACGGAGGTATCGGGTCCTGACCCTGTTCATGTGTGGATACCTGCTATTCTACGATGGGGTGAATGCGATAGGTGGGTTGGCGGCGGCGTATGCAGATTCTGTGCTAAGAATTGACTTCAGTATGAATTTCGTTCTACTTCTTTCTGCCAACGTAGTGGCAATTCCTATGACCATCATAGGTGGATCGCTGGCTAGTAAGTACAGTAACAAGAAGATTCTCGGAGGGGCACTGGCCATATTCTGTGTTGTTTCTGTTCTGGGAGTGGGTTTTGCGCCTCTTGAACTAGAAGGGGACCACGAGAGGCATGACTTCCGTTATGACTGGGATGAGGAAGAAGATGCTTACAGGCTGTCAACTTTGTACAACAGGGGGGTAGACGGCTGGGTAAGTGAGTCCGGGGAGGGGGATGAAGAGTTCAGAGTGGCCTTCATACAATTCCTGAAATCGGGCGATGATGAGCGCTCCATGCTAAATCTCGAAGAGTCCTCTTTACTTGCATCCCGAATGGACAGTAATACAGAACACAGATTCTCCTTTTCTTTCCAGGGCGGTGCATTGGATGGGGAATCCTCAGTGGGGGTTGATCATCCCACTGTAATTGGAGATGGCCCGATAGACTGGTGGCCTAATTTGCTTAGAGACAATGTATGGGAGCCTGCAGGACTAGGAATAAATCTACAGTGGATAATTCTTGGGATGACTTTTGGTATGGTGATGGGAGTAGCAGGAGCCTTGTCTAGAAGTCTATTCAGTATGCTGATTCCCACATCAAAAACCACTGAGTTCTTTGGATTCTTCGCCTTTATTGGGAAGGCTGTATCGGTTCTTGGTCCGATCGTATATGCGATAGTGGCTGCATCCATGGACAGTAGAATGGGGCTCCTGAGTGTGGTGGTGCCTATTCTGATGGGGATGTGTTTCTTCTTCGTGGTGGACGTTGAGGAAGGGATTCGTGTCGCGAAAGAGGTTGATGAAGAGATTTCTTCTGGAACGGTGTGAAGTGATATAATGAAGAGTTTCACACTAGTTCAGAACTTCCTAACGGCCCTGGTAATTCCATTTCTGGCCATTATTGTAGGACTTTCCTCGCTACCTGGAATCTATATCCTGTTCAAGATTATGGATTTCTTCGGAACTAGTGCCGCTTCTTTCCAACAGATTGATGAGGTACCATTGGAAGATTTTGTGATTGCAGGGACAGCACTCGGAATGGGGATAACAGCTTGGGGGGTGACTCTAGTGATCTCTTCGGGATTGTTGGGGGGAATATTCCGTCCAAGGCTTGAGCCTGGAAGGTATCCGCTGAGATCTTTTGTTACGATTCAATGGGCTTGGTCGATGATTTTCCATAGAATTGCTCTTTTCTTCTTGCCGTTTCTGGTCCCTTCGTTCATCGGTAATGCATTTTATCGGATGTCGGGTGCAAAGCTGGGCAAAGGAGTGCAGATTAATACAGCACATCTTAATGATGCAGGATCTGTGACTCTTGGAGATGGTGTTGTGATTGGAGGAAATGCCATTATCAACGCTCACTTAACCGAGAAGGGAGAGTTGGTAATGGCTCCTGTAAGTATCGGAAGTAATGCACTAATTGGGATGGGCTCAGTCATTCAGCCGGGTTGTACCATAGGAGAGGGAGCAATCGTAGCTTCTAGAGCTGTTGTTCCCAAGTGGACGGATATCCCACCGGGTGAAGTTTGGGCTGGTATTCCAGCTAAGTGTATCAGACTGGCGGATGGCTCTAAGCCAGAGTAGCGAGAGCTCCTCTCAGACTTCTTCTTCGGATTGCTCTGATTCTTCTGAAGGATCTTCCTCGGCTGTGGCATTGTCAGCGGCCGCCTCCTTAACTGCCTCCAGAGTCTCATCCATTCTGTCCCTGAAAGTGTCCTGCTTCTCCTGGAACTCCTTGAAGTATTCCATTGCACTATCAATCATCGCATATCTTGTCTCGGTGACCTTCTTGATGTCTTCGAAGATCTTCATATGCTCCACGTACCAGTCGTCTCTTGCCTTCAACTCAGAGGTAGCAGTCTGGAGAGCCTCATCTAACTCCTCTGCAACATCAAAAACCCTGCCAAGCCTAGCTTGCTCCCTGGTATACATCTCTTCCATCTTCTCTAATTCTGGCTCTAGGTGCTTTACTCTTGTTCCAGCCTTGGCCGACTCAATCTCGAGGTTTCTGATACGGCTGTCCTTTTCGTTGAGTAGATCCCCCAATCCTTCTTTCTCGATTTCCTTGTCGATTGCGTCCTTCTCAAGGACTTCGATGTGGGCTTTGGCATCCGCGAGCTCGGACTCAATCGCTTGATAGGCCACGTATAGCTTGTCGAGTCGCTCCTTCTCCATGGCTAGTTGCTCAGCCAAATCGTCCTGTTCGACAGGCATTGTTTCCTCATCGCTCATGGTGTATCCCAAACAGTTGGACTACTGCTTCCCCTTTAACCCCGGCGGAAACGGGATACAAATACGTGTGATTAAGTGTATTCATCTTGAAATTGCGGCTACAGTCGTTGCCAATACTGCTGTCAGTCTCTTTGCCGAAGGGATGTGGAGCTTTTCGTCAGGGCCATGAGCGTTGTTGCCAGGACCAGATGCGCCTGTGCACAGAAACTTGGCATTCGGGTATCTTCCCTGCATCATAGCCATGAATGGAATGGTTCCGCCTATCCAGGTTGCCAATGGTGGTTTTCCAGTGAAATGTATTGCGGCTTCGTTGATAGCGCTCCTTACCTCACCTTCCAAGGGAGGAGAGTGGAATCCATTCGCTGAAGAGTCCGGGGAGAAGGTTACTTCGGCCCCGTATGGGGGGTCGCTCTCTAGGACTTCTTTCAGTATTGGTTCTAGGGAGTCGGCATCCACCCCCGGAGGGATTCTAAAGCTTAATTTTAGATCGGTATTGGTCCTCAGAACATTTCCAGCTACCTGTACCGATGGCAGTCCATCCGCACCGATGATGCATAGCGATGGTTGCCAATTCATTCCCAGTATCATATCAGCGGTGTTCTCTGATACGGGCATCAAGGAGTCCACGGTGGGGAGCTGCTCCCATAGGGAGTCCCCGACAACTCCTGCGAGAGATTCTGCCTTCTTTCTTAGATCGTCGGATATTTCTACGTGCATCTCAGGGATTAGAATTTGTCCGGAATTCGAGTCCTCCACTCTATCCAATAATGTCCTAGCTATTCTGAATGAAGATGGGATGGAGCCCCCTGATGTACCCGAGTGAATGCCCTCATGAGAGACCTTGATTGAGAGGGTACCTGAGACAAGCCCCCTTAATGCCTCTGTAATCCAAATATGCTCATAGTCAGGCCCTCCACTATCCATCACCACTATCATATCTGGATTTCCGAGATCGGCCTTCAGACTCTCCAAATATGGAGGTAGGTCATAAGATCCGGATTCTTCACAGGTCTCTATCAGGAAGGAGCACTTTGGATAGGGGGTATTGGAGTTCTGGAGAAGCTTCAGTGCCGCTACGCAAAGATACCCGCCGTATCCGTCATCTATGCTCCCTCTACCAAATAGCCATGGGTCCCTACGAACTGCTCGTAGGGGGCTGAGGCCCTCGGACCAGAGCTCTGGCTTCGATGGTTGTTTATCTAAATGGGAATAGAATATGACCTCTCCCGGGCCTGTGCCTTCGACAGTTATGAGGAGCACTGGTGACCTGTCCTCGATTCTGTGAACGGAGTAGGTCAGTCCGTCTAAATCCTGTTTTTCTACCCAATCACAAAATAGGTCTATTGTGGCATCTAGCTCTCCGAGATCATGCCAGTTCGGTTCAAAGAGTGGAGATAGTGCCTTTACCCCGATGAATTCACTGAGACTGGGGATAATTGACTGCTCCCATATATCCTCACTCATACTTAGAAGCCGGTCCATGTCATGTTTCATGTGCCGTTGTCTGGGACATAGCAAATGGATTCTTCTATCCGGCGTGAGAATGTAGATGCTAATTGCAGGCCGAACAGATGCACGGGTATCTAGAAATCGGAGCTTCTGATGAAAGGGCCATTTCAGTTACAGTATTCATGGTGGACTCTATCTTTTCTAGGGCGGATTCGAATAAATCCTCTGGGTATTCGACGACTCTTCCCGTCACACCGACCAAAATCGCTGGCCTCAGAACCTCTCTGTGGGGAAGTCCTCTGCTCCTCCTCTCATCCTCGATTGATTTCAGAGAAAGGTAGTACAGGGTTAGTTGCATTGCATGATGTTCGAGTATTTCTTTCTCCGCCTCGGAGGATGGCTTGAAGGAAGAGTCACCCAGTGTCGACATCAATCCTTCTGATTCAACATCGAAGACACTCATCGCATCCTCCGTCTTCAGATCTATGGGCCTGATGAAGTTATCATCTTGAGAAGAGGTACATAATACCAAATCTATCACTCCATCCATCTCCAAGGAAGCCATGCCGATTGAAGATAGTGGCTCCAAACCGTCGGGCGTCCACCTCCCTCTTGTCAGGCCTTGCAGATTGACATTCCTAGCAATATGGAATGGCATCTCAGTTCGTAAGCCATCAACCACGTGCCCATTGACGGAGATACCCGAGCATAACTCCCCCAGAGGCCCCTCTCTGATTCTATCAAGAATTGTACTCACAATTCCAGAGCATTCTTCTCGATCGGCTTCGGGTGGAAGTATTTCTTGGAAAACCTGATTCATCAGTGTGGAGTCTGACAACCTATCAGGACTCTTACTTATCCATGAGCTAGGAAGATTGGGAGAAACTCCTTCTGGAGGCCCTGGATTCATTAGTCCTATCTCGAATATCCTGTGAATAACTTTGCCCAGAGTGGCCGCATCTAATCCTGATGGCAATTTTTGGTTGTCTTTCCATCCGGAGTGGTAATCCGTGCTGTTTGCAGGCCTCCCTCCTCTTGTCTGTAGCCAGTATCTCCTCGGACATTCATTGAATACTGTGAGATTGTGGGGTGCGATCCTTACTCTGTTCCCCCTATCGCGCCTAGGAGGAGGGGGCGTAGCTGGCGGGAGGCTAGACGAGTGAGAGGATGCTTGATCCATTCTCTCGATCTTCTGGAGAGGGGTCAAGACTGTCCTAGTCATCTGATTGGTTGTATCGAAGCACATTGGGTGGTGCATAATGGTAATTCCATGGAGATTGTCTGATCCCAGCATTCCAGAATTTAATGCCCTCAGAGGGTCTATCTCCCTGGTTCCTTTATTGGTCACCAAGGGAGGTGATTTAGAGGGGGAATCATCGGAAGAGATCCAGTGGGACGTTTTCTCACCTCTTCTCCATGACCCCTGTCTTAGTGATTCAAGCCACATTTCCCCGAGTTGCGGAACTGATTTCCCGTAAGACCACGAGAAGGTAATTCCTCTACCGTCCACCCACCTTGTTTGTTTTGGGGAACCACATATTATCAGCTTATTCTCGGCTCTGGTTGCCGCCACATATAGCAGCCTCCTCGCCTCAGCGTTCCTTCTAGCCAAGTGAACCTTCTTTACGTGCTTCCAAAGTGGAGAGATGGGGTCTTTTGATGGCCATGGCTTTGGGTGCCCGCCGAATAAATCGGGAGTTACTATCAGTCTCTCCGAAGATTCTATTCTGATGTTAGTCTGCCTCCCTGAAAATACATCTGCTAGAATCACTACCTTTGATTCTAGTCCTTTTGAACCATGTATTGTCATAATTCTGACCGCATCGGAATCGGGCACGTTTAGTGCCTCGGTACTATTCTTGTCACCCTCTCTGAGTCTGCGAAGACTGTCCGCGATTACCTTCGAGTCCCCCCCTAGATCACTGGCCAGTGTTCTCACTAGTTGGACAAAGTGCTCGGCGTCCTGCCTAGAGGTGTTATCAGGGTATGCCACCAATAGGTCGGAGCTGTCTAGTGTCTCATCTAGGGCCTCGACCAGCCTACTCATCGTGGAGAGTCTTTTCCACCTAGAAACCATCTCCCTCTGTCTGTCATTTACCGTGAAATCTCGTAATCTGTCCAGCATATCCTCCCCTTTGGATGAGGTCCCAATGAATCTCTGTAGCTGTCTGTCATCGAGACCTATGAGCGGGGACCTAGCTACCCAGGCGGCGTGATGCGATGAGTCTGGTCTTGCCATTAACTGGAGGAGTCCGTCCAGGGCATGTGCGGTTGGACGTTGCAGGAGACTTCCCTCTCTATCTGCCTGGGCGGGAACCCCAACTACCGAGAGCTCTCGCATTATGCTATCTCTTAGCTTGCTCCTGCTCGGTAGGAGGACCATTATTTCACTGGGAAGAATTGGTTCTTCGGCTGGTAGCTCGCTCCAATTTCCCGAGGACGATAGGACTCTTACTGGATCGCCGTTGATCAGATTCCTGATTCTCATTGCAATGAGCATCGCCTGCCTTTCAATGGAGTCCGGCTTTCCGAAACCGAATGAGTCAACGGGGGAGGTGAGGTCTTCTGGAGCGTCTATGTCCCCTCCTGTGAGGACTGGACAAATCCATTCAACCGATCCGGAAGAGTCTTCCTTTTCCTCACAGGCGCGAAGAGGCTGGGGATTGGCGTAGAAGTCCCCCTCCGGGAAGTCTCTGTGTCTAAGTGCAAATACGTCTTCCCACCAGTGATTCATTGCATCCAGAAGACCGCCCTTTGTACGATAATTAACATTTAATTGAATTAATCCGTTCCTTCTTCTTTCGATCTCCTCGGGGCCGGGAGCTTGTCCCCTATCTGGAAGATCGAAAGGTATCCATGGAATCGCATCAATACCTGATTGGTGAGCCAGTATTGTAGCTTGTTTGATTCCGGCGAGATGCGCGTTTCTGGGATCTCTGCTACTATCCTTCTTCCTAAGAGTGGGTTTTTCTTGTAAGAGGGGTATACTGGCAAATTCGTGTTGATTTATCATCATCAGTTTTCTAGCATACTCGAGGAATCCAACAACCTCGGCCTGCCTGAAGGCGTAGATACTCTGCTTGACATCACCAACGTAGCAGATTGTCGGTTGCCATGGTGTATCCGGGCAGGACGGCTCTCCCTGTAGGACGCTCCTCTCTCCCCATAGCCTAGAGAGGAGTCTCCATTGAAGGGGAGAATTATCCTGTGCCTCATCGATGATGAAAGCTCTGAATCTCCTACGAATAGTTCTGAGGAGTTCGAGCCTCCTTTCCAAGTCGGATCTTATTGCACTCAGGTTTGAGGCTGACTCTCCTGCTAGGCTAGGGTCCTCTTCCAATAGAGAAATCTGATGCAATGCCCTTTCTATGTGGTCATCTCTCCAAGGCTCGTCGCCTATAGAGTCGAGCTCTCTGATTACATCTGGTGGGTAGTATCTGCGACAAACCTCTGGACATTTGGAAAGCAGTAGGTCACTTGCCAAATCCTGGATGTCATCGAAGTCATGAACTTCCTCTCTTTCCTTCATTCTTTTCAGGATACCTTTGAATCCCAGATGAGCTAATCTGAGGTCATCTAGATTCCTTGCTTCCGATTCTATTGTGAAGTAGTACCTCTCAGATTTTTCCCCTTGGGAGAGTCTGTCTGGGATGACGTCGGGAAGAGGAGTCAGGGATTTTCCGCGAGAAGCCGGTGAGTTGGGTGGAGGAGATGGATTCAGGAGCATTGCAATCTGAGCAAAATGCATTATGAGAGACCCCCTAGAATCCGACCAAAGATTTCTGATTCTTTCTATTTCTAAGTTGAGCGCTTGTTTTGTGGATTCCTTGAAGTGCTTGTCCTTTATTGCGCTCCATGACTTAGCCCCCCTTGGCCAATGGCCGTCATCAGGAATATTTTGCCTCGGGAATATGGTTGGAGAGTCGGATTGGACTGTTGTTGCGCTGGCCGTACAGTCTAGGTGGTTTGCAAGCCAGACCAATTGTCCCCACGTATCAGAGGGGACCTGTTCATTTAGGGCTAATAGACATGCCATCCTTGAGTCGTCAGGAATTCCTTCGGCAATCATTTCGGGAGCGCTGAGAATGATATCACAGTATCTCTCGGAGCTGTCTTTTATCTCTCTACATAGTGACTCTATGAGGTGACTGTCCGTTGAAGATAGTATCCTGTCCCTCAGAAGGAGAGGGTCTACCCTGCCGGACTTATCTGTAATCTTCCTCAGTCCTTCATCAATGAAAACTGATTTCTTAACGAGACCGCTTAGTAACCTAGCGGCTGTCTTTCTGCCAGAGTATCTCCTAGCTATTCTTTCTCTGGCTTCGAGAACTTCTAAGGCTATCTCAGCAGGGATTCCAGCATCTACAGCATCACCTAGACCAGAGACCGAGCTTGGAAGTCTCCAAAGGGTGTCGAGAGCGTCTTCGATAAGCAGTATCCTGCTTGCATCGGAAATATTCTCTCTGCTGAGGGCATCTCCGAGGAATCCCCTAAATGGAGAGACTAATTGATTGAAAAAGGAGTCTATCGTTCCTATTGGAGCGTCCTCCAGGAGGGTGAGGAGTTGCTCTGGAAGGCCGGAATGAGTTACTCTTGGGTCCTTTCTGGAGGAATCCGAGGATGAGGATGGCCCTCTGCTCAGTTTCATGATCTCGTCCCTCAGTCTATGCCTCATCTCATCGGCGGCCTTGTTGGTGAATGTTAGCAAGACTACTTCTCCCGGAAGAAGCCCTGGATGATTCTCTGGGTTCACTGTCTCTGAGGATGGTGCGACGAGTGTGCCTCCCATCAGAGGAGGGGGCCTCTCTGGAACTGGGAGGATTCTGGTGGCCCTCTGATCCCCACATAGATAATGCTCAATCACTCTGTCCACGATGGTCTTGGTCTTGCCTGTTCCCGCTCCGGCATCGATAACAATGTGGGAGTCTAAGTTTAGCGCTAGTCTCTGTGCAGTGTTGGGAAGCATCAGTAATCATCCTCCATTTTAACCGCGCAGATACTACCCACAGGACAGTACATGCATGCTGATTTGGAGGGGGTTGGGTGTACCCTTCCCTCCATAGCCCCCTGTGCAACACCTAATGCGACCGATAGCCTCTGAGCCATCCATGCCCTGAATGAATCACTCTTGGGATCATTGGACTCGTCCGGGAATCTGTGCAACCTGCCAGTTAGGGAGGTGGTTTCTCCTATGGCCAGAGATTCTAATTCGGGCCGACACATATCTGATGACTCGACAAGATGTTCAGTGGAGTGGCCGATAGTAGAAATTCCTGCTCCTACAACCAAATCACCGGGATGTGTTATCTCCCATGATCTTGCGTAGATTGCTAGTTGAAGTTCATTCAGAAGGCCTTCCTTGTTCCTTTCAGAGGGTTTTCTCTCTGAGGTTTTAAGATCCCTAATAATCACCCTTCTACGGGGTTTCCAGTCTTCTGTTTCGAATAGTCTCAGAGGAGCTATCTCGTTGGATCCTGTTTCGTCTACCCATTTGTTGCCCTCAACATCGAAGGGGATGATATCCACTCTGTCTATCTTTCCATTGACTCTAATGGAAGGAAGCTCTTCCTGATTCGGACTAGTTTCCTTTGGTTGCAAAGAAATCTCTGTGCCTTTCTCGTTTCCATCGGATATTTCCCATTCCAAGGCAATAGGCATGGACTCGGAGATTTCCATTTCTGAACTTATCATTGCACCAATCCTTCCTCCAAAGGGAACTTCAATGCGGTTGGCTAACCATGATTTCCATTCTCGATGTGACATTCCAGTAAGCATTCTGAGTCTGAACGTGGAAACCCCGTCAGACCTTTCCAACCAAGGAGCCAACCTATCGAGTATTTCGAGAGCTTTCTTCATTATCTCCTGCTCCCTCAAACCAGATTTGGAGATATTAATGGGTGCTTTTCCATCTATGACTTCGTCTAATTTCCTCTCCTGTTGCTCCTCCATCCCAAGGATCTCGCAAATCAAATCATGATGAACCTGGTGAAGTAGATCACCGTGAACTCTGGGATCAAGGTCTTCGCTCTGTGTCTCTTCGTCTCTAATCCTGAGGCCTCTAGTCAACCAGCCCCTTCTTGGGCACCTGGCCCATTCTTGTAGTCTGCTGGGCGACCATAATTGTATTTCTTGGCCGGCCCCGTGTGTGTGTCCATGCCTCTCATCAGACGCTTCTGAGCCAGATGGAAGCGGTGTGAAAGGTCTGGGATCAATTGTTACAGAGTTTTTTCCACCTGATCCGGTGGCACCTATGACTGGCCATCTGTTGGCATTCCTGGGGGCCTCGACCCCATCTGGAGTCTTTCTTATCAGGTCTTCATAATCGAATGAAATTATTCTGTCTCTGAATTTTTCTGGTAGATAGCCTTCGTCGTCTGCCTTTCTTGGTTGTCTTCGCTCTCTGTCTCTCTGAAGCTCTCTATCCAGTGGGATAGTAATTGACCTGGGGTTCAATGGTGGGTTTACTGATTCCTTCATCTGTCGCAGAAGGATTCCATCAAGTTGCCTTAATTCTCTCGGGCCACGACTCCCGTCGGATTTGGGATTGAAATGGATAGGTTCTTTGCAGAAATTCAAAATTTCCTCTATTGGAGCGGCTAGTGGAGATGACTTATCCAAGCTGGGATCTATCAAAAACGATCTGTTACAAGAATTGAGAATGTGAGAAATATAGTGGCGTGCCTTTGTGATGGGGGCGTCCGGTCTCAAAAGATCGAACTTATGCCTCTCCATTTCTCCAATGAATGGTATGTTTGGAGACCTAAGATTCCAAGAGGATGCTGAAGTGTTAGCTACTATGGCGATATCTGAGTGGCAGCCCAGAGAATCCTTTGGCGTCATGACTCTGAGTCTAGAGTTGACTCCTGATACTGAGACTGGAAGATGGGTTGTTTTCAAGATAGATGATATCTCTGCCACCCATTTCTTTCCCTCACTAGGAGGTTCTTGTCCGAGTGCGCTTTGTAGATTTCTTAAGGCCTCGTACTCGGTAACTATTGTCTGGATTATGGATGAGGCTGGTAACGAGTTGCCATCCAATAAATCCTCGACAATATCAGTGTCTATTTGTTGTAGAGTGTCTCTAAACCACTCATCTCCTGTAGAAGGTGGATCTGGGACTTCTAGAATCTGGCCAGAGTGGCACCCAGTGAGTAGCTTTTGATCTGAGAGGAGTCTTCTATCTGCTCTTTCAAGGAGAGGGGATATTGATGAAGCGAGTACGATTATCCACCATTGTGTAGATTCGCGGGAGAAGGCTTTCTCGATATTCTTAGGAGGTCTAGAGAGGGCTTCCATCCACCTCTGCAAGGCTCCTGGGCCGCCTAGGATATGTTCTGATCTAGCAATCTTGGACAGGAGCTCTATATCTGGAAGAGGAGATATCTTGTCATCTGTGTCACCCTTCTGGAAATCCGAGAAGGGCGAGAGTGATTCCTGTACGGCTAAGAGCCTTAGCTTCTCCATAGAGAAAGAGTTTGGTCCGCTACCGAGGTTAGCTAGCTCGTGCAGCCAATGCCCTAGTGGAGATTGCGTGATTGGGGCCTGAACCCCGGAGATTGGCAATCCCAGGTCATGTATCATTTTGTTCCATCTCGACCTGTTCTCTTCGTACGCTGGATCAACGATCAAGACTGTGGAGTTTTCTTCTTCGCTCAGCGTTCTCGAAGCGATTGAGAGCGCGGCCTCAAAGGACTGATCCTCTCTATTCACAAAAATCCTATTGACTTTTGGTGCGTCATTTTGATTGGATATTTCATGTCTTGGAACCCATTGTGGTAGGTGATTTGGATCCGTTATGGGAAACTTATCCACCAATTGTGAGCCATGGAGCCCTAGTCTGTAACTACCCGGATATGTTAATTGGTGGATTGGGATTAAATCAGAGAGAGCTAGGAGAAGCTCCTGATCTGACTTATTTATTGAAGGAGCATGGTTCAGCATGATTATTCCATCGATGCCCAACAGTGTGAAAGGAATTCCATCGTGTCCGATCCCTTCCAATATCTTAGAAGTTAGAAAATCGGGATGGGTCCCTCCGATCTTTGCCTCAATGTCCCTTAGAACCTCAGTGAAAGAGTGCATCCCTGGCCCTTCCCAAGACTCTATCGAAGCCTCTAGTGAGAGGAAGGAATGGAGTTCTGTGAGAGCCGTGGTCTTTCCCTCTCCCCAAGGCATATTGGGCAATGGATTGATGAGTGGGAATGCCAAGTTTGATGCTCTTGCAGAGCATATGCCGTGCAGAACCAAATCAAAAGCAGGACCTATTGATATCTTTCTCGGCATCCTTAGGTCCGCCATCAGAGAGGACTTGAGGGATTCCAATGTATGATGGAGGGTTCTGTCGAAAGCGAATCCGATATCGCTTAGTCTGGACATGTGCTGTCTTCTGCTATCCTCATTGGCGTATATCGCGAGGATCTTTGGGGGTCCGCCATTGGAAATCGGCCTTGGGTCAATGGCTTGATTGACAAAATGTTCGAAGAGCCAGTCTGGGGTTGTTCCCACTGGTATCTCTTCAATAGTTACTGAGTCCTCGTTCGACTTCATTGAGCCCCCTCCTAGAATCACCCATGGACGGCGGGGGTTATTCAACCCAACTGAGGAAAATCGCATTTAGAGCGTTCTAGGACGCCTAATAGATGACATAGCGACCAATGATGTCAGAAGTAGTAGAATTCCGGGTGCTGGCAATATCGAGTCAGAAACCTGATTGGGGATCTCCCAGTCTAGTAGGATTACCAATTTGAGATCGTCACCGTCCCATAATGAAGGAAGGTTTACAGTTGCGCTTCCATAGTTCTGAGACAGCGATTCCAGCAGAATGGCCTCTAGTAGGATGTGCTCGTAGTATTGCATGCCGTTGGTACCGTCTGGGTAGTAAGAGGAGTCCTCAACGAGAAGCAACCATGGTTCGATTGAGACTTCTGTCGGGGCGTGAGAACTAATCGAAGATAGATTCCATCCAACCATCAATGAGTTCGGAGATTGCAGAATCGAGAATGAGAAGTTGCCAGAGAGGGGTGCGGTTGAGCCTCTGAAAAAGGAAGCTTCGTAGTCGCTCGCTAGGGATTCCGAGCTTGGCCTTGTTCCCCAGTGGAATCTCTCGCCGTCGACTACTTTCGTGGGGGCGTCCCTCGGAGAGAGCCTGAGGGCAGACGCATGTCCGTACTTTGACTCCCAGCGTTCCTCTGCACTATCACTACCGAATGGGTCTAATGAATCGAACCAGTGACTATGATAGTGGATAAGCTCCGCATCAGAGTCGGCTATTACCTCATTCATGACATCCTGGGTTGTGACGCAGTTTGTACACCACGTTGCTGTGTAAACCTCTACAATTGTAGGCATGTCTTCCACCGCTTGGGTGAACGAATACTCAGTGGCGTTATCCGAGGACAGATTCCATGGAGTTGAGTGCCCTATTACCCCTCCCTCCACGGGAATGCCATCGGAGTCGTACCTTGCGTAATCCCAGTAGAGGCCAGTGGCCGCACTGGCTTGGATCGGAAGGAGGATCATGGTTGTCATCAGGACTGCTAAAATCATCCTCATGGTACACGCTAAAGGCAGGCATTATTGAAGAGTTGCTCATGATTGTGCGGATTCCAATGCGTCTATGGTCTTCTGAACATCGTCATCTGTGATGTGCAGATGGGTGACTATCCTGATGGTGGAGTGATCTATGGTAAGGGCCTGGATGCCCGTCCTCTCCAATCTGGATATCAGCTCTTCCGCCTTCCCGTTTTCGCACTTGGCATAAACCATATTCGTCTGAACCTGCTCAAGATCGACCTCGTAAGCGTCCATGCCATCGATGGCTTTTGCGATCTCCATAGCCCTATCGTGATCGTCGGAAAGCCTGTGGACGTTGTTCTCCAGCGAGTATATCCCAGCGGCTGCTAGAACTCCCGCCTGCCTCATTCCTCCTCCGAACATTTTCCTCCATCTATGCGCCTTGTAGAGAGTTTCAGAGGAGCCTACTAACACACTCCCAACCGGAGCCCCGAGCCCCTTGCTTAGACAGACGGATATGCTATCATATTCTCTAGCCATTCTCTTGGGGCTGAGTGATATTGAGGAGGCGGCGTTGAATATCCTGGCCCCGTCAATGTGGGATCTGCAATCGTTCGCCCTAGCTATCTTGGCGATTTCATCCAGTGTCTCTATCGAATAGCAGGTGCCGCCGCCACGGTTTGACGTGTTCTCCACGCATACCATACTCCCGTTTGGGTAATGTCCGAGGCTCCCATCTCCCTTTCTGATGGCGGCCTCTACGTCGATGGGCCTCATTATTCCCGATTCACCAGGAACTAGTGCGATTGAGCATCCGGATAGTGCCGCGTATCCGCCGCCCTCGTAAACATAGATGTGGCTATAGCTCTCAGTTACAACCTCATCTCCCGGCTCGGTCTGGGCCCTTATGGCAATGGCGTTTGACATTGTCCCCGATGGAACGAAGAGCGCTTCCTCCTTGCCAAATATATCTGCAACCATTTCCTGTAGCTCTATGACAGTGGGATCGTCACCTAGTACATCGTCCCCTACGGATGCCTCGGACATAGCCTGCCTCATCCCAGGAGTGGGCTGGGTTACCGTGTCACTCCTAAGATCAACCAAGTCGCTGGCATAGTGACGCATGGAGGGCCCAGAAGGTGTTTGCATATCAAATGAGCATCAAAGCTGAGATTTTTACAAACAGTGCTACGCACTGATAATAAATTGTATTTAAACTAGCGAATACTAGATAATTTTTGAGATATCAAGTGTTTTCAACAACACCGGCTTTTCATAAAAACCCCCAAAATAGTTATTTTTGAGCTATTCACTAGGTCTCAGTTATAACACATGAGTATTGTCCGCAACTGCTCACTAAGGTGGGAGGAAAAAATAATGGAAATAGATATGAACGCAATGAAAGCTGAGATTGGCGGTGCCTTCGTGGTAGCGTGGCTAGTGGTTGGCATGGGCTGGGGAAGCCTAGAAGCAGCTGTCGTAATGGCAGGTGTATGGATGGCATTCTCCGGGGCTCACGTACTACCAGTAATAACATGGATGCATATGATGACAGGAGACCTTAGTGATACTGAGGGCAACTGGATGGCTAATGGCATGCGACTGCTAGCGCAGATCGTAGGAG
>MDTG01206355.1_pt1 | contig 21711 bp, 19 predicted proteins | sample 811421 | NCBI WGS metagenome assembly MDTG01 (sample SAMN05326645, study PRJNA326480) | marine metagenome | isolation source: seawater | place: Pacific Ocean: South East | collected 2011 | reverse complement strand
TTTATACCATCTTATCCATATTTAAAAAAAGATTTTTTAGATACTCATAAAATACATTTAATATTAGGTAGAAATAAATTAGAGAAAATTTTGGAAGGATTAAGGAATATCGATGTTAAAATAGATTTTAAAAAAGTTAAGTTTCAAGAAAAAAACTATCAAATAAAAGACGCAAAGAATTTGGACGAAAGAAAAAAAATTTTTGTTAAGATTTACCTTAATTTCTTTTTGAAAAAAAATAAAAGAAAAGTAATTAGTAAATTATTCAACTTTTTTTTTAAAAAAAAAATTCAAAAAAGAATTTTAAAAAATTTTTATTTGTCAGAAAAAAATATTTTAGAAATGCACAAAGAAGGGATGATAATTGGCGGGCATTCCTACTCACACAAATTACTAAAAAGTTTAAATCTCAAAGAGCAAAAAATTGAAATTGAAAAAAATTTGAAACATTTGAATAAATTAACAAAAACAAAATTAAGTTTTTTCGCGTACCCTTATGGTGGAAAGTCAAGTTATAACACAAATACGATCAAGATTCTTAGGCAAAATAAAGTAAAATATATTTTTGATACAGGTGACAAAGTAATCACAAAAAAAACAAATTTTAATTTTATTCCAAGAATTAATTGTAACAAATTTTCTTACGGAAAAATTTATAAATATAATAATGATTAAAAAAAAAAAAATTTTAGCAATAATTCCCGCACGTGGTGGAAGTAAGGGTATTAAGTTAAAGAATTTGAGAAAGATTAATGGAAAAAGTTTAATTAAAATTACTGCGAAAATAATTTCAAAAATTAAATTTATAGACAGGGCAGTTATATCTACAGATAATAAAAAAATAGCTATAGAAGCAATAAAAAATAATTTAACCTTTTATAAATATAGACCAAAAAATTTATCAGGTGATAAAATATCCGATATAAAAGTAATAAAATTTACACTAAATGAAGTAGAAAAAATCGAAAAAACCAATTACGATATTGTTGTAATGCTTCACCCGACATCACCTTTAAGAAATAAAAGTGATGTTGAAGAATCAATAAAATTACTTGTTAAAAAAAATTATGACTCTGTTTGGACTGTATCGAAAACCGACTCAAAGTTTCATCCTGACAAACAACTTTTAATTAGTAAAGATAAACTTAAGTATTTTTCAAAAAAAGGTCCTAAAATATTATATAGACAACAATTAAATCAGGTTTACCATCGAAATAGTGTAGCCTATGTTATTCAATCAAAGCTTCTAAAAAAGAGCAATTCAATAATTACAAACAAAACGGGCGCTTACTTGGTCAAAGATAAACAGATATCTATTGATACTAAGTCTGATCTATCCTATGCAAATAAATTATTAAAAAGATAGATGAATAGTCTCTTAAAAAAAATATTAAAAAATAAAGAGAAAATCGGTATTTTTGGCCTTGGTTATGTTGGTTTACCTTTGGCAATAAATTTTACAAAGAAAAATATTCAAGTTTTTGGTTTTGATATTGATAGATCTAAAATTAAACTAATCAAAAAAAATAAGTCATACTTAAGTCACATTAGTTCAAAAGAAATACAACAAGCAAAAAAAAACGGATTTTATGCAACAAATAATTTTTCAATTGTTAAAGATATAGATGTAATAATAATTTGTGTACCAACACCACTTAAGAAAAATAAAAAACCTGATTTAAGCTTTATAATTAGCACAATGAAATCAATTTATAAATTTTTAAAACCCGATCAATTAATATCCTTAGAGTCAACAACCTATCCTGGCACAACAAAAGAAATTCTATCTCCTTTCATAAAAAAAAAAGGTTTTATACTTGGAAAAAACTTCTTTTTATCTTTTTCACCCGAAAGATTAGATCCAGGAATTAAAAGTTTTAAAATTAAAGACATACCTAAAATAACGGGTGGTATTACAAAAAAATGCTCAATTATAAGTTCAAAGATTTATAAAAAAATTCACAAAAAAGTTTTTATAGTTTCAAATACTCAAACAGCCGAGCTAGTCAAACTATTAGAGAATGTTTACAGAGCTGTAAACATTGGATTGGTCAATGAATTTAAGGTATTCACCGATAAGCTGAACTTAAATATTTACGAAATTATAAAAGCCGCATCAACTAAACCTTATGGTTTTAAAGCATTTTATCCTGGCCCTGGTTTAGGAGGACATTGTATACCTATTGACCCTTATTACTTGTCCTGGAAAGCTAATCAAGTTGGAATTAAAACTGATTTTATTAAATTAGCAGGTGAGATAAATTCTTCTATACCATTAAATATTTATAAAAAAATTATTAAAATTTTAAATGAAAAAAAATTTTTAAATCCAAAAATTTTATTATTAGGGATTGCATACAAAAAGAACGTAAATGATCTTAGAGAAAGTCCCGGAATAAAAATATTGGATTTACTAACTAAAAAAAAGATAAACGTAAGTTATAATGATCCCTTTATAAAAAAAATACCAAAGTTGAGAAATTATAATTTAAATTTAAAAAGTATAAAATTAACTAAGGATAAAATTAAAGGATTTGATCTCATCGTTTTAGTAACAGATCATGACAAATTTAATTACAAATTTATTTATAAAAACAGCAACTTAATTTTAGATACAAGAGGAACTTTTAGACAAGATAAACAAAATAAAATTATAAATAGCTTTTATTAAAATGATCGAAAACAATTTATATGAAGAGAGGACAGGTAAATATATAATAATTAAAGATAATATATTAAGTTGTATTGATTATCTCAATTTTATTTTAACTAAGATTGGTGCTTTATTTAATAGCCCTAGACTGTGCTCTTTATCTTGGGGCCTAGCTATTAAAAGGCATAACTTTTCAACTAAAATTAAAAAAAAAAATATTTTAATTCTTTATAGATCACTTGGAATTGAAGATTTCAACTATTTTACAGAGAATGATAAAAAAAAATTATCTATGTTTGTTTTACCAAGGTCTCAAATTAAAGCAATTTTTGAAATTTATTTTGGCACTAGAAAAGATCATACATTAAGAGATGATAGTTATGTTACAAATGATGAAAAAATTGAGTTAACAAAAAAAAAATATAGAATATTTTTAGAAAAAACACTCAATTACTTAAATCTTAAATATAATTTTACTACAATTATAGGATTTAACTTTCAGTTTTATGCTGAGAGAGAACTTCATACTGCGGCTCAAAATAAAAATATAAAATTCATATGTTTACATAAAGAAAGTCTAATTTTTCCAGGAGAACTAATTGCTTATAAAAAAATGCTAAAAAAACTTGGAAAATATACAGGAGAAAAAATTTTAGTTTATAATGAATATATAAGAAAAGCTATAGTTTCGTCTAAATTTATAAAACCAAAAAAAATAAAATCAATCGGAATGCCAAGGGCAGATTTTTATTATGATAAAAAAAATAAAAATATTATAAATAAAAAAAAAAAAATATTTTTAATTTTAATTATAAATACTAAAAGAAATATATTTTTTATTAAAAAAGATCGAAATATTCAAAATAAACTGAAATTGAAAATTCAGGATATTATATGGGATAATTTAGCAAAAAAAACTATTGAAAATATTTTAAAGTTTGCGAAAAAAAATAAAAATATTGATTTCCTGTTCAAAGTTAAAAATCCTATAGAAAACAATAATCAACTAAAAGAAATTTTTCTAGATCAACTTATTCATGATAATTCTTTGGATAATTGTAGAGTGATCTCAAATATTAATACAGGAACACTTATAAGGTATGCAGATTTGGTTATTGGATTCAACTCTACTGCTGTAGTTGAGTCACTTATTTTTAATAAAAATGTTATAGTTCCAATATTTGGTATAAAAAAAAATATTATCAAAAACTTTACGCTCAATCTTGGAAAAACGGTTTTTTACCCGAAAAATTATCAAGAATTCAAAGTGCTTCTGCAAAAAGCGTCAGATAATAAGTTATTAAAAAAAAACAAAAAAAATATAATTAAAAAACTTGCTAAAGCTTATGTGGGTAACCATGACGGTAATTCAACTTCACGACTGTTAAAGGAAATATAGATGATTGATTTTAAAAAGTTTATTTTTATAGTGCCTCCAGTATTTAGAAATAAAATTTTAATATTAGTAATTTTATCTATTTTAGGTGCCTTGTTTGAAGTTGTTGGTATTGGCCTCGTATTTCCAGCAATCACATTAATAACTAGTCAAGATGGAAGTTTTCATGGTTATAATTTTAGAGAGCTTTTCCTATCTACACCTTTTAGTGATGATATTAATTTCACTGAGTTTGTATTTATTTTTTTGTTTTTTATTTTTTTTATAAAATTTTGTTTCTTCCTTTTTTTAACTTGGTATCAAGCGACTTTCATTGAAAAAATGTCCACCTCGATCTCAAAAAAACTTTTTAAAAATTACATACTTGCAGATTATAGTTTTTATTTTGAAAAGAACTCAGAGGAATTAATGAGAAATGTAATCAGTGAGGCTGGTATTTATATAAAAAAAATATTTATCCCAACTATACAAACAATCATGGATATCTTAATCCTTGCAGGAATTTTAATATTATTATTTCTAGTAGATATATTTAGTTCTGCGATATTAATTTCTATGTATCTAATATTTGTAATTACTTACATATTTTCAATTAAAAGAAAATTAATTCAAATAGGATCGCAACAGTTGGAGTTTGATAAACTAAAAATTAAAAGTTCTCAAGAAGCTTTTTTTGGTATAAAAACTATAAAGATATTTTTAAAAGAGCCAGAATTTATAAATAGATACATTTTTAATTATAAAAAAATAGCCTATTTATCTAAAATAACATCTTTTATTCAACAAATACCTAAATACTCAATAGAATTACTAACCATATTATCTTTTATAATTTTAAGTTTAATTTTATTACGAAGTAATAATAATTTTGTTGATATAGTGCCCACATTAGCTTTATTTATGGCTGCTGCATTTAGACTAGTTCCCTCTATCAATAGAATTACTACAAATAATCAACTCATAAAAACTGGCATCGCAACTCAGAATAATCTTTATAAAGAATTAAAAATGCACAAATACCAAGATAATACCGACGAAAATATAAATAAAAATTTTTTATTTAATAAATTGAAAATTGTAGATTTATCTTTTTCTTATAAAAAAAATATGAATATTTTAGAAAATTTAAATATTCAGATAAATAAAGGGGATGTCATAGGGATTGTAGGCAAAACAGGCTCAGGAAAATCAACATTGATAGACCTAATTGTAGGTTTAATTAAAGCTACTGAAGGAAAAATTTTAATTAATGAGCAAAAAATTTCTGATTTAAAAGAGTCTTGGAAAGAGATTATCGGATACGTGCCACAAGAAACTTTTATGTTAAATGATAGCATAAAAGAAAATGTAGTATTTATGTCAAAAAAGGAAATTGATGAAAATTATTTAGAATACTGTTTAAAAGCTTCCAAAGTTTATGATTTTTTAGAAAATAAACTAGATACAGTAATAGGAGAGAAAGGTATTACTCTTTCGGGAGGACAGAAACAGCGAATAGGCATTGCTAGAGCTTTATATAAAAAACCTCAAATAATTATATTTGATGAGGCTACAAACGCATTAGATGAGAGTACTGAAAAAAGCATTTTAAATAGTATTTATAAACTTAGAAACTCAAAAACAATGATTCTCATATCTCATAATAGGGCAATTTTAAAAGAATGTGATAAAATATTTGAGATCAACAATAAAAAATTACTTCAAATCAAATAATTAAAAATTTTTAAAATTTTTGTAAAAATAATAAAAACTTAAAATTTGAAAAAGACTGAAAGATGAATTAAACTCAGATCGACAAAGTTTTTCATAATTTTTAATAATATTTTTACTGTTAAAAAATTCAAGATTCTTAAACTCGTTTGAATTAAACGTATCCAAAATATAGTCTTTTAATTCGTTTTTAAACCATTGAATTTGAGGATCAGCTATGATTTTTTTTGTTTTAGTAAGGTAATTGCTTACTTTTGTTTTTTTTAAATATTGTTTAAAAGCCCATCTAGTTTCACCTGATCTAAATTTGTGTTTATGTGGAAGATTATAAGCAAATTTTGCAAGCTCTGTTTGTAAAAATGGAACTCTTGCCTCAACTCCCTGGCTCATAGATAAACGGTCTGCATATTTAAGTGTTCTTGGTAAACTGATGTATCGAATATCCATTAATTGAGAATTCTTTAAAAAACTATTTGCATCAAGGTCAATATCATCTAAATTTTGGAGATTTTTTTCTATAAAATCTAAATTAAAATTTTTTATGTTTGTTATTGGGGTAAGATCTTTAGTTACATTAGAATGAAAATACGAGTCCAACATTTTGTTGCTAAACTTCCTTAAAAACTTGTTTTTTTTTAAAATTAATGTTTTCTCTAAAGCTCTTAATTTTTCATAGTTTTTGTTTTCATTATAAATGTCGATTTCATAAGGTATTTGATTATGCATATAACCAGCAAATATTTCATCGCCACCATGTCCCTCAATAATTACTTTCAATCCCTTTTTCTTTGCAAGTTTATATAATTCGAAAGTACCAAAAGTTCTTATTGAAGTGAATGGAGACTCTAAATGATAACAAATTTTACTCATGTTATCTTTTATATGTATTGGCTTTATTATAGCTTTATAATTCTTTATCTTAAGCGCTTTTGAAACAATTTTACTTTTTTTTGACTCACCCAATTCACCACTATTCAAAAAATCGTATGTAAATGTTTTTAAATTACCATAATTTTCAGATATTTTTGAAGCTATAGCTGTACTATCTGTTCCTCCGCTTAAAAATGAACCAATTTCTACATCTGACAAAAGATGTTTTTTAATTGACTTTGAAAAAAGTTTCTCAATTTTGTGTATACAGTCTTTATCTGTAAGATGATAATTCTTTTTATTATTTATATCCCAATATTTAAATAAATTTATTTTATAATTTGTGGCAATTTTTCCAAAAAAACACGGGGGTAAGGACTTAATGTCATAAAAAAATGTTTGATCCTCATGATCCATTTTTTGTTTTAAAAAAAAATTAAATATCTGCTTATTATTAAATTTTATTATACTATTAAATTTAAGAATTGGTTTTATTTCAGATGAAATAAAAATATATTCTTTTCCCTCATAATAGTATAAAGGTTTAATACCAAATCTATCACGAGCAAAAAAAATTTTATTATTTGTTTTATCATAAATTACAAAACTAAACATACCATCTAAAAAATCTAAACATTTTGCACTTTTCTTCTCAAAAAGTTTTAGAATAATTTCAGTATCAGTCTCACTTTTTAATTTTTTAAAGTTAAATTTTTTAATTAAATCGAATTTATTATAAATTTCGCCATTAAAAACTAATATATAACGTTTTGAAGCACTAAACATTGGTTGTCTTCCGTGTGATGTCAAATCTTGAATACTAAGTCTAAAAAAATTCATCAAAATATTTTTGTCTTCATAATAATATTTATCATCTGGCCCTCTATAAGAAATTATTTGTGAAGCTAAATGAAATTTTTTTCTAAAATCTAATTTTCTTTTTTTTATTAATACTGTAAATCCACACATAAGTACTATTGTTTAAAATAACCCTAAGAATTTCCAATCGGTTTTTTTTGATTTTTAGCAGCAAAAAAACTCATAAAGGTTTTTAACATGGTTAGAAGTGTATAAGGTTTACTGAAAAGTATTAATTTATAATTTTCCTCTTTTTTTACATACTTTATATCGTTGAGTTTTTTTAGATCATAGTTTTTAGGTGTAGCAACAAAAATCAATTGCATCATATCTCTAAACTTAGTTGGTATTTCAGCTCTATGAAAACATTGTGGTGATGAGAATAAAAAACAGTCACCGTAACTACCAATATTTCTGTAAATTAAATTATTATCAATTTCTTTATTGTAATCTGCTCTATCTTTATAGTTTGAAAGATTAAAAAAATTTTCTTTATCTTTTAGTGACACAATATTCATAGGGCCATCATTTGTTGTAACATCCATCATATTAATATGAATTTTTATATAATTTATGAGATAACCATCTTGGTGAAATCTATCAGCATAAATTTCTTTACTATCATCTTCCGAATGTATAATTCTGTAAATTCTCATATTTGCAAAATTAATATCTGAATTAAAATACTTACCTATAATATCAATTTTTTTTTCCAATTTTTTAATTAATGTTTTCTCAAGATCTTTCTTATCTTTCGATTCAAGATTAAACCAAACTTTTTTTTCTTCTGGTGAGTGTTCAGGTAACTTTATTTTTTCTTTAAATTTATCCAATTCAGGTTGTAAATTAATATCAAGTTTTACAAATCCATTTTCATGAAAAGCTTTCATCTCATCGTTATTAATATTCTTATTTAAAATACAATTTCTGAATAATTTATTAAATAATGAATATGATATCGGTTGCCTATCTTTAAATAAAATCCTTGAGGAGAATAAAGAAAATTTGTTAACTATCTTATGTATTCCAAACATAATAATATTTATACAACAAATAAATTTAATTTCCTATTTTATAATTCTTTAGCAGTTTTATCTGAATATTTTAAAAAAATATTTCTTTTAGTCCATTTAAGTATACTAGATTTGTCCTCTTTAAAATTTGATAGAGATTTTTTTAAAGTTTTTAGGTTTTTATTATTTAGTTTAAATCCATATTTAGTCATATTTTTTCCACATATTTTTTCTACGATATCTAATTCATCAATTTTTAGGTTCCTTTTCCAACCAGAACCATAATTTGGTTTATGCCCACTTGAATTAATTTTCCATTTGGTTTTTTTTTTTATGTAATTTAAATTTAAAGAAATTTTTAATTTAAGAAATTTAGCTATTCTTTTTTCAATTTTTACATGATTCCTTATCAAATCGTCAAATTTTATAGATAGATATCTTTTGTTTTTTTTCATTTTTTGATCAGAATTCATGTTTTGGTTACATATTAAAGCATTTAAGATTACTGGATGTTTTTTATTATTAAAGTTTTTGTGATTTTTAAAAATAGAATAATTTCTTGAATAAAGTATTTCACGAGGATCTCTTATAATATTTATTATATATAAATTTTTTAACTTAATTAATAGTTTAGATATATCAGCTATATAAAGTTCCTTAATCCCATATATTTTTTTATTTTCTGTCGTTTTAATAGAATTGAACACATGTGATATTATAGTCTTAAAATCTAATTTTTTATTTTCTTTAGAGATATTTTGAAAAAGTTTTTCATAAAATAAAATATTTTTATCGTTTACTTTAATTAAATTTTTAAGAATTAACATAACTTTTTTTTTGTCCAAAATTATATTATTTAAATCAATTTTTTTTGTTATATTAGTAAGGCCTAAAGGAAAGTTATTAAATTGTTTTTTTTTTAATTTTTTTCTTAATTCAGTATCTATATATTTAAATAGTTTTATTGTGGGTTGGTATATCATCTCACAATTAGCATTAGCTTTAAAAGCCTTAAATAAAAATGTGGTTCCAGATCTGTATGAACCAGTAATCAACAGGTATTTCATATTTTTTTGTTAATGTCTTTGTATTTTAATTCTTTATAATATCTTGCAAAATTTTACAAAAGCTTCAACTAATTAAATTTATGAAAAGCACATTAAAAATTTTAAATTCACATTTAAAATATATATTAGATCAATTTTATTATATTTTAAATGCATCTTTAAAAAATAAAAATCCCCTATTGGTTTTATTTATATTGTGTATCAAGTTCTTATATTTTGCTGGTATTAAAAATCTTATATGTAAAAAAATATATAAAAGAAAAAAAATAAGTTACAAAAACTTGATGATGAGTCACTTGAGATTATCTAATGACTGGTTTTTTAATAATATTTCCATTTGGATGAGTGTTTTTAAATCAGAAAAAATGAATAAAAAAAATGTTAGTATTTTAGAAATAGGTTCGTATGAGGGTGCTTCGGCATTTTTTTTTTTAGATTATTTAAAATCATCTAATTTACAATGTGTAGAAACATTCAAAGGGTCAGATGAACATAAGCATATAGATTTTACTGAAATTAAAAAAAATTTCTATCATAATACCTCTATTTTTAAAGACAGACTTAAAGTTTTTGAAGGCACATCAGACGATTTTTTTCAAAAAAATAAACATTTTTTTGACATCATTTATGTGGATGGGAGTCATGAATTTTTAAATGTATATAAAGATGCCTGTAATTCATTTAATTTTTTGAATCGAAATGGAATAATAATTTTTGATGATTTTTTAAAAAAATATTACAAAGATCTTAAAAAAGATCCAATAATAGCAATCTTAGATTTTATTTCTAAACACAAAAAGAACATAAAAATAATAAATGTTGACTATCAAATTATTATAAAAAAAATTAGATAGTTTATTAATGAATAAATCTATTTTAGTAAATGGCACTTTTAGAAGTGGTAGTGGAGCAATAAAGGACTATTTGTCATCAAGAGTAGACATATCAAGTCCGTTTGGTGATAATGAGTTTCGAATTGTCTCGGACCCAATGGGACTAAACAGCCTACATAGTTTTTGTTATTCAAATCCAGGTATACTTAATCCGTCTTATGGTATCGAACAATTTAAAAATTATGTAAACAAATTACAAAAATATAAAGTTTATATTTCTGAGGGAAAGCGTGGAGAATTATATAATATTAATTTAATAAATCTTACAAATAAATTTATAAAAAATATTACAAAAATTAATTACTATGCGACCCCGCATTATTCTAGAGTAAATTTTTCCATTAAAAATAAGATTAAATATTCTCTTGGTTTAAAATTAAAAAAAAAAAATCAAGAAATGAAGATTACAAATATTATTATCCCAAAAAATGAAAAGCAATTTATTAAATACTCAAAAAATTATATTAAAGATATTATAAAATATGCATCATTTAAAAAAACGAAATCAAAAACTATAGTTTTAGATAATGCTGTTGATGCAATAAACCCAATAGTGTCGTCTAAATACTTTGTAAATCCTAAGATAATAATAGTCACAAGAGATCCAAGAGATATATTTTCTAGCATGAAAATTAGCAAAGCAGCCGCCGCACCCAATTATGATGTAAAACTATTTGTTAGTTGGTACAAAAATTATTTTTGTAGCCCTAGATTCAGAAATATTTTAGGTAATAGAAAAGTTTTGAATGTAAAATTTGAAAAATTTATAAATAATTTCAGCTACGAGAATAAAAGGCTGTGCAAATTTTTAGGAATTAAGGAAAGTTTTAAACTAAGAAAAAATTCTACATTTAATCTTGAAATATCTCATAAAAACATTGGTAAATCAAAAAAAAATTTAACGAGACATGAAATTAATTTCATAGAAAAAAATTTAAAAAATTATTTAGAATGGTAAAAAGTGCGTTTATTGTAAGAAAAAAATGTCCATTTTGTGAGTCAAATAAAATTATTGAAATTTATAAAAAAGATTATTATAGCGAAGATATAATAAACTTTTTAAAGAGTCATTTAAATAATTTTCCTCTCGAAATTCTTAAAAATAAGGAATTTATTATTATGGAATGTAAAACTTGTAAAGGTATTTTTCAAAAAAATATATTAAATGATTATTACAACAGTAAATTTTATGAAAATTACGTGCCTCATGATGTAGCATTTAATAAAAAAAAAAAGAAACTAGATTACTTTAAGAAAATTCAATCATATGAAGTTTTGTTTATAAAGAGTCATTTTGAAAAAATTAAAAAAATTAAAGTACTTGAATTTGGAGCTGGCTGGGGTTTATGGTCAATAAATGCGCAAAAGAGCGGTTTAAATGTTACAGCTATTGAAATCTCTAAAACAAGATTAAACTATCTAAAAAAAAATAAAATTAAAGTATTAGACTCTATTAATAAAATTGTCGATAAATATGATTTTATATTTTCAGACCAGACCTTCGAGCATTTAAATAATCCATTTATAATATTAAAAAAACTGTTAATTCACCTAAATAAAAATGGAATTATATTTTTAAAAGTTCCACCTGGAACTAAAATTAAGGGAAAGCTCAAAAAAAATTATACAGTTGGAGATGATGAAATAATTCCCATGGAGCATATTAATGTTTTCAATAGGAGAGTTAACGCTCAATTAGCTAAGAATTTAGGTTTAAAGTATATTTATCCAAGAAACTGTTATCCTGCTTTTTCTTTAAATTTTTTAAAAAAGACTTTTACAGATTTATATGAATATTATTCTAGTAAAACAATAATATTTAAAAAAATAAAATGAAAATAAAAAAAAAAACAATTTTTATACCTATTGAAATATATTATCGAGAATTTAATCAGAGACTATATTTAATCAGCAAACTTATTAAAAATAATTACAGAGTTTATATTGGAACAAAGTATGGGATAGACCAGATCTTAAATCAAAAAATTAAAAAAAAGGAATTCGGCGGTATTTTTTTTTATAAAGGCAATATTATCCAAAATAAAAAATATTGGTTAAAAATTAAAAAAACATGCGATAATTTTGTAGCTTTAGATGAGGAACTGGGACCTGCAGTTCCGAATAAAAAACTATCTTTAAGTATTAGGGCTAATTTTGATAAAAGAATAAACAAATTCTTTGTTTTAGGAAATAATTGGAAAAAAGAAATAATTAAAAAAGATAAAAGATTCAAAGATATTATTGTTAGCAGTGGTTGGCCGAAATTTGACTTAGTTGCAGATAAAAATTTTAAATATTATTATGATCAGGCAAGTAATATAAAAAAAAAATATGGTGAATTTTTCCTTTTTTCATCAAATTTCGGAGCTTTAAGTAAAAACGGTTTAAAAAAAATAATGAAAATTATGAAAGATAATTACTCAAAAGAATTTTGTAGAAAAAGAAAAATTATTTTTGAAAAAAATTTAAAAAATTTTCAGCAGTTTATAAGAGAACTAGATTATTATTATAAAAATAATGGTAAAAATAAAATTATAATTAGACCTCACCCATCAGAATTTTATCATACTGATTGGCAAAATAGTATTCATAAAATTAAAAACAAAGTAAAAATTATTTACGATAATGATATAATTCCTTGGATAATAGCCTCAAAAGGCTTGATACATAGGGGATGCGGTACATCATTGGATGCTTATTTTCTTAAAAAAAAAATTTATTATTGGTCACCAAAAAAAAAACACATAAATATAAATAATGAAAATTTGACATATAATATATCTCACAAAATAAATAGATTATCTGATCTAGAGAAACGATCTAAAAAAATTGACGTTAATATTCATAATCTAAAAAAAAATGTTGAAAATTTTAAAAAAATAAATTCCTCAAATAAAATTGTTAAAGAATTAAATAAGTTAAAAACTTCAAAAAATTTTTCTATTGGCAAACAAAGTTATTTGGAAATTAAAGTATTTTATAACTTTATTAAATTTTATATAAAAAAATTACTAAATATAAAATATAATCAAAAAATACCAGAAATGATAAAGGAAGAAACGATTAGAATATTTTACAAAAATTTAAAATTTTATAAAGATATTACCGTAGAAAGAGTGAATTCAGAGGCAATCTTAATTGAGTTGAAAAAATGAACATTAAAAAATATTATTTAATAGGAAAAAAAGATCTATACCCTTTATGCAGAAGCTTAACCGGCCGAGATACCTTGAAAACTTTAAGAATATTAAAAAAACACTGCAAAAATTTCAAAATATTAAGTGATAAATCAAAAAAAAAAGTCTTTGATTGGACAATACCACCAGAGTGGAATATTAAAAAAGCTTATGTTCTGGACAAAAATAATCAAAAAATTATTGATTTTGAAAAAAATAATTTACATGTGGTTAATTACTCAATTCCTGTAAAAAAAAAATTGAAAAAAAAAAACTCTTATCAAAGATCTACTCAATAAAAAACAATCCTAAAGCAATACCTTATGTTACATCTTATTATAGAAAAGATTGGGGATTTTGTACAAGTCATGAACATAGAGAATTTATTAAAAAAAATTATAAATCTAATGATTTTTTCCAAGTAAAAATTGATACTAAATTAAAAAAAAATGGAAAATTAAATTATGGTGAGGTTGTATTAAAAGGTAAATCAAATCAAGAAATACTCATATCAACCTATATTTGTCACCCATCCATGGCTAACAATGAGTTGTCAGGACCTATTGTTTCAATGTGCTTGATCAATTATTTTAAAAAAAAAAAAACTAAATAAATCATTAAGATTTATATTCATACCAGAAACAATTGGATCAATAAATTATATTTATAATAATTTAGAACAATTAAAAAAAAACGTAATAGGTGGTTACAATTTATCTTGCATAGGCGATGAGAGACAACACTCATGCATGTTAACAAAATATGGCAATACACAATCCGATTACGCAATTTTAGATGCATATAAAAAATTAAAATTAAAATTTAAGATTTATAGTTTTTTGAAAAGAGGCTCTGATGAAAGGCAATATAATTCACCTGGCATAGACTTACCTATAGCATCAATATTTAGAACAAAATATGGGGAGTATCCAGAATACCATACATCTTTAGATAATTTTGATCTTGTCACCGAAAAAGGTTTAAAGGGAGGTTTTTTAGTCGCAAAAACTGCAATAGAAAATTTATTAAATAAAATAATTCCCAAAAACAAAGTTTTTTGTGAACCCTTTATGGAAAAGAGAAAAATTTATAAACAAGTATATATGAGTTTTTTACAATATGCAGATGGGTCTTTAGATATTAATCAAATATCCAAAAAACTTAAATTAAAGATAAATGAAACAAAAAAAATTTATAAAATTTTAAAAAGAGAAAATTTAATAAATTAATTAATATATTTTCAATATTTTATTTTATGAAAAACCAAGTTAAAATTAGCAGCATTCTTACTAAAGATTTAAGGTATAGAGATATTACTTCTATTTGTAAGATCAAAATGGAGCAATATAAGTTTAGTCTCAAAGATCAAAAAAAATGGTTTAATAAAAACATTAAAAAGAATTACATTCATAATTTAGTTTGTAAACACAACAAAATTATAGGATATAATTGTTTAAGATTAAACAGATCTAGCAAATCAATAAAACCAATTCTCTTTGATACAATAGTTTTAAAAAAAAAATTTAGAGGAAAAGGATATGCTAAATTTTTAATGTTAAAAAGTAATAACATAATTATGGAAAAAAAAGCTATTGGTATTTTGTTCTGTAAATTAAGAATGGTTAAATTCTATCAAAAGTTTAATTGGAAAATATTTAAATTACCTAAAAATTTAGGTATAAGGAATAATTTAATTTGCATGGTATTTACAAATTTAGATAAAAAAAAAATTAAGTTAGAAAGTATTAAAAGATTTATGCGTAACAAGTAATGTTAAAAAAAAACAAAAATAAAGGTATTCTATTTTGGATTGAAGGTTTTTCTGGTTCCGGTAAAACGTCAATTTCAAGAAAAATCTATCCAAAAATACGTAAATTGTATGGGCCAACGCTAATAATACAGGGAGATAATTTTAGAAAAATTTTTAATTTGAAAAGTTTTAGCAAGAAAGGAAGATATGAAAATAGCAAAAAATATCGTAAATTTTCCAGGTACATAACAGATCAAAATATTAATTTAATATTTACGGTTGTAGGAATGATGAAAGAAACAAGAAAATGGCTAAAAAAAAATGTTAATAACTATGTTGATATTTATATTAAATCTGATTTAGAAAAAATTAAAAAAAAAAATAAAAAGAAAATATATAAACTAAAAAATAATATTGTTGGTGTACATATAAAACCAGATTTACCAATAGATGCAAAAATTATTGTAAATAATGATTTTAGCGAGTCGATTGATAGTATCTCAGATAAATTAATAAAAAAAATTAAAGCATTGAAATGAAAAAATTTATTCATTTAAAGGAAAACTTTGATAGCAAAGGATATTTTATAGTAAAAAAATTTTTTGATAATAAACAAATTAAAAAAATTATTGATGAAATTAATAATGCAAAAAAAATTAAAAAATATTATGATAGAAAAAATAACCTTCGAAGAATTGAAAAAATATATAACAAAGGTAAAAATCTAAGATTAGCTAATAAAAAAATAGAGAAATATTTAAGTTTAGTTTTAAAAAAAAGATATATAATTTTTAAGGACAAATTTAATTCTAAACCACCAAACGGAGAAGGTTACGACGCTCATTTTGATGGTGTTTTCAAATTTAAAAGCAAATCAAACTTACTAAAAAAGGGTTGGTATGTCTATGGTAAAGAATTTGTAAATGTTTTAGTTGCCTTAGATAATACAGAAAAAAATAATGGCCCTTTAGAAATTTCGAAAGCTATAAACAAGAACTTTGATGATCTCTTTAAACTTACAAAAAAAGATGGTTCACCTAATATAAAAAAAAGCGTTGAAAAAAGTCTTAATTTTAAGAAAATTTTATGTAAAAAAGGAGATATATTAATTTTTAAAAATAATTGTCCCCATAGATCCAAAAAAAATTCGAGTAGCAAGAATAGAAGAATTCTATATTATACATATTCTTTAAAAAGTTATGGTAGTAAATATAGCTTATACTTTAAGGATAAAGAAAAAAGCAAGAATAAAACTAGCAAATCATTAACGGGAGAAATTTAAATTATAATTTTCTTAAGACTCTCTCTTGTTAGTTTCACTGGATTATTTTTTAGTCTGAGAATATTCACACCGTTTAAAATACTTTTCATTTCTTTTTTTATATTTATTCCTAATACATTATAATTATCCTCTAAATTTGCCTCTTTTTTTATATATTTTATCCATTCGCAAAATTCATTAATATTTTTAGTTTTTGTTATTTTAAATATTATTTTATATTTTTTTTTATCTATAGATTTTAAGTAATTAAATCTTAAAAATTTTTCAAAATTAATAGCTACAGCGTGACCATGACTTATTCCAAATCTAGCTGTAAAAGGGTAAGATACCGCGTGTGGTGCTATAGTTTTCGAAATATTAATTGCTTTGCCAGCAAGATTTGAAGCATTAATCATTTTTGAAGAATTAAACAAATTTGGTCTTTTAACATAATCCAAAAAATATTTTATAGATAAATTTAAGGACTTGTTTGCATAATTAATGCTTTTTTTATTACTTTTTTTAGAAAACATAGACTCCATAGCTTGTGCAATAGCATCAAAACCAGATGATGATTTTATTTTAACAGGGTTGTTTAAAATAAATTTTGGTTCTAGGTAGTGTTCATTAGGTATTAGTAATTTATTTTCAAATGAATATTTTTTATTATCAATATAGATTACAGCATTTGACGTAACTTCGGCGCCCGAACCAGCAGTGGTTGGAATTGCAATTAGTTTTGTCTTTTTATAGGTATAAGAATATTTATAGTCTATAATTTTCTTCTTTAGGTTCTTTTCATAATTAAAAATGTTCACAATTTTCGCATAATCCATTACAGCCCCGCCACCAATAGCTAATAATAAACTTGGATCAAAATTTTGAAATATTTTTGATATTTTTAAAAGTTCTTTAAATTCTGGATAATCGCTTTTTTTATAATAGAAAAAAGTTGTTTTGTTTTTTAATAGTTTACTAAAAATTTTTTGAGCACCAGATTTTTTATAAGAGTTTTTTCCAGTAATCACGAATATTCTTTTTTTATACTTTAAATTTTTTTTAAGTTCGAAATAAGAGATTTTTTTCACTTTATTAATTTATAAAATTTTCTTTAACTTGTTTTAAAGATTGTGGTCGTGATAAATTTTTTATTGAGCCATTATCAATTCTTATTTCTATAAATGATGGTCCTTTTTTTTTCAAGATTTTTCTTATTTCTTTTTTTAAATTTTTTTTACTTTTTAAAATATTGAAATTTTTATATCCAAAAGATAAAGATAATTTTTTTAAGTCAATTAAATCAAAATATGTTTCTTGTCCACCTACTGACTCGTGAGCATTATTATTAAAAACAATGTGTTTTAAATTTTTTGGTTTAAGATAATTAATTAAATTGAGAGATCCTAAATGCATAAGCAAAGATCCATCGCCGTCTAGGCAAATTATTCTTTGATTTGTATTGCTAGCTATACCGATAGATGTTGATAGTGTATGACCCATTCCCCCGACCATATAAAAATCTTTTCCTAAATTATTTCGATTATCTTTACGAATTTGATAAAGTTCCCTAGAAGTATAACCAGTTGTTGAAATTATTAAATCATCACTCTTAATAGTTTCCAATAAAACTTTTATAAATTCTGATCTTAATAAATTAAATTGTTTTTTTTTATCTTTTTTTCTAGTTTCAGATAATTGGTTCTTTTTAATAAGTATTGCACTAACTGTATTTTTTTTCTTTGAATAATTAATTAGTTTATTAATTTTGTTTAAATCTTTACTAGAATTGATTTCACAATGTTTTATTTTTAGTAGATTTAATAAACTTTTTGTAATCCTTCCTTTTGTCAGGTGTTGTGGTTCATCATTTGTATTAGGAGCTCCCCTCCAGCCAATTAGCAAGATCATTGGTATTGAATAAACTCTCGGATCTGCAAGAGACACCAACGGATTTATGGCATTACCCAAACCAGAGTTCTGCATATAAACACAAGGAATTTTTTTTTTTTTTAAAAAATAACCTATAGCGATTGATATTGCGGACCCCTCATTAGGAGCGATGAGATGTTTTTTTTTTGATACACCTATAAGATTTGTGAAATTTTTTAAAACACTATCTGGAACGCCAACAAAAAAATTTATATGTTTAGAAACTTTTTCAAACAATTGTTTTGAGTTAATCATTAGCTTTCAATTAAATTCAATATTTCTTTAATACTCATTATTTTATTCTCAACCCCGTAAGAGCGTTGTTTTCTTAATATATTTACTGCTACTGATTTCATGGCTGGTATTGATGCTCTAAGTAGTTGGTTAGCATAAATTACAATCGAAAAACCATTTTTTATTAATTGTTTTTCGCTGACTGAAGAATATGTAGATGGTACTGCAACTAAAACTAAATTTGGAAATTCTTTTTTAATTTTTTTTGAATACATAAAAATCTCTTTTGGACTACTTATTTTACTATGTATCATAATTGCATCTGCGCCAGATTTAACATATTCTTTTGTTCTTTTTATTGCATCGCTCAAACCTTTACCTAATATAAAACTTTCAACTCTGGCTATAATCATAAAATCATCTGATATCTGGGATCTTTTTGCAACTTGTATTTTCTTACAAAAATTTTTGATTGAATCTTGTTTAGCGTTATCTTGTTTTTCAAATAAAGAATTTTTTTTTAAGCCAATTTTATCCTCTAGTATAATTGCAGATACACCCATTTGGTCGAGTGGTCTAATTAGATAAGGTAAATGCTCTATTAATCCTCCGTTATCTCCATCAAATATTATTGGTTTCGTTGTTACCTCCATTATCTCTTTTAGACTTTGTAACCTTGTTGAGTAATCAACACTTTGGTTATCCGGTTTACCTCTCAAAGTAGAATCAGTTAAACTTGAGCTCCAAATACCATCAAACTCATTTATATATTTTTTATTAGTATCTACACTCAACTTCTCTATTAAAATTCCAGTCAAGGGGCTGTGTGATTCAATTATTTTTACAATTTTTTTGACCTCCAAAAATCTCTTTAATTTTTGTCTTCTTATTTCTGGAGATGCACCTGTTTTAAATAGTTTAGATTTAATAATTGTTGATGATATGTTTTTTGTGTAATTTATTTCAATTAATTTTCCTCCCCATTTTTTTAAGGTGCGAATTACATCTAATCTAACACCTTTTTGAGGCCCCTTTTTCCAATCATCCCCATGAATAACATAATCAGGTTTTATTTTATTTAAATTAGGTCTGTAATCTAATTCGTGCTGGGGTATAACTTCATCAACAAATTTAATATTTTTTAGGACTATTTTTCTTTGTTTAAAGCCTAAATGTGGCAACCTTTTATAAGAAACAATAGCATGATCAGTTAGTAGTCCAACAATTACTCGTCCATATTTTTTAGCATTTTTAAGTATATTTATATGTCCCTCATGCAATATATCTGCCGCCATTGCTACGTATACAATTTTCTTTTTTTTAATATTTAAGTTTTTTTTCATTGTATCGAAGAAATTTATATTAAACTTTGATATATATTATATATATATAATTTTATTAAAAAAATTAACAATATTTATTAATAATAATTAAAATTAAGAAAAAATGCTTGGAGTATCTACTATAGGTAACGCAACCCTAATCGCATATGATGACAAACCTGTTTTAGCAACCGACCCATGGTTCGGAGATGTAGATCCCGCTTATTTTGGCAGCTGGGTTTGCAGTCATGAAATTCCCGAGAACTATAAACAAGATATTTTAAAATCCAAATATTTATGGTTTTCACATGGTCACCCTGATCATACAAACCCAGTTAGTTTGGAAAGGCTTAAGAATAATAGAATATTATTACCTGATCATTACGGGTCTAGGATCTATAATGATTTAGTTAAAATTGGTTATGATGTTCAAATTTTAAAAGATAAAAAATGGTATCAGCTTTCGAAAAATATAAGAATTCAATGTGTAACAAATTGGATACAAGACTCAATATTATTTGTGGAAATAAATGATAAGATATTTGTTAATTTAAATGATGCTGGAATAGAATTCTATTCAAATTATACAAAAAATATTTTAAAAAATTACAAGGAAAAATATCTTCTCACTTTATCAGGTTATGGAGATGCAGATATGATAAATTTTTGGGATGAGAACGGAAAATTTATTACCAGAAGAAAATTTAATGATAATCATGTCGGTAGGCAATTAAGTGATATGGCAAGTATAATTGGCGCTAATAATATTATTCCTTTTAGTTCATTTCACCAATACCAAAGAACAGATACTATTTGGGCGCAAGAGCATACAGTTCCATTAGATTTATATAAAAATGGAATTAGTAAAAATCATAATTTTATTGATCCATTTGTCTTTATAGATTGTGAGAAAGATGAAATCAAAAAAATTAATCCTAAAAAATTGAATGTAAAATTAAAAAAGCCTGAAGAATTTGGTGATAACTGGTCAGATCAATTAAATGCTGATGAGTTTATAGAGGTAAAAAATTATTTTTTCGAAAAAAAGAGACTAGAAAAAATAATTGGCTTTATAAACATAAAAGTTGGTGGAAAAGAACAAACAATTGATCTTAAAAATAATATTAAAAAAGGTGTAACATTTGAACTACCGAGAAATAGCTTGTTGTATTCTGTAAGAAATAAAATCTTTGATGATCTCTTAATTGGTAACTTTATGAAAACAACACTTCATAATATGCCGAGTTTAAAATATAAGAATTTTAAACAAGTTATATCGAAATGGTCTGATAATGGTGGAGTTAATACAGAAGAAGAGATACACAATTATATTGAGCACTACAAAGAAAAAGCTGGAAGAGAGTTTTTATATAGTATTTTTTTAGATCAATCAAAAAACATGTTTTTTAGATTTATATCAAAAAATACAGACGACAAAATATATAAATTTTTTAAAAAAATATATTTAAAGATAAAGTAAATAAGATTAGATAAAATACTTAGCAAATTTATAATAATGAAAATTGCATATATATCAAATTCCTCAGCACCCTCACATTTACCAAGTTCTCTTCAGATT
>MDTG01122527.1_pt1 | contig 21711 bp, 22 predicted proteins | sample 811421 | NCBI WGS metagenome assembly MDTG01 (sample SAMN05326645, study PRJNA326480) | marine metagenome | isolation source: seawater | place: Pacific Ocean: South East | collected 2011 | reverse complement strand
TCTTGAGATTTATAACCTCGTATCTTACGACCAATTTCGTGCGATATTTCCCTTTCCATTGAATCACTATGTTCCATGTAAAACTTATTTATTATTTCCACTTGTTCATTATGACTCGGCTCTTGATATTTTGCGGAAAGACGAGTGGCGTTTTTGCCTCCTGCGCTCATTTGGTCTATATTGTTTTTGCCTGTGATCCTAATAGTCTTCATTATATACTTAACACCAATAAACTTTCAAATAGTTCACGCTCACTTTTTGGTTTTGCCTTCAATGTTCTTGAATAGGTCATTATTATAGATAAGGTTACCACTGGGTTTGTATGTACTAATGTCTTTGAAATCTTTTTTGGGAGCAACGGAGATTTTTTTCGAACGTTGAAATAATAGCGAATTTGGATCGTCTGGTTCATTATTCTGCTTTTCAATAACCTTTCTGTCTATTTTGTTTCCGTAGCCATCCACATTAAAGCCGGTCTTCTTTTTAATTTCGTTTCGAACATACGATGGTATCCAATGCTGCCAGGAAATGAGTAAAAGATTAGGATGTGTATAACGAATCATAAACCCGTTATTTCGAAGCTCGTCGATACAAAAGGCAACACACGCGCCATGATCGAAATTGGGAACACCAATCATCATTTCAGGAACAAGAAACCAACAGTATTGATGGTTAATTTGTTGACGAGATATTGTGTTAATTCGGTTGTGTATGCGCGCCAATATCTTCTTATATGTATTAAGGGTATTCAGGTCATGTTTCTTTTTACGCTCATACAAATCATCTAGATTAACACGTAGGTCTCCATCAGTATCATCACTCAGCGTAAATATAGTATCCATGATAACATCTTTATAGAAAAAAAGTTATTAAATATGACGCTGTTTAGTTAGTTAGTATAAATGGTAGATATAAAACACTTGGTTATGAGCGGTGGAGGACCTGCCGGTTTTCTCACATATGGTGCGGCACGTTACTTGGCTAAAGAGGGGTTTTGGAACCTACAAAACATCAAGTCGATATATGGAACTTCCATTGGTTCATTTATGGGGGTAGTGATTTCACTTGGTTATGAGTGGAATTGGCTTGATGACTATTTTATTAAGCGCCCGTGGAATAAACTGATTCATCTTGATCCACTCTCATTTGTTGAAGTTTACCATAAAAAGGGTTTGTTGAACATGGAATTTATCGAGCAAACAATTTCGCCGCTCTTCACTGCAAAGGGTCTCAACACCAAAGTCACAATGAAGGAATTATTCGATTTCAATGGAATTGACATTTACATATACACAACAGAAATAAACGGATATAATTTGTCGAAGGTATGCATATCACACAAAAGCCATCCAAACTTACCAATCATAAACGCTTTGGCGATGAGTATGGCATTTCCGTTTGCTTTCAGTCCAGTTTGTATTGATGGTAATTGCTACATTGATGGAGGTCTCTTAAATAATTATCCGCTTCGCGACTGCATCGAAGAGACAAAATGTAACGAAAACGAGATTTTGTCTTTCAAAAATATATGGGTTTTAGATGATTGTAAAGTGAATGAGGAATCCAATGTATTCGATTTTTTATTGGTGATCCTTCGAAAAATGAAGAGAGAAATCGACACCGAAGATAAACAAGGAGAGATACAGAACACTGTGAGGTGTTTAATCGAAGACCTTGATGGATTACCTTCGTGGATGAACGCCCTTTCTACCGAAACACTTCGCGAAAAACTCATTGAAAAGGGCGAAAATCATGCGAAAATTTTTCTTACACACTTGAAAACCGTCCAAAAAACAAACCACAACAACAACGGAAATAACAACGGAAATAACAACGGAAATAACAACGGAAATAACAACGGGAACAACAACATAAATAAAATTAAATCGACGTAGAGAGAAATTTCTTAAGCGTATCCAAATCAGGTTTAGCATCATACTCAATTGTTTTATTTACGTCAACCAACTTAATTGTTGGATACCCTTCAACAGCAAATTTCTCTGCGGTCTCAGTGTCTTTTTCACAGTCCACCTCAATAAAGTTAATTTGTTTCCCGTTTACTACATTCGTTTCACCCTTTAGCGTGTTCCATATTGGAAATGCAGTCTTGCAGTGGGGACACCAAGACGTATAGAAAAAATACAAGTCTACGCTTTGCTTACCAGAAACACCGCCTTTGCCCGAAGTAAACTCTTTGTTTGCAACGTATGAAGGTTTTCGCACATACCACATATAAACACTGAAACTGATGCCTAAAAGAATCATAACGAACCCAGTAATCATCAAAACCTTTTTACTCGGAGCATGCTTTTTCAAATAGTTCATTATATAGTATCACAGAATAATTTATCAGTAATAATTAAACGAAATTTGTGTTTAAAGGTAATATCACATTAATAAACGAAGAATAGATAGATAAATGCTATTCAGAAGCAACAACGGAAACTTTGTTGAAATAATCCGGCTTAATTTTTCATCTGATGAAGAATATTATACATTTGTAGCCAAAACAAAAGGAATTCCTTTTGAAGTGAAACCAAATGACCCCGAAGAGCGTATATTGAATGTTATTCAAAATAATATTGTAAATATAAGGAAGCATACAAATACACCTAGGAGAAATGATAATAAATAGCTTAGTAATGCGTTGTTTCTAAACTCACTCAACATTTCGTCATCAAATATATTGGGAATATTTTGAACCAACGAGTTCGTTTCGGTAAAATTAATTACAAGAACATACAATAAAATAAAAACTGTGATCACTTTCACTAAACCTAATGTGCGCAACGGCATAGGGTATGACATTGAAGCAACCAACAATAAAAGTGTAAATGCTGTTAATCCGCAGACGTTTTTGGTATTCTCAGAAAATGTGTGAAACGGTGTTTTGTCGTTCATAATTATATTCTAATGCTATTTTAATATGAAAACTAAGAAACAAAAACAAGGTAAGAAGACTCGCCGAAGAACATACAAGCGAAGCGAGTATTCGAGCAGCGATGGAATGCTTACAACTGTCTGGGGTCCAAGCATGTGGCATTATCTACACACAATGAGTTTTAATTACCCTATCAAACCAAGTGGAAAGGATAAAATAAACTATCGTAGTTTCGTTTTGAATCTCAAAAATGTTCTACCTTGTCGCCACTGTAGAGAAAATCTTACAAGAAATTTCAAAGCACATCCTTTACGAGTGTGTGATATGAAAAACAGAGAGAGTTTTTCTAGATACGTATATAATTTGCATGAAACTGTGAATCGAATGTTGGGTAAAAAATCAGGACTATCCTATTGTGACGTTCGAGAACGATACGAACATTTCCGCTCTCGCTGTACGGTAGAAAAACCGAAAATGTTTCGATTCAATAAAACGCGCAAGAAAGAACGTGGCTGCACAGAACCATTATACGGCAAAAAGGCAAAATGTATCATAAAGATTGTTCCACAGGAAAAGAAGTGCGAAACAATGCAAATCGACAAAAAATGCGTGAAATACCGTATTTGAGTTTCAGTTTTATTACTACCTATGGTTCGAGTAATAAAATTGAAATAGAAAACTTAGTAAAAAAGATTGACAACAACAAAGATAAACATGTCAGAACTCTCTTATCTCATTATGACTGGTGAAGAGGAGGAAGCTTACGAGGAACTGCAAAAGTTGCTGCTACGTGACGGGGCAAACAACTACGCACGTCCGTTATACAGTGAAACATGCAGAAGAACATGTATTACTGATGCCGCACTCTGCGTCGCGTTTTCACCATTGGCAATTCTCATTATATACCTTTCAAAACGGCAGTAGTAAAAACGGTTGAATGAAAATGAAAAGAAAAATGAAAAGAAAAATGAAAAGAAAAATGAAAAGAAAAATGAAAAGAAAAATCAAAATAAAATAAAAATAAAATAAAAAGAAACGTAGGTAGCATAGAAAAGGTGTCAAATCATAAAGGCACTTTTTCTATTATGATATGTTATATTGAATCAACCATTTTACATACCGAAACTGCTAAAGTCGCTCAAGACGGGACGAGGAACGGTTTTGTTTTTTTGTTGAATAACGGCATAGTTCGGAACTTTTTTACATTCAAACGATGGTTCTGGGCACCTCGCACACGGTGGGCACGGAGCACATGGTTTTTCACGAGGACAGGCCGTAACACTGGGACATGCTGGACATACGGGCGGGACGACCTGCGACTTTAAGATATAAAGATCCTCTTCTCCGCTTGGAATCTCCTTTTGTGGGATTCCGCTGATTTCATTTAATACATTCATGGCGTCGGCACCATCCATACCAGCGTCTGTGGAATCTTCGTGAAAACCTTCCTTCATACAGACTCCTACCAATGGACAAATAATTAATGTTGCCAAAAGTATAAGGAACATGTGTAGTCTAGTCAACTTCATATATAGATACTGTGTGAAAAAATATTTATTACATTAATTGAAGTGTTTTTGTTTGTAACAGTTATATACAAATGTCCCAATAGAGAGAAAAGACACAAAAGATACAAAAGACAGAAAACTCCACCAATACAAAACGACGCACCAAGCAACAACAAGTGCCGTTGAATAAATGGTTTAACTATGACTCATCGTGTTTAGAAATTGGAATCGATGAAGCAGGAAGAGGACCCATGTTAGGACGGGTATATGCTGCCGCAGTGATATTACCTAAAGAAGGTGATTTTAACCACGAGTTGATGAAAGACAGTAAAAGGTTCCACTCGGAGAAAAAAATCCGCGAAGCAGCCGACTATATTAAAGAAAATGCGATCGGTTACCATGTAGCTTACTCGTCAGAACAAACAATTGACCAAATAAATATACGCAACGCAACGCATAGAGCAATGCACGATGCAATTAGAGGATTGATTGAACCTTCGGAAAATTACCACCTTCTTGTGGATGGAAATGACTTCAAACCGTTCACTTTATTTCGAGATACTGTTGGATTAGTCCAAATCCCTCACATATGCATCGAAGGTGGAGACAATAAGTATACGGCGATTGCTGCCGCTTCAATCCTTGCAAAAGTAGAACGGGATGACTACATAGCAAATATTTGTAATGACAATCCTGAATTGGATGCGCGGTACGATATTTTAAAGAACAAGGGCTACGGAACCAAAACACATCATGAAGGGATTTATAATCACGGAATCACTAAATTTCACCGAAAGACATTCGGAGTGTGTAGAAATTATACAGTCGTTGAGGAGTAAAGCAAGAAAATCTAAAATGAAGATAACTTATAAATAAACAAATATGAAAAATATTATGACACCAGCAGTTTCTGCCTCGAACAGTAATAATACCAAGGAGTATCAAGGGTGCAGCTTCTATTTCATATATCGCCAAAATAAAGGACAATGGTGCTGCAATTTGTCACGACCATTTATACTATGTGTCTCCGAGACAATGTTAACAGGACAGTATATTTCTTCGATGTGGTTCAATTTAGAATTTAACGAAAACGACACTTTTGATTTTATCGTAATTCGACTTCCACAACGCGAACATACAATTCATCCAGATAGCCAAATCACCAAGCACCTACTAACACAGCGTTTAATCGACGCCGAACAGGCCAACACACCTTTAGGAGAACTCGACTTCGTCGTTCTTCATAAACATTATATCTCACAAGAACTTTGTGCTATACAAGAAAATCTACAATCACTTAAAACTAAAAACAATATATCCGGTTCATACCACGACTGTAAAAAATTAACAATTGACTTGCAGTTTGGACTAACCTTCAAAATTAGCGAAAGAAATACATTAACATCAAATACAATATCAAAGGCAAAATCTACAGATAAATGTATAGATAAACCAGCTACCATCATTCGGGGTTATGGTTCATTGAACAATAAAGTGCATGAAAAAACAGAAAGTGATAAATATTACGTCTCATGTCCATTGTTTCAACTGCGAATATAAATGTTTTTTAACGAATAAATAAAGAAAATTGATTTAATAATATCGTATTACCAGGTGTCAAGAGTCACAAATGAAGATCCTTGTGTTTGATACCGAAACCACTGGTCTTCCGACCGAACGCAATCCGTCAGTTATGGACACTCACAAATGGCCCCATATTATTCAGTTGAGTTTTATTATGTATGATACGAATGAGCTGAATATAGTGTCTTGTAAAGATCACATTATCAAACTCGACCCTTCGGTGGAGATATCGCAGGAAAGTATTAATATACATGGAATCACTCGTTCGCAGTGTATGCGAAAGGGTATTCCGCTTCAAGACGCGCTTCATGAGTTTAATGAGGCGTTGCAAAGTGCCGACTGGGTAGTTGGTCATAACATATCGTTTGACAAGCGAATGATAATGGCTGAATCAAATAGAATCAAAATCCGACAATATTTTACCAAAGGAAATGGAACGGGAATAAAAGAGTATTGTACAATGAAAAATGCGGTTGACTTATGTAAAATAGAAGTTGTGGGTCGAAACGGAGATACATATTATAAATATCCGAAACTCGCGGAGTTACACCAGTATCTATTCGGAAACTTTCCAAACGGAACGCACGATTCCATGGGCGACGTTTTGATATGCCTCCGCTGTTACGGGATCATGGCTCAAGGACACGACATTGCGAAAGAGGGTTCAACGAATCTTCGCAAACTTTATAAAAGTTACTGCGATTAAAACTGAACGGCAATGAAACATTACATATTTTATATAATATACATTACACCGTAATAATGTATACTATACTAGCTTGTATTATCTTATACTTTTTTTAACTTTTTTTTAACCCGAGCACATCAAACATTCTTCTTCCTCCGCATCGGGTTCGATTGTAAACTGCTGTGGCTGGTGTCTTGGTTTCCGACGCAGGTAATAAATTCCTGTTTTGAGACCCTGCTTCCACGAATGAAAATGCATCGATGTGAGTATCTTATAATCTGGATCTTCAACCCAAAGGTTAAGGCTTTGTGATTGGCAAATATAGGCACCTCTATCTGCTGCCATATCAATCATGTGGCGCATCGGAATTTCCCACACGATTTTGTACTTCTCCTTGATCTTGTCAGGGATTCCATCAATTTGCTGAATGCTTCCTTTGTTAAGAATAATGTTATCTTTAAGAGCCTCAGTCCAAAGCCCTAACTCTACAAGTTCCTTCATTAGATGCTTGTTGGCCACCACATAGTCTCCAGCCATCGTTCGTCGACTATAAATATTACTAGTGAATGGTTCAAAACATTCATTGTTGCCAAGAATCTGCGATGTCGACGCTGTAGGCATTGGTGCAAGAAGAAGCGAATTTCGAAGGCCGTTTCGTTTGATACTATCCTTCAGTGTTTGCCAATCATATCTATCGGATGGTTCCACGTTCCACATGTCAAACTGCAATATTCCTTCGGAAGCAGGGGAACCCTCAAAAGACGAGTATGCTCCCAAGAGATTGTCATCACCAATCTCCAATTCGGCGCGCACGGGGTTCACACGCTCCATAAGGTCGTTGTTGTTGTTGGTCAAATTGGACACATAAGTTCGGCAATGAGGGGTTGAATCGGTAAATAATTCTATTTTGTATTTTTGGTCATACTGGTTGATGTTTCGAATCGCCAACATACCTTGCTGACGTGAAATGGATATTTCATTTGAACGTTCAAGCGCAGCGTGATAAATCGTCTCAAATATGTATTTATTCACCTGCGTTGCCTCTTCACTATGGTAAGGAATATCCATCATGGCAAAAACATCAGCTAAACCCTGAACACCAATACCAATTGGTCTATGCAAGAAGTTGCTTCGACGCGTTTTTTCGGTTGGATAAAAGTTCACATCGATTATTTTATTCAAATTCAATGTTACAACCTTGGTAACATCGTGCAGTTTGTCATAATCAAATGTTTTGTCATCTTTCACGAACATACTAAGACCAATGCTCGCGAGGTTACAAACAGCCGTCTCTTTCTCATCGCTATACTCGATGATCTCGGTACAGAGATTAGACGACTTGATAACACCTAAATTTTTCTGGTTACTCTTCTCGTTCGCCGCGTCTTTGTATAGTAAATACGGTGTTCCCGTTTCCATTTGTGAATCTAGAATACTAAACCATAGCGCACGGGCCTTCATTTTTTTCGTTGCCTTACCTTCACTCTCGTATTTTTCATATAACTGTTTGAACTCGTCGCCATAACAGTCTGATAACCCTGGACACTGATCCGGACAGAATAGACACCAATCCTTGTCGGTATGAACCCTTTCCATGAACAATGAGGGAACCCATAGGGCATAAAACAAGTCTCGTGCACGCATCTCTTCGTCTCCATGATTTTTTTTTTAGCTGCAAAAAATCCTCAATATCACTGTGCCATGGTTCCATATAAATGGCAAATGAACCATTTCGCTTTCCGCCACCCTGATCAACATAACGTGCCGTTTTGTTGAATACTTGTAACATAGGGATAATTCCATTAGACGTTCCGTTAGTACCCCTAATGTGACTTCCTGTCCCACGGATGTTGTGAATATGCAGCCCAATACCACCTGCCCATTTGGATATTTGAGCACACTCTTTTAGTGTGTTGTAAATCCCGTCGATGCTATCATTTTCCATCGACAGTAAGTAGCACGAACTCAGCTGTGGTCTAGGAGTTCCCGCGTTGAACAAGGTTGGTGTTGCATGTGTAAAGTACTTTTGCGACATGAGTTCATACGTTTCTTTTACCAATTCTAGATTGTCCCCATGAATACCAATCGATACACGCATCCACATGTGTTGAGGACGCTCCACTACTTTCTTATCGACCCGCATCAAATAAGCACGCTCAAGGGTTTTGAAACCGAAATAATCGATTTCGTAATCACGCGAATAATCAATCATACCATTAATAGCATCTTTATGCTTTTGGGTTACGCACCACAAGTCTTCGTGGATAATAGGAACATTGTTGCCGTGTACATCCTTAAAGTTGTAAAGCATCGACATTGTCTCTGAAAAGGAACTGATGGTGTTTTTATGGTTATTTGATACAATTACACGGCTTGCGAGCGTTCCATAATCGGGGTGCTTTGTGCACAGCGACGCACACTGTTCTGCGGTGAGTTCATCAATCACCGATGTAGGAATACCACTATACAACTGGTCAATGACCTCCATGACGAGTTTACTATAATTAAGGGAGATCGGCGGCGTTGCTTCAGCACCTAGTTTTTTTACTCGTTTCAAAATTTTGTCAAACGATACATCCTCATGTTTCCCGTTACGTTTAATAACGCTCATTTCATGCACAGATTGTTCGGTCGCCATATATATGGTATTTCATAAGAACATTTTAAATGGTTCTAATAATACAGTTTAAAAGTTTCCTAATTATTGGCAAAAAAAAAATGAAGGGAAGTTGTCAATAATTACAAAAAACATATTGTATCCGAGTAATATAAGAATAATGCAAATCATAAAATTCTTGTTGTTATCTTTGTCGTTGTCATCTGAAGTAAAATATAATATGGCGTTGCAAATGCCACGTAAAATATTTCTAGGGTCTGTTAAAAGTTACATTTCACAAAACATATTAAATGGTGAGTCAGACGCATCACCTGCTGATGTTAAGATTGATGGCACCAAAGACGTTGATACGCCCCTCATGATAAACTTCTACAGTCCGGTCACAGCTGAAACATGCATTTTGCTTACCACCATGTTGAGAAAGCTGGACACCAAATCAAAAGAACTGGAGCAAATTTATGGATTTAGAATTCCAATCAAACTGCATATCCAGAGTTTAGGAGGAGAACTAATGCCTTCATTTTACGTATGCGATTTGATTCAAAACTTAGAAACACCGGTTCACACTTATGTTGACTGTTACGCTGCGTCCGCCGCATCTGTTATTGCTGTGTGTGGAGACAAACGATATATGACAAAACATTCATCAATACTTATCCACCAATTAAAGTCTGCATCCTCTGGCAAGTTCAACGAAATGAAAGATGAAATGAGCAATCTTAACTCATTCATGAACAACCTAAAGGACATTTATTTGGAACATTCGAGCATTAACGAAACAGAATTGGAGAAACTTTTCTTATCTGATATTTGGCTACCTTCAACAAAATGTTTGGATTTGGGTTTGGTAGATGAAATTGTATAAATCAAAAATATAAAAAGATTAAAAGATGAAAAGATCAAAATATAAAAAGATTAAAGATTAAAGGATTAATAATTAGATTGACATAATTATTACCTTACTATTACCTTACTATTTCCTTACTATTTCCTTACTTGTATGATTCAGTTGAAATATTTATCACTTTATTTTGAGAATCATCATCACTATTAGTTACTTCATTACTATTGGATGCTTCACTAATATTGGATACTTCACTAATATTGGATACTTCACTAATATTGGATACTTGTTTAACACTGGTATTTAGTTGGTTACTAGTAGATACTTGGTTGATCTCGTCATTTTGCATCAGATTATTTACGTCAATGTAACATTTCATTACTCTTGCTTCCACCTTTGCTTTTTTGGTTTTATTTGGTGCCCGATGTTCGTATCCATCAATCCTTTCTTTTACAATTGTTTTCCATAATTTATCTAGTATTGGTAACGCATGCTTGAACCACATTTTATTTCGTAGTACAAGAACGCAGCTGACCTGGTCAATGCGCCGGTAATCATTTCGAACCCATGTCAGCTCCTTGTGTTTTTCCATCATATCATTTTCCCATATTTCAAATTCCTCTTTACTGCTTCCAATAGGCAGATATTCATATAAAGGGACACCTCCATTGTTGAAGAACATGACAATACCTTTTGGCATTCCATCTTTGGTCTCACTAAAGTTACCATCTTCATTAAATTCCCCTGCGCTTTCATACTCAATAAACCTTGTCTCTAGGAAATCGCACTCATCAAGTTCGCAAACTTCCATTTGTAGCTGCATTTGAATCCAATACTCCATTTTTGGAATGCCGTCAATCTTACGATTCACGATATTTTTAACCTCAACCATTCTTCCATAGCGTTCTGATTTATCGTCTGTGTTAATTCCATCAGGGGACGCCGCAAGATAGGATATGTTTCGATGTGGTATACATCCAAAATCAGACACGCTAGTAGTATATTGCTTATTATACCAATCAAGTGAAACATCCTCATATTTTTGACCCCAGTGCATGGGCGATTCAGTGTTAACAGTTTTATATTTTTCCACGTTAATCGGACGACATTTATCGTAGATAAGTTCATTCTGAGCTCGTTGAGTTCCAAAAGCCTTCCAAAGACTGCTTGCGGTTAAGTATCTGTGCCGGAAATGATACCATTCGCTAGTTCGTTGGTCTGGCTGAGGAACGCTTTCCAAATAATTTATCTTTTGTCTCATTCTCTCAATAACCGGAGGTATTCTAATAAATGTTTTGCTGTAAGACCTTGGAGGAGAAATGTAGGTGTGGTATATGGAAATTGCGTCCTCTGTTGCGTCCTCCACATATTCTTCAATATCAAACTCAAATACACACTGCAACTGATTTGTCAAAACTTCAACGGTGTCATGTAGTATTACAACACTGAATGTAGGATGTGCGTATATCATAGGATCCGCGCGTATCATATCATGAATAAGAACACCGGCAGATTCAACAATTTCACCATACTCACTATCACTAATAAGCGGCGGTGCGGTTATTTCATTGATAATATTTTTTAACTCGTCCAAATCACCTTGCATATCTATGAAAGTGGTATTATGGCTTTAATTAAGTATATTAGCTTCAATTTTCTCTAGTTTATTTTTTGAGCGTCCACTTCCTAGAGATTTCAATGTTGAAACCCTCTTTTCGAGACGTTTCAGTGTAAACTTTCTATTGGAGAAAATCAGACATGGTATGTTGACAATTTCACCTTCCACATTATCATACATAACCTCCTTGGCACTTATAAGTCTTTTTCTCTCCAACGCACGTCCCAAGTATTTTTTAAAATTTTGTATGTCCGCTTCTGACATTTCATTTTGCTCACCCAACTTATCGGCATAGTTATTTAATTTAATTATTTTGGTTGTCTTATTTAGTTTGCTCCACGTCTCTTTTTTATTATTATTTGTTTCATTGTCCAGTATTCTTTCGAGTGAGCTCACCACTTCGTTTGTGCCTACTTCGTTTGTGCCTACTTCGTTTGGACCTACTTCGTTTGGACCTACTTCGTTTGGACCATGAACATTATTTAATACTATATTTTCATTCATATTATCTTATATTGTGACTTAAAGTTTAACTTGTTTTATTATGTCTTTTGACTCAAAGAAATAATAAATATTACACATGTCCACAACGCCACACCTAACACATGTCATTTTTAGTCAAAGGCACTTCCCCTGCCAATTCCCTGAGAACTTTCAATTTCATCTTCTCAGGTAGTTCCGATGTGGTAGACCCAACAATCTTGACATATTTTTCTTGCAGTTGGTCGTTTTCCATCCATTTCGGATAACGATTTTCAAAATCACTTCTCCACTTCTTCAATATTCCATCCTCTGCGTTCTTTATCAATTTCTCTCCACTATCCTCTTCCCATCCTTGTTTTTCGTCTTTAATATACCACTCCTTGTTCTTTGAGTTGGTACAATGGAAGGGTCGTTCAGTGAGTGAAAGTGGTTGAAGATTCTTAAGCACCACATTCGTAATACAATCTCTCTTACTCTTGCATACATCATCCAAAGTCACTTCGAGTTGCTTGGCAAAGTGTTGGATGGACATGGCATCCGCACACTTTTCGGAGAGAAATAGCTGGACATTAATAATTTTATTGTGGCTATTTGTATTTGTATTATTCGTCTGATTGATTGTATTATTTGATATATTTGGCGTAATCGTTTTAACGCAAAGTTGCTCTTGTAATTTTTGGTTTTCACACAATAAAGTTTTCAATAAATCAATCATCGCGGTTTGATCTTTGTTTGTCGATTCATCTTTCTTTTCATTCACAAAAATACACTTTTTTTTATGTCGACTGAAACCTGAAATAAATTTGTATGACTTTCCACACGAACATTCGTAACGATTTTTATCATTACGATGAGTTACCATTTTGTTATCATTTTTTACCATTTTGTTATCATTTTTTACCATTTTGTTATCATTTGTAAGTATTTTGGGGCATTTTGTAAGTATTTTGGGGCATTCGCAATTTTTCCTGTGATTATGTAAACTTTGACGATGCGTGTATGACCTTCCACAGTCACAAAAAAAAATAGATGGTTCGGCCCCTTTTTTGTAAGTGCCTGTAAGTATTTCGTGTTTTCCTGTGGATAAGTGTCGTTTCCAATGAGACATTTTATTACTGTGATAGTCACATTTTTCACAGTTATATTTATAGTGCCCTTTTTGTGTAAACATTTGGGGCTTAATAAATACTTACATAAAAAAGTACCTAAGCCTTTTCAGATCCACTTTTTATACCCAAAAAGCCCCCTACATAAGGTCCCTACATACTTTTTCGCGTTGCCTCCGCCATTCTTCCTACATAATGTAGTGAACACACACTTTTTTTCACGTTTTTTTAGAGGTTTGAAAGTCAATTTGCATAATACAGTTTTTTTAGTGTTTTTTTTCGAATTTTTCAAATTGGGTCTTGAGATTTTAAATAAATGAATAATTCTACATGTATTATTTTTTAATGTTTTATTATCAAAATATTGAAGGTGTTTTTAAGATAAGAACTTTCACGTATTTGTATTTCTCTCCTAATAATCTTTTTGAAAGGGAAATAAAAATGTAAAATCGTTGGTTATAGTGTATACTTTGCAGTTCTGTTGTTATGGATCAAATCCTGAGAACCTTAAAAGAAAATCAGCAACACTACATTATGGAGGAAAAACGCATATGGGGATTTTAACTCATGTAGGCCTACATACATATACACATACAGAGGCAAGGCACCGTAAGTGAACCAGTGACGAAGAGAGAAATAAAAATCATAAGACCGGATAAATCATTACAGGCATGACATACTTGTAATTATTTTATGAAACAGGTTATAATGATTGGTTCATTGATGGAATCTTAGTTGCGACGACGAGTAATTCGGAACGAAGCAAACTTATTGCTCTTCGTGTTCTTGGACTTGCGGCAGAAAGCGCGAGTCTTGCCCTTAGCACGTTTGCAGCCGACACTTTTTTTGCAGGTGTCGGCGCGTTTGCCTCTACAAGGCGACTTGCTTACGCGTTTTCTGTAAATACGTTTGGTTGTACGAGAAGGCTTAGACGGCATTATAGTATATACAAAGATAAAATATACAATGATGGAGGTTTATTTTTTCTACATTCCTTAATGATATTTACTATTAGTGCTTTTTTTTCAGTCAAAATGTCCACTTATTCTTAGTTTCAATTAACAACATTATCATTTACATTAACAGCATTATCATTTACATTAACAACATTATCATTTACATTAACAGCATTATCATTTACATTAACAACATTATCATTTACATTAACAGCATTATTATTTACATTAACAGCATTATTATTTACATTAGCAATATTTTGAAACCTGACATTTTTTGGGTTTGGGTTATTTAACGTTGGCACAGATTCCGGAACAGATTCCTGGTTCGCTATTGGTGCCTTTTTTTCAGTAAGATTGGGTTTGATTTGACCATTCGCGTTGTTATCTATATTCGTTTCTAAATTTTTTATTTGTATTTTGGACGTTTGCATTATTTGTGTGTGAACGATAGCTTCAAATATTTCTAATCCAGTTAAGAAATCCTTCTCACATTCGGTATAAAGATCTATAATTGGTTCTCTTGTAGCAACCACTATATCCTCGAGTTGTTTGAATGTCAGTTTAGGATTTACTAACACTTCCTTTTTCAGAGTTTGGGGATTTATTCCAAGAACAAAAAGTTTGTCAATGACGCGAATCAACTTATTTTGGTTTTCCTCGGTTTTCTTCATCATTTTCTTAATGTGCTCGGCATACATTCGAAATAATCTATCCTTGCTGCTTCCCGAGTATGTTTGTGTAAATGGTCCTCCTTCGGCACACATTTCCGTCTTATGATAACTACGCAAAGGTATTTGACTGAATGTCTTGATATGACTAGGACACCTTTTCTCTCCAGTAAACGTTTTGTAAAACCTCGCAACATCCTTTTCATACACATCTTTTCGCATTTTGTCGGTCATGCCGGTGAACTTTCCGATATCGAAGTTAAAGTTATCAAAATAAAGCTTTGCCAGTTCGGGAATACCCGGCTCGTCAACAAGCATCCGTGTTTTACCCGTCGGTTCGTGTACGTTCATCTTACAGAACCCCGGTTTAATTTTAACATTACCGCTCTTAGCGGCATTTATTTTGTTATTTTGGTTATTTTGGTTATTTTGGTTATTTTGGTTATTTTTCATGAGCGCATTTATTCGATCACTACAAATATTCACTTTTGACATTGCTATTTCGACATCTTTAGGTATATCTTGTTTATTCATTAGGTTCACAGAGTTATTTGAACCATCACTTTGCTTCCAAAGGAATGTCGGATTCACAGTTGTTACGATTGCAGCGAATACGTGAGCTATTTTCACGTAGAATTTGGTGATACCGATACACAATCTACGTTTCTGGGTTTTATTGCGCACGTCTAATTCGGAAAACTTTGTTTTGTTTCCAAAGTATACCTTATCGTTTGTCATGTAGTTTACTGTTTTTGTCCCCCTTAAGCGTTGTGCAAGATATTTAACCTCCAGATTACTTAAGTTATTCGCCATTATTTTAGAAGTAAGAATGACAAGATTATCACAATACTTACTATCAGATAATTTTTTCATGTCTTGAAAGTTACTGGTGACAATATAATTTGCGGCAACATAGTCAATTATTTGGGGTAATGTTTTTTGTTTGGATGATTGTGATGATTGTGAGTTGCCCATATGCTTTATACGTATATAAAAAAAGAAATAAATTAATAAACAAATGAACTAATGAACCAATAAACTAATATAATAAAATTGAATTAGAATAATATATTCTGTTGAAGATTAATGATGACTGAGAAAACGGTGAAAACAAAGAAATTGAGGCGTAAACATATCGATAAAAAGTCAATGTGGAACAGTTTTACGGAAGAGTTCGCACAAGGCACACCTATCGAATGTCTTTATAGAAGTTCTGGACAACGCGAATTTTGTGACTGCTGTGAAAGCAATCTAATGGTTGCCGATGAAGGATTCCTCACCTGTACGAATAAGAAATGTGGAATAGTCTACAAAGACATTTTGGATCAGTCTGCCGAATGGCGTTTCTATGGGGCAGACGACAATCAAGTAAGCGATCCAACGCGAGCCGGACCACCAATCAATCCACTTCTACAAGAGTCGTCTTTTGGGTGCAAAATTATCTGCGCACAAAGTTCATCATACGAAATGCGAAAGATAAGGCGATACTCTGAATGGCAGTCGATGCCTTACAAAGAAAAGTCGCAGTATGATGAATTTCAGCGTATTTCCATACTATCAGCACAAGCTGGGATACCGAAATTAATTATAGATGATGCCATGAGATATCATAAAAAAATATCCGAGGCGAAAACATTTAGAGGTCTTAATCGCGACGGGATTATTGCGGCATCTATATATGTAGCTGCAAGATTGAATAGTTATCCACGAACTGCGAAAGAGATCGCTACAATTTTCAACCTTGACAATACAAGCGCAACTCGAGGGTGCAAAAATGCAATGTCTATTATCAATGAGCTAGAACATAACATGGATAGTGGAGAGAAAACGTCGTTATGCAAGACGACACCTTTGTCTTTCATAGAGAGATATTGTAGTCGCCTGAATATTAACACCGAACTGACGCGACTATGCACATTCATCGCAATGCGAATTCAAAAGTTCAATCTTGTGCCTGAAAACACTCCAAATTCAATCGCAGCAGGCATCATTTACTTCGTCTCCCAAGAATGTAACCTGAACGTAACAAAAAAACAAGTGAATGATGTGAGTGAGATTAGCGAGGTGACGATCAACAAGTGCTATAAGAAACTTGAAACAATTAAGATGCAGCTTATACCCGTTGTCATACTTAAAAAATACGGTTAGAAACACATGGTCATCTTTCCGTTTCGGTGGAACCGAGACGGAGTGCATTTATTTTCTTTTGACTTCAAAAAGTATGGTGCTGTAGAGTTTCCGTTGTATCGCCCGGCGTTCTGTGCCGCGTGTCCGTAAGCAGAAAAGCTGTTCGCATTTCGCGTGATCGTTTCCACTTTCAGTTTTAACAAACGAGACCCGCTCGACACAGCCCCTTGCGTGGCAAATCCGGTGTTATTCGGTTTGTAAATGACCGACTTATTGATGCTACAACCCGACGGATCATAGCAATTTGTTGCATTGTACGCGTTAACGCTTCCAACCTTTTTCTCTCCAATGCTTGTATTTTGATCGTATGTTCTGCATCTTGAACGCATGTAGGCGCGGCTATCAGTGTAGTAATTCTTCTTGACAATGGTTGAAGCGGATCTGGTAATGGTTGAAGCGGATCTGGTAGGTTTCTCATAGCACTCGTTGCAAGGGTCGTGGGTAATGGTTTCCTTTAACACAACTTGATTACCATTACAATCTGTGGTGCCTAAACTAATCGTACCACCTGGTGTGTCCATTGGCATACCAATCGCTGAGTTTCCGTTGCTTCTGCCGGATACTGGCATCAACTGTTTACGGTAGTGGTTTATTGGTCGGGCTTTGAAAGCCGGTCCTGATGCTGCGGGATCGGGTTTTGACCACGTGGGCACTGCGCTATTTGTAGAAACACCTTTCCATGAAACGTATTTCTGGCCATTATTTGATAGTGTTAAAGCCGACATAATTATATATTTTGGCAAGAAAATAAAGAGAAGTAATATATAATGATGTGGATTGACATTACATTGATTGTGTTTTCTCTCTTGATTGTAATATCTATAATTGATTATGTTAGACCGAACCTGAAGGAAGGTGCGACAGGAGGCTGTGATTTGAATAAAGATCCCATTTATCTAGCCAAGGTGAACGCGGCCGATATTAAAGGGATGAAGGATGACATTGGTGAAGTGAAAAAGCTGAAAGAGGATATCGTTATATTGACCAACCTTGTAAATAATAATGCAAAAAGCATACAGGCGATGGGCGATGAACTGAAGAGCAAAAGTGATGAGCTCACCGGTGGTTGGGAAGCCGACTCGGGCGAAGACCTACCAAGCGTAGGTGGTCTTGCATAACTAAGACATTTTGTTTGGTATCCGTTGTTATAATGCATAGATGAATTATTAGTGGGTGTTTTATTTTTGCACAGGTGTAAAAGTCTTTAATATATTATGGGTATATATAGTAAGAATGTCGAATATGTTTGCGAGGGCGCTAGATGACGTCGACCAATTACAAGAGGATATACTTGGTCCAGATTATAATTATACGCAACAAATTAAATCACCAGAAGAGATGGGAATGAGTTCCGAAGGTAGCATAACTGCCATATCAAATAATATCAGCGGACTTATCGGATACACGCAAGTTCTGGTTACGGGTGATGGCAACGCATCCAAAACCGGTGGCCCTTTAGGTGACAAGTTTTTCTTGGAAACAGGCGCAAAATGTAAGGACAAGGACACAGGAAATGAGGTGACACGCTCGATATATGTCAGTAACGTTCCTGATGGTTCGATTCCTTTTATAACACAAGGGCTTGGTGGAGCCAAATTCTCTACATTTAAAGGATTAGTTCCTGGCACAATGAGCAATTTAAATAGACTGAATCCGATACAAATATTTCAAGCTTTCATGACAGGGACGAATCCTTCATGTCGCGCAATCACCATGCCGACGATCGATGAAAACAATGTCATCGGTAAGGATACAAAATATGTGACGGATGTTGATATTAAAAACCTAGATGCTTGTTTGTTTCCTACGAAAAGAAATCCCATAACAGGAAATACGTGTACGGAGTCGTTTCAGGTTTCGAAAGATGCAAGTATGCCTGATGATTCCTTAATACAAATATATTATAGTGCGCTTGGACTTCTTGGCGTATACATTTTATTCAAGTTGTACGAAAAAAAACGTGCGTGATAACTAACTTTTAGTTACTATTCAACAAATTAAGTTTTATAAATAACACCATGATGAGTTTTTTATAAATATAATAATAATAACATTTTACATATTGCTCAGCTTAAACTTGGCTTACTGCTTAATTTGCTTGTATAATTCCAAAGCAACTAAACCGCCACTGACTTGGGCAAGGATGTAAGGTAACATCTCGTTGACCGACTTTTTACCTGCCGACACCATTGCGATGGTGACCGCTGGGTTAAAGTGAGCGCCCGATATTTTCGATCCAACAATAATCGCGATGGCAAGCGCCGCACCTATCGCGACCGGATTACCGGTGGCCAGTATAACAAATAAGAGAAAGAGCGTTCCAAGAAATTCAACGAAATATTTGTTCATTATAATATATAGCGTATATTAAAATCGTTCGGTGTCAGTTCAACACTCTGGAAAACTTAATCCTTATTTTTGGCATAACCTTTTCTTTTGGCAATTAAACGCTTGATTCTGGTATAATCAGAGCTGTCGCGAACAAGGGTCGATGGGTTGACTTTTTTGTCGGTGTTTGTAAACGCTATACGAATAACCTTTCTGTCAGAAGCACGAATTCCGTTGGAATTTTGATAAAGCAACGTCATTATGTATAATAACAAGAAAAAAATACATTTTCTGTAATTAAATCAAGCAGCCGAATTATATTACTATTATATCATAACTATTATAACACAACTATTATATCACTATTAGGTAATTATACGAGGTGCAATATTCATCGTTATTAGTTCTTGAAACATCAACTTACACGCGTATGGAAGTTCTACATAATCGAAGTCCACACGATTGTCGCATGTTCTACAATGGTGAATGTGCTTTTGATTGTTGTGTGCAGCAATCATACCACATCGCTTACAGACATGCACTCTAAACGCATCCGACGCGTCGTAAAGCCGCTCCTTGTTGAATCTAGATGCGCCGTGCGAACACATACAATCGCGCTCCATCTCACCGTAACGGAGTCCTCCATCTCTTGAACGCCCCTCGGCTGGCTGCCGTGTGAGGTTCACCATTGGTCCATTACTGCGACTATGGTACTTGTCCGACACCATATGTTTGAGACGTTGGTAGAATACGGGTCCAATGAACACTGATGTCTCAATCTGTTCACCAGTCATTCCATTGTAGAGTAACTCGTTACCTTTCGACTCAAAGCCAATATTTTGTAGTTCCTTGCATATGTCCTTGATATCAAACTTACCAAAGCTTGTGCCATCACCGAACAATCCCAACTCAAGAAGGACCTTCCCAAGCAAGGTTTCTTTCAATTGTGCGATTGTCATACGAGATGGAATGGCATGTGGATTAATGATAATGTCGGGCTTTACTCCATTATCCATAAACGGCATATCGCACTCCGGAATGATATTGCCAATTGTTCCTTTTTGTCCGTGACGGCTGCTAAACTTATCACCAATCACTGGCTTACGCACAGTGCGCACCCTTACCTTACAAAAGTTATACCCATCACCGTTCCGCTCCAGATAGTTTTTGTCAATGTATGATTCTTCTTTGGTGCGAAACATCCGACTTTGGTCTTCATACTTCATCACTTTGGTGTGATCATTGCGGGCGTCTTTAATCGGCAATATCTTCGAAATGATGATGTCGCGATTTTCCACAATCGTATTTTCCGGAATAACGCCATTTTTATTTACTTTATCGTAATTACCGAACTTGATGCCTTTTGTCTTGGATGGATCAGGTTTACACCTCACCTCTTCGTCGCCGTGTATTTTGCGATCTTCATCCTTCTCGGTGTGATATATCGTGGCTTGGAACATTCCCCTGTCAATGGCCCCCTTGTTAAAGAGGATTGAATCTTCCTGATTATATCCAGTGTATGTCATGATTGCTACGATTACCTGTGCACCAGAGGGAATCTTGTTGAGGTGCATCATATTCATAATGCGCGTCTCCACAAGGGGGCGCATTGGATAAGTCAAGACATATGCGGTTTTATCCATACGCGTGTCGTAATTCGTGACATACATGCCCATTGCTTGCTTTCCCATAGCGCATTGATAAGTGTTTCTCGGAGATTGATTGTGCTCTGGAAACGGAATGCACGAACCAAGAATGCCAAATATAGTGCTAGGGTGAATCTCGCAGTGAGTGTAGTGATAGATGTATGTGCCTTTCGACGAGACCAACTCTTTCGGTTCCATCGAAATCATGCTGAGATTTTGTTCGGCAGCGTCTATATATTCAATGATCGCATCGTCACAGTTCGCATCTGTCAGAAGGTCATTCCATTTGATGGTTCCTTTTGCCAACATCTCGATGTGCTGTTTGGTCAATAGCAGTTCATTATTTTTCACTCGCAACACCGGACGAGTGAGTCGTCCCGCGTCATTATTAATATGAATCTCCTTCATTTGCGTGTTAAAGATGATTGACGTGTAGATATTGATAATCCCTTTGTGCTTCTTCGTCTTTAAACCGCGATATAACTCGATTGGCGATTTTGCGTTGCCAATCCAAGCCCCATTTATGAAGACCTTGACACCGTTCCTCAACCTGCGATTATTCATCTTGCTCTGCCGTTCGACATGTGGCTCGAT
>MDTG01215849.1_pt1 | contig 21713 bp, 19 predicted proteins | sample 811421 | NCBI WGS metagenome assembly MDTG01 (sample SAMN05326645, study PRJNA326480) | marine metagenome | isolation source: seawater | place: Pacific Ocean: South East | collected 2011 | reverse complement strand
TGTCTTCAATAACGGAGAGATGATGAGAGATTTTACATACATAGATGACATTGTCATTGGAATTTCAGAGGTAGTGAAGAGAGTTCCTTGTTCCATAACAAGGGCAACAACTAATGCAGAGGCACCATTTAGAATCTTTAATATTGGTAATAATAATCCAGTAAGCCTTAAAAGATTTATTGAGGCAATTGAAAATACACTTTCAAAAAAAGCGATTAAAAATATGCTGCCTATGCAAAAAGGTGATGTGCCTATAACATATGCTGATATAAATAATATAACTAGTGAGTATGGCTTCAAACCAACTACATCTATAGAAGAAGGAATTAGAAAGTTTGTAGAATGGTACCTTGAAGCAAAAATCTAATTTGAGGTGAGAATGGAAAATAGCACAATTTTAGTTACTGGCGGAACTGGTTCTTTTGGGCATGCTTTTATACCAATGACTTTAAAGAAGTTTAATCCAAAAAAAATTATTGTTTTTTCTAGAGACGAAATGAAGCAATGGGAAATGGCCAAAATATTTGGTAGTGATGACAGAGTTCGTTTTTTTATTGGAGATGTTCGAGATCGTGAAAGATTATATAGAGCTTTAGATGGTATTGATTATGTTGTTCACGCAGCAGCTACAAAGATAGTCCCAACAGCTGAATATAATCCTTTTGAGTGCATTAAAACTAATATCAATGGAGCTATGAATGTTATTGATGCATGCATTGATCGAAAAGTGAAAGGCGTTGTTGCTCTATCTACAGATAAAGCAAGTAGCCCCATTAACCTTTATGGCGCTACTAAACTTGCTTCGGATAAATTATTTGTTGCTGGAAATGCATATTCCGGTGAGCATGGTACACAATTTTCAGTTGTTAGATATGGAAATGTAATGGGATCTCGCGGTTCGGTTATTCCCTTCTTTGAAGAAGTGAAATCCTCTGGAATTTTGCCAATAACTGATAAAAGAATGACAAGGTTTATGATATCTCTAGAAGAAGGAGTAGAACTTGTTTGGCATGCTTTAAGCGATATGGTTGGCGGAGAAATATATGTTAAAAAGATTCCTTCAATGAAAGTCACAGAAATTGCAAATACAATTGCTCCTGATGCAAAGCAAGAAATTATTGGAATAAGGCCTGGTGAAAAGTTACATGAACAAATGATTGGAGAGGAAGATGCAGCATCAACTTACGAATATGATGGCTATTACAAGATTTTGCCTGTAATAAATGACTGGAATGATGATCCAATGAGAATAAAAGACGGTAAAAAGGTTGATCCTAACTTTACATATAATAGCTCTTCAAATACTGAATGGATGTCTAATGATGAATTGAAACTTTGGATAGAAAGCAACTCCGAAAAACTTGGTAAAATTTAAATATATGATTCCTTATGGTTGCCAAGATATTTCAGATGATGATATTGACTCTGTTTTAAAGGTTCTCAAATCAAGTTTCCTGACGCAGGGCCCTAAAGTTCCCGAATTTGAAGATGCTCTTAAAACCTATTCTGGAGCTAAATATGCAATTGCTGTTAATAGCGCTACATCTGCTCTTCATATTGCGTGTTTGGCATTAGGGCTAGAAAAAGGTGATTATTTATGGACATCGCCTAACACTTTTGTAGCTTCATCAAATGCTGGCTTATATTGCGGTGCTAATATTGATTTTGTTGATATTGACATTAAAACAAGCAATATATGCCCTTTAAAATTAGAAGAAAAATTACTAAAAGCAAAATCTGAGAAAAAATTACCAAAAATATTAATTCCTGTTCACTTATCAGGAAATCCATGTGATATGAAGAAAATTTCCTCTCTTTGCAAGGAGCATGGAGTTAAAATTATTGAGGATGCCTCACACGCTATAGGCGCCACCTACTATGATAGAAAAATTGGAAGTTGCGATTATTCTGATATAACTGTATTTAGTTTTCACCCTGTGAAGATAATTACGACTGGTGAGGGTGGAGCAGCTCTTACTAATAAAGATAATTTAGCAAAAAAAATGGAAATTTTAAGGACCCATGGCATTACAAGAGATCAAAAAATGATGGAAGGTGATTCTCATGGACCCTGGTATTATCAACAAATTGACTTAGGTTTCAATTATAGAATGACAGATATTCATGCAGCACTTGGGATTACTCAATTGAAAAGAATTGAGGATTTCATTTCTTTGCGTCACAAAGTTGCTACCAATTACGACAAAATGCTAAAAGATATGCCAATAAATCTTCCTTATCAATTAGATAATACAAAATCATCTTTGCATCTTTATGTAATTCGGTTAAAGTTAGAAAAAATCCAAATAACACATAAGCAATTTTTTGAAGGCATGAGAAGTAAAGGAATTGGTGTTAACCTTCACTATATACCAGTCCATCTCCATCCTTACTATAAGAAGCTTGGATTTAGGCTCGGCGATTTTCCAGAGGCAGAAAAATATTATTCCGAAGCAGTCAGCATTCCTATTTTTCCAAACCTTTCCTCTGAAGACCAAAACAAAGTAGTTGAAACGATTTCTAGTCTGCTTTACAAAAAATGAAGCTTGCTCTTGGAACAGCTCAATTTGGGATGAAGTATGGTATTGCTAATAGAAATGGAAAAATTCCTAGCTCTAATGAGATAGGGTCAATATTAAATTTAAGTAGGCTCCATAATATTGATACTATTGATACGGCAATGTCTTATGGCAATAGTGAGAAATCTCTAGGGAATCATGATCTCAGTGATTTTAAGGTTGTCACGAAACTTCCAGAGATCCCAAAAAAGATAAACAATATCAGTGACTGGGTCATTAATAATCTAAATAATTCGCTTAATAATTTAAAATTAGATAACTTGCATTGCTTAATGTTGCATAGACCAGAACAATTAACTGGTGAAAGCTCGTATGAATTATTATCAGCTTTGCAATCTATAAAAGAATCTGGGAAAGTCTTAAAACTTGGTATTTCAATTTATTCACCTGAAGAATTAATGGCTATATCAGATTTAAATGAAATCGATATTGTTCAGTGCCCTATTAATATTGTAGATAGAAGAATGATTGAAAGTGGATGGTTAGGAAAACTCAAAAAAAACAATATTGAGATTCATGCAAGGTCATGCTTTTTGCAAGGCTTGTTATTAATGGATATTGATGAATTACCTTCAAGATTTTCTAAATGGGAGGAAATATGGGTAACTTGGAAGATTTGGATGAAAAAAAATAATTGCTCAGCTCTCGATGGATGCTTATCATTTCTCAACTCAGTTAATGATGTTAATAGAATTATTGTTGGAATTGATACTTTAAAACAGCTTGAGGAAATTATCTTTTCATATAACTCAAATGGCTTTAATGATTATCCTGAAATATCTTCATCTGATGAAAATCTTATAAATCCAACGCTTTGGAAAGAAAATTGAATATAGTTGCAATAATCCAAGCAAGAATGGGATCTAAACGACTTCCAGGCAAGGTAATGAAAAGAATTGCCGATAAACCTATTCTAGAAATTCTTGTAGAGAGACTGTCTCTTTCTAAGGAAATTAATAAAACAATTATTGCAACTTCTTCGAGACCCGAAAATAAGAAAATAAAAAAACATTTTGAAAAAATGAATATTGATTGTGAAATGGGAAGTGAAAACGATGTTCTAAGTAGATTTTATAATATAGCGAAGAAATATAATGCAGACATTATTGTAAGAATTACCGGTGATTGCCCGTTTGTTGATCCTGAGCTTGTTGATTCTGTGATTAAAAGGTTTATAGAGTCAGATGTTGATTATTGCAGCAATGTTAATCCACCAACATATCCTGATGGCATGGATGTTGAAGTTTTAAGTTACGATGTTTTACAAACAGTTTTCAATGATGCTAGTAAGTATGAAGATAGAGAGCATGTGACTAGTTATATTAGATCTTCTGGTTTGTTTTCATCTGAGAATGTTAAATATAAAGAAGATTTATCACATCTAAGGTGGACTCTAGATGAAAAAGAAGATTTCCAGGTTATAGAAAAAGTATTTAAAAATTTCTATCCTGATATACACTTTAGTTGGATAGATGTTCTATCATTAAATAAAAATAATAGCTATTTATTTGAAGCTAATAAGAAAATATTAAGAAATGAGGGTTTGACAATGAGTTCTGGGCAAAAAATGTGGAAAAGGGCAAAGCAAGTAATTCCAGGCGGAAATATGTTTTTATCAAAGCGTTCCGAAATGTTTTTACCAGAATTTTGGCCTTCATACTTTGAAAAAGCTAAGGGGTGCGAGTTATGGGACATGGACGGCAACAAATATATAGACATGTCTATCATGGGAATTGGGACAAATATACTCGGATATGGGAATGATGAGGTTGATAAGGCAGTATCAAATACTGTCTCTAAAGGTAACATGGCAACCTTAAACTGTCCTGAAGAAGTTTATTTAGTTGAAAAGTTGCTAGAGATGCACCCTTGGGCAGAAATGGGAAGACTCGCAAGAACAGGGGGAGAAGCAAATTCAATATCAATTAGGATTGCAAGAGCAGCCTCAAATAAAACAAATATTGCTTTTTGTGGATATCACGGATGGCACGATTGGTACTTGGCAGCAAACTTAGGAAATCAGGATAGTTTATCCGATCAACTACTTCCTGGTCTTGAGCCAGCTGGAGTGCCTTCGGCCCTAAAAGATACATCATTTCCATTTAAATACAACGACTATGAGGGTTTAAAAAGTCTTGTTGAGACGAATAATATAGGAATTATTAAAATGGAAGTTGTAAGGAATTTTGAACCTCAAAATCAATTTTTAGAAAAGGTAAGAAAACTATGTGATCAAAGAGGAATTATTCTAATTTTTGACGAATGCACATCTGGATTTAGAGAATCATATGGTGGCTTGCACAAGAATTATAATGTAAACCCTGATATTGCAATGTTTGGAAAAGCCATGGGAAATGGGTATGCAATAACTGCAATAATAGGAAAAAGATCTATTATGGAAGCTTCACAATCAAGCTTTATGAGTAGCACTTTTTGGTCAGAAAGGATCGGCCCAACAGCAGCTCTCAAGACTTTAGAAGTAATGAAAAAAGAAGAGAGTTGGAAAGTTATATCTAATATTGGAAAGAGTGTAAGAAAAAAATGGCAAGAGTTAAGCGATTTGCATGAATTGAATATTAATAATTTTGGCTTAGATGCCTTAGCTTCATTTTCATTCCAATCAGAGCATAATCAAGAATATAAAACTTTTATAACTCAAGAAATGCTTAAAAAAGGATATCTTGCTGGAACAAGTTTTTATGCCTCAACTCAACATTCAGAAAAGATTATTAATGATTATTTTGATAATCTTGAACCCATATTCAAAACAATTTCAGATTGCGAAAAAGGTAAAAATAAAATTAGTGAACTTTTAGAGGGCCCTGTTTCTCATTCAGGTTTTAAACGCCTAAATTAAATGGAGGTGACAAAATAAAAAAAACGGACATTAAAAGTGTTAGACCAGGCTTTGGTCTTCCTCCAAAGCTTTTTGAACAAGTTATTGGTTGTAAAGTATTGAAAGACGTAGAGTATGGAAAACCAGTAAATCTTGAAGACATAGAGGGTCTAAAAGTCCGATAATTCATTGATTTTGTATATTTTCTTATGATTAAAGTTTGCATATTAGATTACGGATCTGGAAATGTTAGGTCAGTATTTAATGTAATTAAACATCTTGGATATGATGTAGAAATCTCAAATTCTAAGTTAGCTATAAAAAATTCATCACATTTGATTTTACCCGGAGTTGGTTCATATGGATCAGCAATGGACAAAATTAATGAAAAAATACCATTGGAGTGCTTAGAGAATTCAGTTTTTATTGATGGTAAACCTTTTTTGGGTATTTGTGTTGGTATGCAGGTCCTATCTGACGAAGGAAATGAATTTGGAAAAAAAGAAGGGCTTGGGTGGATTAATGGAAGTGTAAATATTTTAGATTCAGATAACCTACCTTTACCCCATGTGGGATGGAATGATGTTGATTTTAAAGTTGAAAAATCTATTATGAATGGTCTTTCAGATAACAAAGATTTTTATTTCGTTCATAGCTACTATTTTGAAGCTTTAAAAAAAGAAAATGTTATTGCTGCAACTTCATATGGAAAAAATTTTCCTTCCATTGTTAATAAAGACAATATTTATGGATTCCAATTTCATCCAGAGAAGAGTCAAAGGACAGGGCAGTTAATTTTAAAGAATTTTATAAAGTTGTAATTAAAGTAATGAAAAAAAACAGAATGATACCAATAGTTTTGCTCAGAAATGGCTGGATTGTTCAAAGTAAAGGATTTTCTGAGTATCAAAATTTAGGTAATCCCGTGACAAGTGTTAAAAGGCTTAGTGAGTGGGCTTCGGATGAGATTATATATATAGATATTTCTAGTGATGATAATTATGATATGCGAAGAGACGATCAAGGTTATGAAAATAGAGGGAATTTTATTGACATAATTAAAGATGTATCTGAGATAGCATTTATGCCTATTACAGTTGGAGGAAAAATTAGGGAATTAAGTGATATTGAGCAAAGGCTCAAAAGCGGTGCAGACAAGGTTTGTATAAATACAAAGGCTATATATAACTTAGAGTTTATTGAAGAGTCTGCTAAAGAGTTTGGCTCTCAGTGCATTGTGGTTTCTATAGATGCAAAAGTAGTGGATGGTTCTCACAAAGTATTTGCAAACGGAGGTAAAGATCAGACAGAATTTATACCTTCTGAGTTTTCAAGATTAGTTGAGTCTCATGGTGCAGGTGAGATATTAATTAATTCAATTGATAATGATGGCCAAGGCGGTGGCTATGATATCTCTCTCTTAAATCAAGTTGCAGATAATGTTTCAATTCCAGTAATAGCATGTGGTGGCGTGAGTGAATGGGATCATTTCTCTGAAGCATTTGATAAAACTAATGTTGATGCTGTAGCTGCTGCAAATATTTTTCATTATATTGATCAAAGCGTTTATTTAGCTAAAAAACATTTATATGATGCTGGCTATAATGTTAGAAGACCAGATATAATAAAAATCTAAAACGTGCAATAAAAAAACATTTATATTGCCCTAGCCGAAATACATCTAAAATGTATATAATTGTGCAGAAATTAAGGAGAAGTTTTGAATAAGATTAAGTATTGCACAAGATGTGTATATCCTATAAATACTGTTAACTTATCTATAGATGATGAGGGTGTTTGTTCTAGCTGCAGGACAGCAGAGGCTTTTGAGAATGTTTCAGAATCTTTCTGGGAAGAAAGAAAAAATAAATTTTCAGAGATAATAAAACCATATACCAACAATGAAAATTCAAATTATGATTGTTTAATTCCAGTCAGTGGTGGCAAAGACAGCTACTATCAGACTCATTTAATGGCTAAAGAGTTTGGACTCAAGCCTCTATTGGTGACCTACCATGGAAATAACTATCTACCTGAAGGTGACTTCAACAGAGACATGATGAGACATAATTTTGATGCTGATCATATAGTATGGGGGCCAAGTGTGGAGGTCCTTAAAAAGCTTAACAAGATTACTTTTGAAATGATGGGAGATATGAATTGGCAAAACCATTGTGGAATATTTTCAGCACCCATCCAGATCGCTGTAAAATTTAATATACCTTTAATAATCTGGGGGGAGACTAATTGGGACATATCCGGAATGTATAGTCCTGATGATTTTGTAGAATTCAGTGCCAGGGTGAGGCATGAACATGATCTAAGAGGCTATGAATGGTATGACATGACTGAATATGGATTGAGAGAGAAAGATATGATTTGGGCTAAATATCCTTCTGATGAAGAAATCCTTGAAGTTGGTGTTAGAGGCCTTTACATAGGCAATTTCTTTAAATGGGATCCGAACAAACAGACAGAGCTAATTCTAAGCAAGTATAACTGGAAGAAATCAGAGAAACCTTTTGAGAGGACTTATAGGAGAATGTCAAATTTAGATGATAGATATGAAAACGGAATACATGACTTGATGAAATTTGTGAAATTTGGATATGGCAGAGCCTCTGATCATGCCTCGAAAGACATTAGAACTGGATATATGACAAGAGACGAGGGAATAGAAATGGTCAAAAAGTACGATTCAGTTGTTTCTTCAGATCTTGATTATTGGCTAGATTATGTTGGAATGACTAAAGATAGATTCTGGCAAATAGCTGACTCTTTTCGTGATCCAAGAGTATGGTGGATAGAAGATAATAAATGGTGGAAAGATAATATTTGGGGAGAACCATCAAGCTATGGAGAAATTCATATAGATGGAGATCTAAAAGATAAGTTTCTTAAGAAATAATGAGCGCAAGAACTAAAATTAATTGGACTACATTTCAGGATTTAAATAAGAATTGCAAAAATAAAAAGATCATTTTATTTGGAGCCGGTCCAATATCAGAGAAAACATCAAGAAGATTAATATCTCATAACTTATTTGCTATTGCAGACAATGCTTCCAATCTTTGGGGCAAGTCTGAGCTAAATGTTGAAATTATCAATCCCGATGATTTAGTTAATCTGTCCGATATTTATATAGTTATTTGTACAACCTCTTTTCAAGAAGTAAGCGATCAGCTTTCTGACTATGGTTTCAAAAATGATAAAGATTTCTGTGTTAGCCCAGTACTAAATGATCTAAGAATTATTAGCGATTTGGAAAATATCTCCACAAAACTTTTGTTTACGAGTGGGTCACCAAAAAGCGATGATAAAAATTTTGGTGGCGGTATCTATGAACTAATAGTTGAAAAAGATAAATGGACCTATCAAAAGGTAATAAGTGGAAATTGCTATGGATTAATAAACTATGGCGATAACTTTATTTCAGTTGATACCGAGATGGGGATTTTTGAGTTTGATTCAAACTACAACATTATTAAATCAAAAGAACTCCCCCAAGGCATGAGAGCTCATGGTGTTCAATTTTCGTCAAAACATGAGAAATTTTTCATTGTCGGTAGTTACCTTGATGGCGTTCTTATTCTCGACAAAGAATTTAATTTTATTGATGAAATACCTTTGTCATATAAAAAATCTAGATTTGGGGTACCAAAACATCACTGCAACGACTGCCTAGTTTGGGAGGATAGTCTATATATATCAATGTTTTCTAGAACAGGAAACTGGCAAAATGATGTTTTTGATGGATGTATCCTAGAATTTGATATAGAAACTAAGGAAAACCTTGGACCGATTAAGGAGAATCTTTGGATGCCTCATAATATTCAAATGATTGATGGATCACTGCATGTTCTTAACTCTTTACCCGGAGAGCTTTTAGCTAATAATTTTCAAGTGATCGGGAAATTCCCAGCTTTTACAAGAGGGCTAGATTTTGATGGAATATATTATTTTATAGGTCAAAGTAGAAATAGAAATTACTCAAAAAACATAGGCATGAGTAAAAATATTTCGATTGATGCAGGCATAATAGTGTTTGATGAAATTACAAAAGCTTCGAGATTTCTTCAACTTCCCCCAAAAATATCTGAAATTCATAGCATCCTACTCATATAAAAAAAATAAAAGATGGAAATCATTCAACACAATGACGAAAATTTTTGGTCATTGTGGTATCAATTATCAGATTCAGTAGATTATACTCATCCTGTTTATTCTGATATTGGGATATCGTTCTATAAAGAGTATTTTTTCAAAAAAGAAAAAGTTCAAAATCGATCATTTTTAATTATTAACAATGATACTCCTGTTCTAGGGGCAATCATGTCATTAGACGGCATTGATAAAAAGGTTAATTTAAGCGGCTTCGGAAGAGGCATCATTTACATTGAAAACAATCTTGGAAACATAGATGGAATAAAAGGAGCAAGAAAAGTTTTTAAAAAGGAGTTCGATAAGATTATCGAAATTGATAGCGTTAGCTCTATTTTTTTTAGAGACTATACTTCAGTAGACGGAAATCTATCTATTCTTGCAAGAAGGCTACTTGATATGGGCGGAATTGGCGATATTCATTATATTCAACTTATAGATTTAAAAGATTCGCTTGAATCTATACATTCTGGCTTGTCTAAGAGTTGTAGGAATAGCATTAATTGGGGAATGAAAAATATAAATATTAATATTTATGACCACAAAAACATATCTATAGATAATATCTATGAACTAAGAAATCTTCATATTCAAGAATCTGGAAGAGAAACCAGAAGTAAAGAATCCTGGGAAATAATGTATGAGATGATTTTATCAAATAAAGCTTTTATTATTGAAGGTAGGATTGATGATAATATTGCGACTTCTTCACTCTTCTATTTAAATAAAAGAGTTTGTTTGTACGCAGTAAGTGCCTCACAAAGGTCTTTATTTGATAAACCTATTGGTCATGTAATCTTATGGGAAGCAATTCGTGCGGCCAAAGAATTAAATTGTAAATATTTTGACTCTGGAGGCTTAGAATACAATTCATATAATCATTTTATTTCTCCAAAGCAATTTAATATAAATCGTTACAAGAAAAACTTCGGTGGAGAGACAAAAGCTCAGCTTTCAATTAAATGGGAAAAATAAGCTGTTTATAATGAAAGATAATATTTACCTTCTCTTACCAGAAGATAAAAAAAAATGGCTTTTCAGCAGATGCGCAATCAAGAGTAATTTTATTTTAACCAAAGCCATAAGAATTTTTTTTAGGATCATTCATCTATTATTTTCATTACCAAAGGTAATATTTTTTAAAAATAAATATATTGTCAGCGAGGAGTTTGGTAAAAATAATTCAAAAAAATGTTTTGTTTGTACAAAGCAAAATGAAAGAGTATTAAATGTTTTTAAAAATACACTTGTAGGCTTCCATTTTGTAAATCATAAAATAGAACAAACCTTTACTTTTCCGGAGCTAAGAAGAGTGAAGTCCATACTTAAAGAGTCATTTCAAAACGATTTTTATTCAATAGTAAATATTGCCGAGGTATATGATTTTTATAAATTACCACATCACTTTTTCAAAGATTTTGATTACTATGCGACATCTGATGGGGTTAGTCCTCTAAATAAAATAATGTGTCTTTATTTTAAGAATCTTAAAATGGAAACTATTAGGATTGTTAATCATTCCTCTGGTCCAAAAGTTGATTTGGAGTATAGCTATAATTTTATTACTGAAAGCTTCATTGGTGATCCCGGTGATGGCTGGATAAAAATAAAAGGAACTCCATGGAGCAATCCTAAAATAATAACAAGCAAAGATGAAAAATTTATTGGAGTTATTGGTTCTCCGGGGCCTTTAAATATATTTGGCCTTGAGTATGAGTTATTGTTTGTTGTTTTAAGATTAAAGATCATTGGTTTAAGGCCAAAAATTAGACTACACCCTCAAGCAAGAAATATTTCTAACTTTTTGCTTAAGTTTCTTCTAAGAATTGAAATTTCTGATCACAGAGAAGAGGATGAAAATTCTTTTTTTAATACAATAAATATTTTGGTAGCAAGCTATCGGACATCTTTAATAGATTTAGCTTTAATTAGAGGTTGCCCAGTAATAATGCAAAATAAAGCAAATGCCTCTAAAACAAAAAATGATGAGGTCTATGAAATTAATTCATATGAAAACATCAAGAATGATATATCAAAAGTATTAAAAAGCCATATTGAAACACCCAGAGAAGCTAATAAAAAAATTCATAATTCCATTTATGAAATTATTGCTGAAAAGTAAAGCCTTGATAAGATAAAAAAATGAGAATCCTTAAAAATATTTCTAGTTGGTCTCTACCGGATTTATTTGAAATCCCTTTCAAAATAATAATATATTTCACTCTTATAGGTCATTTAGAAAAATTTGAGTTTGGACTCTTAAATATTGCAATGATGATTTTTAGTTATCAGGCACTCTCCCAAGTAGGAGTTGTGGATTGGCTAATGTATGAGCTTCCTAAAAAATATGCAAAAAAGGAAGATTCAGATTTCCTAATTTCAGAATCTTTTACATTTGTTTTAGTAAATCAAATAGCATTGATAATTATACTTATTATCATCTTATACATTTATGGAGATAGCTCGATTTTTTTCTATGCTGCATGCGGCGCATATATCTTACATACTATCTTTTATAATTCTTACCTCCATCGCAAGCTTTTTTTGAGATTTAATCACAGATTCCCAATACTTCTAAGGGTTCAGCTAATTTATGTAATTTGTCGCTTTGCTTTCCAGATTACTGCCCTTAATTTCTATGGGATTTATGCTTTTTTTCTGGTGGAGGCCTTGATCTTTTTGCTGCCAATAATCTTATTTAAACATAATGAGAATCTGCAGCTTTATGATCGACAATGGACTTTAAGCTATCCGAAATTAATTTCAAAAGGCTTCCCTTTTTTTGTTGTGGTTTTTATATCAACCATATTAGCAAACCTAGATAGGTGGTTCATAGTAGGAATATTTGGAGTAGAAGATTTTGCAGTGTACTCAGTTGGTGCTTTTATTACAACGGGAATAATGATTTTTCCTGGGAAAGCACTCTCTATATTTATTCAATATATGAAAGAAATGTTCACTTTAATTCCAGACGTAAGACTAAATATTCATAGAAGTTTTTCTATAAACAATTTCTTAATATATCTAGTTACTTCAGCATTATTATTACTGAACTATTTTTCAGAGCTTATTTTAATTATTATTCCAGATTATGCAGAAGTTATTCCTCTACTAAATTTATTTTTCCTTTCTGCAATCTTAAAATACTCTGCTTCGCTAACTTCAAATATTTTATATTTAACTGGTAAAAGAGTTCTCTTAGCAAAATTACAAGTTTTTTTGGCATTTATTTATATCATTATATTAGTTACAAGCGTCAACTCTGATTCTGACATGACATTTGTAATATTTGTCTTAACAATTATTTTGAGTATACAGATAGCAATGAATCTACTGTTAATTTTAATATTAGATAAAGCAAAACTATCTTTTGAATTCATTAAATTTATCCTCTTAATTATTTGTGCAGCAAGCTTTTTTTATTTGAACCAGTCAATGAGTGATAGTATTCTTGTATTAGCTTGCTTATTTTTTATAAATATTATCTTTTTGATAAAAGTAAAAGAAACATGGGCTAATCTTAAATTTTTGGGGAATAGGAAATTTGCGCAATGAATATAGTAAAAATATTTGTTCTATAATAGGTTTTGATTCGTGCAAAAATTTATTAAATATTAATGAACATACTAAATAAAGTTTATCGATATCTTAAAAAAAGGTCTAAAAACCTTAATATAAGAAACAAAGAATCATTAATATGTGTTTCAAATTACAAAGACATATCAATATTGTATAAAATTAAGAAAATAGCTTTTATTGAGAAAAAGTTAATAAACAACGGCATACATTCAAAAAATATTCTAGATATAATTAGTACACATATAGAGCCAAATAGCCTTTTAATAGATATTGGCGCAAATATTGGAACAATATCTTTACCTATTGCCAAGCTTTACAGATCTAAAAACGTTATTGTTCATTCTTTTGAAGCATCTTCAACAATATTCGAAGATCTAAATAAAAATATAAAATTAAATAATCTTGAGAATATACATTCATATAATTTTGCGGTAACAAGCTTCAATGGAAAAGTAGATTTTTATGAGGTTGATGAGAATTCTGACAATAAAGGACTTTCTAGCACCCTAGAGAATGCTGATATTTTAAACCCTATAAAAAAAGAGGTAAGCGCCATTAAAATAGATAACTTTGTCGAACAGTTTAGTGAAAGAGTAAGCGTTATTAAGATGGATATTCAAGGCTCTGAATTAGATGCTTTGAAAGGATCAATTTCCCTTATTCAGAGAGATAGGCCAGTAATCATATTTGAGCATGAAGACAGATATCACAAAGACCCTGAGACTATTAAAAAGGAACTAATTGAAGTCTTTAAGTCCTTATCTTATGAGGTCTATAGTATTAATTCAGATAATCCAAGATTGCTATATAAAGAAGATTTTAATGGCTATGTTGAAACTAATCTTATAGCTTTGCCTTCAAAATAATTTTAATAATACCGAATGCTCTTTAATGTCACCATACCAGTAAAGGTTCTGATAACTGCTTCATTTATATTTTTGCCCTTTGTTATCCAGCTAAAAGGCATCATACCCGGAGGAACATTACCTCTTATTGATATTTTAATGTTACTTATTATTTCGATTTCCTTGCTTGGCAAATTAAACTTTGACACCAAGGATTTATTACCTGTTTTTTTTATGTCCTTTTTTTGTTTATTTGTCTTAGTATCAGGCATGCTTGGGAAAGATAATATTGGTTATTTGGAGATGTCTTTTCAATACTTTTTGTCGTATGTCTTATTTTATTTAGTGCTCATAAACAATAAATCAATTTTTGATGAGGCTCTTACAAAAGTCTTTTTATACTCCTCATCAATATCTGTAGTTTTGATTACTCTTTATTACCACCTTGAAATAGCTCTGTTACCAGATCTACTTAATTATAATAGTACTGGAGGAAGCATATTTAAAAGAGTTGGTTTTACAGCTGTAAATGATTACGGGTATATTCTAGCAGCATCAATTTTGTCGCATTTATATATATCCAGAAAGCTTTCTCTTGCAGATATGTTGCTAATATGTTTTCTTATTTATGGTATTCTGCTGACAGGATCTAGATCAGCAATGTTTTTTTTGATTTCAGGATTACTTATATTATTTTTCTCTTCAAAAAGAATAACTCTGTTTTATAAATCAATTTTTATTATATTTTTTACAACTTTAGCAGCATTTTTCATCCAACTTTTTGCTTTTGAGAACAGAATTTTTCAGAATTTTGAACTTGCTAGTAGACTAAACTTTATTAATGCGCTTAGTCCATCAAATATATCTTTCCTTGGAGGAGATGCAGCAAACTTTAAAGTTGACGGGGTGCCGGTTCATATAAATACTGTACAAATTTTATTGAGTTCTGGTATTTTGGCCTTTATTGCTTATTTGCTTTGGTATTTTTCAATAATTATAAGATCTTATTCAAAGAAAGATTTTTCTTTAATACTCTTAACTTTTTTAATACTTTCATTTTATCAACAGATTGGCCACATCTATGAAAGAAATCTTTTTTTAGTTTTTGCAATAATTTTCTTTACTGGACTAAATAAAAGGTCTTTAACTTAAATTATCTTGATTCAAGATATTTAAAAAATGATTAAAATAAAAGCGCTTATAAACTAAAATGATAAAAGCTAGTAATTAATAAAATTTTATGAAAAAAATTGATAGTACCTTAATTATTCATATCACAAGGTCAGCTTCTTCAACTTCAATGCCTTGGAATGATCTTCACAATTATTTAAAAGAATCACCAAAAGTTTTTTCAAAATTCCTTGTTGTGAATTCCTTTTTTGGCTTTCTTAATGAAAAAAAAGACCTAAATAATGAAAGATTTTTTGAGGTTGGGTTTTTCATGCTTCCTCTGGCTATTAAAAAACTTTCAAATGAATACCCAAAAAAAAGAGTAATCATTCATTCTCATAATGCAGCATTGTTTGCTAAAACTATAGCTTCATCATATTTTTTAGGATTTAAATGTGTATTTAATATTCATAATGACTGGAGAAATTTTAATTATTACCAAAAATTTAATATTGCTTTGGCAGCATTCTTTAAAAAACAATTAATTTGTGTGAGCAAAGCTGTTAAGGACTCTCTTGACAATCGAACTTACATCTTTTCGAGGAGTAATTTGTTATTTATAGATAATTCAATAGATAGTAATTTCTTTGATAAATATTTCCCAGTTATTGATTCATTTGATAACAGAGAAAAAAGAATTGTTATTATTGCAAGAATGGTTCCTCAGAAAAACACTCAGCTTATTCTTAAAATTATTGATAATATTGATAGTTCCTGGGTTATTGATTGGTTTGGAGAAGGAATTGAAAAAAAAGATATCCTTGAGCATTTAAAAAAAACTAATCCAAAATGTAAAGTTAACATTAATGGAATCGTCCCCAGGGAGGAAGTTTTTAAAGTTCTTTACAAATCACAAATATATTTAGCCTGCTCAAAATGGGAGGGCATAGGAGTAGCAAATCTTGAAGCTGGTGCCTTAGGCTGCATCCCAATATTATCGAATATTCCACCTCATGAAGATATTTCTAGAAAAACCGGAGCCATTATATGTGATATTGCCAATATTGATAATTGGCTTGAGGAAATATCAAAGATTACAACCGACCTAGCACACAGTAATAAATTGTCTAAAGAAATTTCCTCATCTACAAAAATTGCATATGCAAGAGATGAAATGATCAATAAATATTTAGATTTTTACTATAAATGCCTGTGAAGTATATTGAGATATCAGGACAAGCTTGCTGCGGAAAATCCTATCATGTTTCTAGAATAGAAAATGAAAATAATATAAGTTTTGTAAATACATATCCAAAAAAGATCATATATTTTTTTATTGGTGGTTTTTTCCTTGGCTTAAGAAAGTTACTTAAATTATATTCTTTCTCCAATAGAGAGAAAGTTCCTTATTTCTTCAAAATAAACATTTTTATAAATGCAGTATCAAAGTTTGGACTAAAGTGTGTAATTCTAAAAGAGAAGAGTCTTTATAATAAGACTATTACTGTCGATGAGGGAATATCTCATTTACCATTCTTATTCTTGAATACAAACAGTTCAGAAATAATTGATTTTATAAAGGATTTTATTGAATCAGTTGAAGTTCATTTTATTAAGTCTCCTGGATTTAATGAAATTCTAACTAGAATGGATAAGAGAGGGCATAAAAGGTTAAATTTCATTTCAAGCTATGATTTTATTAAAAAGAATCATGAAATAGAATTAGTTCTTTTAGATCAATACCCAAAAATATTAAAAAATAATTTTAGATTACTAAACAAATAAAGAAATGTTAAAAATTTACTATAATTTATTTCAAGAACTTAGATCTGAAAAGATATCTTTCTGCAATTGGAAAGGACACTACAATCTGCAAAGTTATTTAGAGGGTATTGGGGATTTAGATTTATTTGTGTTAAATGATCATAGGCTAAGATTTGAGGAAATCCTAAAAAAAAATAACTTTATTAATGTATCGTCTTTTCAGGCTAGTCATGATTCAATTGAGCACTTTATAGGCTTAGATAATCATTCAGGCAAGCTAGTCCATCTTCATGTTTACTTTGAATTAGTCACTGGAGAAAGCTTTACAAAGAACTATAAATTGCCACTAGAAAACTTTATTCTTAAAAATATAGTTTACGATGGCGAACTAGCTATTGTTAATAAAGAAGCTGCATTGGTAATTTTTCTAGTCCGCTACTTTATAAAGATAGGTTCTTTGTATGGATTATTTCAATTTTATAGGGATCAAGAGAAATATCTAAATGAACTTAAATATTTAGGTGCCGTAGATGTTAAAAATGATATAAAAGAATTAAATATTAGTTTAGAGTATCTAAAAAGCTTACATCAAACATTAGTTAATAAAAGCTTTATCGCACATTTTTTTGCATCAATAAGTTTTAAAAGAAAAATAAGGAACTATAAAAAAAGATCATTCTTGAGATACTACATTTACGTTGTAAATAATATTTTTGATAGAGTGCTGAATAGACTCATATTAAAGAGAAAAAAACAACTCATAGAAGGTATTGTAATTGGAGTTTGTGGATTGGATGGCACAGGGAAATCATCTTTAGTTTCCTCTCTTGAAAAAGTCTTTTCGAATCATATTTCAACAAAGAAGTTGCATCTTGGCAGACCTCAATCAAGCATTTTAACTTTGCCATTCAATTTTATTTTATTGACTTATAAAAAAATAAGAAGTTCTTTAATAAAAAAAGAAACTTTTTTAGGACAAAAAAACTTAAGCAAAAAACAATCATTAGCTTTTCTTATGCGATCTTTGGTTTTAGGTTTTGACCGCTTGAGACAAGCGAAAACAGCACAAAATTATCAAAGAAAAGGATACATTGTAATTTGTGATAGGTATCCTGGAACGTTAACAGGAAAGATGGATTCCCCGCGAATTACAGAGAACCCTAAAGAAGATTTTATACATAAAATTTTCAGAAAATTAGAAACCACCATGTATGAAAAAATTCCTCCAGCAGGGATAATCTTTTATCTTAAGGCGCCTGTAGAAGTAGCAGTTGAAAGAAACAATAAAAGAGATAAAGTCGATAAAGAATCTGAAGAAGAAATTAGACATCGCTATTTAATAAACTCTGAAGCAGTTTTTAAAACTATCGATTCTAAGAATGTTGATGCCACAAACACAATTAAAGATGTTTTTCTTGATGTGCAGAGTTCAATTTGGTCAAAGATAAAAGATTCTTAAAATGTTGATAAAAAAAAGATTATTTTTTATAGGAGGTGATGATGTAAATCTTAGAATACCTATTGCACAAATGCTTCAGAAGAGCGGGTTTGAAGTAAGTTGTATTGGAGCAGGAACTAAGCCATTAAAAAGATTCAAAAATACCAATATTGAGTATTTCAAATATGATCTTGACCGAGGCTACAATCTTTTTGCTGATATCTTAACAATTTACTCAATATACAAGATATTAAAAAATGAAAAACCCGATATTGTGCAAACTTTCAGCACAAAGCCTACGATTCTAGGTTCAATCGCTGCTTGGTTAGCTGGCGTACCAAAAATTATTAGAACAATAAATGGAATGGGCAGAATTTTCTCTTTTAATTCAAGAATGAATTATTTTTTGCGATTAATTTATCATTTTTTGCATTGGACTTTATCGAAAATAACTCATAATACTATCTTCCAAAACAAAGATGATTTTAAATACTTTGAACAAAAAAAATTAATTAATTTAGAGAAGTCTTTTTATGTTGCTGGTTCAGGCGTATCTGTTGAGAAATTAGAAAAAAGCATAATGGATGTTACTAAGCTCGATGAATTAAAAGAAAGTCTAAAAATTGATGATCATTGTGTAATAATCCTAGTATCAAGGATTTTAAAGTCAAAAGGCATTGTTGAGTATCTTGAAAGCTCAAAAGAAATCCAAAGAAAAAACTCCAAAAAATTTAAATTTTTTCTTGTTGGGCCGCTAGACGTTGGAAATGACAGCATTGATAAGCCCTTCTTAAATAAGTATGAAGATTATTGTACCTATCTTGGTTATAGAAAAGATGTGAGTTCATTGATGAAAATAAGCGACATTGTAGTGCTCCCATCATATTATAAAGAGGGTGTGCCAAGGGTGCTCATAGAGGGCGCTGCTTTAGGTAAGCCACTTATATCTACCAATGTTAATGGATGTAGAGACATTGTTAAAGATAATGAAAACGGATTAATTATCCCAACAAGGGATTCTAAAAAACTAACACATGCAATTTTGCTTCTTGCCAATGACTTACAAAAAAGGATTGAAATGGGTAAAATCGGTAAAAAGCTAGTTTCCGAAAGCTTTTCACTTAAAAAAGTATGTAAAGGATGGATGTCAGTATACAAACAAATATAATAACTATTCATGACTTCTAAAAATGTTGCAATCATTGGTGGCTCGGGTTTCGTTGGATCAAAGCTATGTAAGATTTTTGATAATAAAAAAACTCCTTATTCTGTCCATGATGTAATTGAGACAGGTGATAAATATCTGGATGTTGAGAAAATTTCAACGTTTAATTTACCTGAGAATACTGAGATTATAATTAATCTTGCAGCAATTCATCACGATGATGTTAAACCAATTTCAAGATACGATGATGTAAATATTGAAGGTGCAAAGAATATTTGTAAATTTGCTTCTCTAAATAGCATAAATAGAATCATTTTTACAAGCTCGGTAGCAATTTATGGTTTTGCACCCCCCAACACTGATGAGAATGGAAAACCTAACTATTTCAATGATTATGGAAGAACAAAGTATGAAGCTGAAAAAGTATTCAAAGATTGGCAAAAAAAAGAATCAGATAAAAGATCTTTAATCATAATTAGACCAACTGTAATTTTTGGTGAGGGAAACAGGGGTAATGTTTATAACTTGTTAAAACAAATTCAATCTAAAAGATTTGTAATGATTGGGAAAGGTGATAACAAGAAATCAATGGCCTATGTTGAAAATGTTGCTGAATTTATTGATCATTGCACTACATTTTCAAGCGGCATTCATATTTACAACTATGTTGATAAACCAGATCTAGATATGAATAATTTAGTCGCAATATCAAGAGAATTTTTATTTGGAAAAAACTCTACTGGCATTAGAATTCCAGCAGCTTTAGGCTTATTTATTGGGCATTTAGCTGATATTTTTACAAAAGTCACAAGAAAAAAGATTCCTATAAGCAGTATAAGAGTAAAAAAATTCTTAGGGACTACACAATTTAACTCTTCATATAAAAAAACTGGTTTTTCTCCATCAACACCTATAGATGAAGCTCTTAAAAAGACCTTAAACCATGAATTTAAAAGCAAAATCTAGACTTTAATTTTTTTTATAATATAGAATTAGCAGATATGATTTCATTTAAAAATAACAATAATACAGAGCCTTATAGGAAATTTAGGAATCTTTATAACAAAGCTAAAAGAAAAGAACAGACACTTATTCAAGCAGCATCGATAGCTTCATTTTCAAAATCCTCTTTGGAAGTAGATTCAAGATTCGTGAATTTAAAAATCCTTGATGGAGAAGATTTTATTTTCTTTACAAACTATGAATCTCCAAAATCAAAACAGTTTAAAAACCATAATCAGATATCAATAAATATTTATTGGTCCTCAATAAATACTCAAATTAGAATGAAGGCTATCATAAGGAGGTTATCCAAGGATTTTAATATGGCATATTTTAAAACTAGAGATTTAAAAAAAAATGCACTTGCTATTAGCTCTAAACAATCACAAGTTATTAGATCTTTTTCAGATGTAAAAAAAGATTATGACGAAACCTTTGCCAATAAAGAGCTTACCATTTGTCCTGAATACTGGGGAGGATTTGCATTCCAACCATTTACATTTGAGTTTTGGGAGGGACATCCTGCAAGATTAAATAAAAGACAATTATATTTTCTTGAAACTAAAAAATGGAAAAAAAGCATTCTTCAACCCTAGTTTATTGAGAAAATATTTGCGAATTTAGTCAATTAGTTTAAAATTCTGCCTGTAATGAAAACTATATTAACAATCTACATTAAAGAATCTTTCTAATCACTCAATGCTCCAATATGCAAATTCAGAAATTCCACTAAGGTCACTCTCATAGCTACATCTAAGAAGAACAAAATCCCAATTAATGGAAGCATAAAGGCTGAAAAAATCATGCTTATTGATCAAGATGGGAACAAGCAAGGCATTGTGCCTCTAGAAAAAGCTTTAGAGTCCGCAAATGAAGCTTCTATGGATTTAGTCCAAGTCTCACCTTCTGATGCTAATCCAGTTGTTTGTAAGATATTGGACTATGGAAAATATATTTTTAATAAAAAGAAAAATATTTCTTCGGCAAAAATAAAAGTTAAAAGGAATAGCCTTAAGGAAATAAAATTTAGGCCATCAACAGATGTAGGTGATTATAATATTAAACTAAAAAAGATAAAAAGCTTTATTCTTGGAGGAGATAAGACTAAAATAAGCGTCCGTTTTAGAGGTAGAGAGATTTTAAATAGTGACCTTGGCCTGGAGTTGCTCAATAAACTCAAAGAAGAGTTAGTTGATATCGCTCAGGTAGATCAAGAAGCTTCCTTGGAAGGTAG
>MDTG01237887.1_pt1 | contig 21714 bp, 16 predicted proteins | sample 811421 | NCBI WGS metagenome assembly MDTG01 (sample SAMN05326645, study PRJNA326480) | marine metagenome | isolation source: seawater | place: Pacific Ocean: South East | collected 2011 | reverse complement strand
CCTCGACGCGTCGGCGATCGATGGGTCCGATGTGCTGGGCCCGCTCGCGCGGTTCGATCCGCACGCGGAGCGGACGCTCGATCTCCCGGTGCCCGGCGCGGAGCCCGACGAGACGCTGGGCACCACGCGGGTCGATCCCGACATCCGTTTCCGCGTCGTGGGGTATGCCGAGTACGCGCGCGAGGACGAGAGCATCGTCCTCCCCGGCGCGCTGCGCGAGGGCGTCTCGGGTGAGCGCACTCCGATCCGCGTTGTCGAGCTGCTCAGCCGTGTCCCGGATGAGAATGGGGAGGTCCCCGATCCGGATGCCGCGGCGTTCGCGTTCACCCTCAACCCGGACAGCGCCATCGGGCGGCTGAGCGAGGGGCAGGCGCTCGCGGTCGAATACACGCGGAACATGCCGACGCAGCGCGTGACGGACCTGCTCGCGGCGATCCCCGAGGATGTGCCCCACGCGTTGGTGATCGAGGTCCCCGGCGCGGCGGGCGCCGACGGGCTCGTCCCGCGCGCCGTCGTCGAGGCGCGCGTCGGGCTCCGGCACCGCATCGGTGACACGGGCTGGGCGGTCGGCGTGCGCGAGATCCATCCGCGTCCGCCCTTCCCGATCATCACGCCCGGCTACGAGGGGGCGCAGTCGTCGGTGGCGGTGGTGCAGATCACGCCCCCCGAGGGGGAGCCCTACGACCGGTATGTCTACCACCGCTTCCCGGAGATCAACCAGGACCTGCTGGGCACCCAGCCGGACGGGCGTCCGAGCCGACGCGACGCGGACGACTCGATCCGCGTCTCGTTCGTGGACGCGTCGAAGCTGCAGCTTTACTTCAACGAGCGCGGCACCGAGGACGGGGTCGAGACGGACCTGATCGTGCGCGTGCCGGGCGGCGCGGCAAGGCTCATCAGCGGGGTCGAGGTCGGCGAGAAGATCCCCGATGTGGTGGACCGCATCGACTTCCGACTCGCGCGCCGGATCGACGACGCGGTGCGCGTGCGTCACCCGGTGCCGATCCCCGAGACCGAGCGGGACAGCCAGCGCGTGGGCACGCACGCGGAGGCGCTGCTGGGCGTCGAGGTCAGCGTGGACGGGACGGACTGGCGCGAGGTCGTCTGGGTTCCGTTCCTGCAATACCTGGGCACCGACCCCGCGGCGACGCGGACCGTCACGCTCCCGGATGAGCGGAAGGTGACGCTCCAGTTCGGGCGCGTCTGGCACGGCTTCCCGGGGTTCAGCGTGCAGCTGCTCAACTTCGAGATGATCGCCTATGACCACCGGGGGGCGCCGCGGGATTACCAGTCGCTGGTGCGGGTGACCCCGACCTCTGCCGAGGCGCAGCAGAACTTCGACGCCTACGAGCATGTGACCAAGCTGAACGCGCCGCTCAAGGCGCCGTATATCTGGGACGAGAGCCGGGGGCTGCTGGCGAACATCGCGTTGCGGCTGACGAACGGGCTGAACCCGCAGCAATTCAAGCTGAGCCAGGCGGGGTGGGACCGCGAGGGCTGGATGCAGACGCAGCAGATGGCCGACGCGGGCCAGCTCCCGCGGCCCTTTGCGCGGTACACGATTCTGCAGGTGGGCAACAACCCCGGGATCCATGTGATCGCGCTGGGGGGCATCCTGATGGCGCTGGGGATCCCTTGGGCGTTCTACATCAAGCCCTGGCTCGTGCGCCGCGAAAAAGCGAGGCTCGCGGAGGCGTTCTCGGCTCAGCGGGCGGCGCGGAATGCCGATGCAGGGGAGCAGGGGGGCGAGACGGGACCGGACCAGCTACAGGAGGGGGCGGCGCAGCCCGCCCGGCAGGCATGACGACACGCATCCGATTCGTCGCATGGTTCGCGGTGCTGTTCGGCGCCGCGCTCGCGCACGCCCAGACCCCGGTCGATCCGCACGGCGGTCGCGTTCCGCCCGCGACGCGGCCCGCGATGGAGGCGACGCCCGACGCGGCCCCGCCCGCGGCGCCGGCGGGCAACGAGCACCCCGAGCAGCAGATCGTGCGTCGCGGCGAGGGCCCGATCGCGCCGTTCGGTGTCGCGCCGTCTCGCTCGCCCTTTACGGACGCGGAGAAAGCCGCGTTCGCGGAGGCGGTCGATCTCGCGCCGCTGCGCGACCTCGCGGTGCTGCACAACGGGCGGGTGAAGATCCTGGACACGATGGCGCGCGAGATGGTGGGGGCGCTGACGGGTCGGCACGATTTCGTCGATTTCATCATGCCCGAGAGTGGGGACGCGCGGGGCATCGAGAAGGTGGGCTACGACCCGCTGTTCACGATGCTCGACATGATGATCGACCCGGCGTTCTATGTCCGCGAGCCGCTGGTGCATGTCGAATACCTGCCGCTGCGGGAGGCGTACCTCGCCGCGGCGTTCCCGGATGACGAGGGCGCGCAGCTCCGCTGGAAGAAGCTTACGCGGATCTCACCCGCGATGATCGAGGCGTTCAGCACCGACCTGTTCAACCGCTACGCGGACTCGGCGCCCTATCGCGAGGGCATCCAGAAGGCGGAGCGGGCGAACGACCTGTTCGTGTTCGGCGTCAACAACCTGCAGGTGATCGCCCCCGACGACAAGACCGACTCGTGGCACCACCTGGGCGAGGCGTCCGCGATGGGCGCGCCGGGTGTCGCGGACGCGGCCCGCGCGGTGGGCGAGGCGTGGCGTGCGAAGGACGCGGCGGGCGTGAACAACGCCGTCGCGACGCTCGCGGCGCAGATCCCCGAGATCAACGCGGAGTTGTACCCGTCGAAGAGCCGCTCGCTCGAGCTCGCGTACAACCGCTCCAACGCCTTCGAGTGGGGCTACTGGGTCTATTTCTTCAGCCTGCTCGCCCTCGTGCTCGCCTTCGGGACGGGACGGCAGTGGCTCATCGTGACCGGCAACACGCTCCTCATCGCGGCCCTGGCGCTGCACGCCTTCGGGTTCGTCGCCCGTTGCCTGATCGCGGAGCGGTTCGCGATCCAGAACCAGTTCGAGTCGATGACCGGGCTCAGCCTCTTCGCGGCTCTCGTCGGGCTCGTGATCATGGTCGCCCGCAAGCAGTGGCTCTTCGGCGCCGCCGCGGCGGCGTGCGGCTTCCTCGTGCTCATCACCGCGACGGAAACCGCGATCCCGGGCAAGGACATCGGGCGCGAGGCGGCGATCCTCAACACCTCCGTGCTGCTCAAGTACCATGTCACCACGGTGCTGACCAGCTACGGGCTGATCACGCTCGGCTTTGTCTGCAGCCTGTTCTACCTCGCGACCCACTACGGCGCAAAGCTGCTGGGTCGGCGCGAGACGCCGGCGCTGGCGGTCGCGGCGGTGGGCGGCGGGACGGTCGCGGGCGGCGGCGCTACGAACCCGGGCGATTCGCCCACGCTCGCGCGCACGCTGGGCGACCTCGACACGGCGCAGATGATCATCCTGCAGCTCGCCTTCTGGACGCTGGGCGTGGGCATCCTGCTCGGCGCGTGGTGGGCGGATCACTCGTGGGGACGCTGGTGGGCGTTCGATCCCAAGGAGACCTGGGCCCTGATCACCTGGATCGTCTACCTGATCGTGATCCATGTGCGGTTCGGTGCGCGCAACAAGGCGCTGGTCACCGCGTGGCTCAGCGTCGCGGGGTTCATCGTGATGCTCTGGACCTACTTTGGGGTCAACCTGCTGCTGCCGGGATTGCACGCGTACGCGTGAGCAGGAGAGAACCGTGCTCTCCTTGCGTCGAAATCGATCTGCGCGACTCCGGGCGACGATGCGCGCTGCGGGCGTCGTGCTGTTGGGTGCCTTGCTCACCGGGTGCGGCTCGTTTCAACCCGCGCCGACCGAGACGCGGGTCGTTGCGTCGGGGGAGTTCGAGGTGTCGATCGAGCAAGGGCTCATGGTGATCAACGCGGTGATCAACGGTGAGCACCCGGTTCGCATGGTGCTTGATACCGGTGCGGATGCCACGGTGTTGACACCCGCCGCGGTCGAGCGGATCGGTCTTGACACAAAGCCCATGATGCGGATCGTCCGGGGCGCGAAGGGCGGCGGGCTCGAAGGCTCCAGAGCACCCGTTTCCAGTCTCGATCTCGGGGGGCTTGTGCTCTCAGAGTTCGATGCGCTCGTGCTCGGGCTCGCCCCGATCCAGCGCCGGCTCGACCGCCCGGTGGACGGTGTCGTCGGATGGCCCGCGTTCCGAGACGCCGAGTTGTCTGTGGACTGGGCGAACGGTCGCATCTCTACGGGCGGACTTCGGGAGCCAGGGAGCGTCGCCTATCCGCTCACCTCGCGTCGTGCGACGATCGAAGCGCCGATCTTCGGGACCTCGCGGGAGTACCTCGTCGACACGGGCTACAACGGCACGCTCGCGGTGCGGCGGAGCGACCTCGCTCGCCTCACGACGCAGAATCTGGGTGAGCAAAGCATCACGGGGGCCTATCGATCGGGGACCGAGGAACGCTTCCGCGTTGACGAGCAAACCGCGTTCGGCGGTGCGCGCATCCCCGCGGCCGAGGTCGTTGTCACAGACGGGACCCGCGTGATGGGCAGTGGATGGATGCGGCGCTTCACGGTGACCTTCGACCAGCCCGCCGGCGAGATCCGCTTTCTCGATCTTGCACGCAAGCGTCCCGCCGTCGAGCCCGAATAGGCTCCCGGCATGCCGACTCCCGCCGTCCGCTACCCCAATCACTATTGCTGGCTCGTTCTCGTCGGGATGCTCGATGTCATGCTGACAAGCGTGGTGATGACCTATCTCGAAGGCCGAGAGGCGAATCCGCTCGCGCAGTGGTTCATCGATCGGCTCGATCTGTGGGGGCTCATCCTTCTCAAGGTGATCACGCTCGTGGTGTTCGTCGGCGCGTGCGAGGCGGTGGGGGCGCGGAAGCCGGACACCGGGCGGAAACTCGCGGAGTACGCGATCGTCGTGTGCGCGTTTCCGGTGGTGTTCGCGTTGTTGCTCCTTCTGCTCCCGGGGGAGGGCTCGTGATGTCCGAGGTTTCCACACGCGATTCTCGCTTCGATCGATCCGCCCTCGAGTGTCCCGCGGTCGAGCTTGCGCCCGCTCTGCTCGGGTGCGTGCTCGTGCGCACGCTCGATGACGGCGCACGCCTCGTCGGGAGGATCGTGGAAACCGAGGCGTACGCGGGGCCGCACGATCAGGCGGCCCACACCCGCAACGGGCATCGCTCGACCCGCAACGAGGTCATGTGGGGTCGGGCGGGGCTGTGCTATGTCTATTTCACCTACGGGATGCACCACTGCATGAATGTCGTGTGCGGGGGCGTGGATGTCCCCGAGGCGGTGCTCGTGCGCGCGCTCGAGCCCCTCGAAGGGCTCGAGAGCATCCGCGTGAACCGGGTCGGGACCAAGCCGCGCAAGCACCCCTTGCGCGATCGCGATTTGTGCTCGGGCCCCGCCCGCCTGTGCCAGGCATTCCGGATCGATCGGTCGCTGAACGGGGCGGACCTGCTGCATCCGGGGCCGCTCGTGCTCGAACCCGCTCGAGAGAGGGTGCTACCCGATCGGATCGTGAACACGACGCGGATTGGGATCGACTCGGCCGGCCCGGAATGGGCGGGGAAACGCTGGAGGTGGTACGACAGCGGGAGCGCGCACACCAGCCGTCGCTGATCCGCTTGCGGCAACGACGGCGGTATCGGAAGGTCCGATTTGTGAGAAATTCCGATGAGCGAGGCGGAGTTCCTACGATTATTCGGAAACGGGGGCGCGTCTAGCGGCGTATACCTCGTGTGAGCGGCCGCGGAAGCGGCGATGTGTGAGGAGCAGATCGTGGCGGACTTCGACATTCCGTCCATCATGGAGCGGGCCGGGGGGTTCAGCCCCCACGCGTTTCAGTTCATCCGGGATGGGCTGAGCCACACCGTGTCGATGGTGCACGGCGAGGACGCGGACTCGGTCACGCTTGACGAAGAGGACGAGTCCCGCCATGTGGGCGGGCGCGATCTCTGCATCGGGCTCCGCGACTACGCGATCCGGCGGTACGGCCTGCTCGCCCGCACGGTGCTCAACCACTGGGGCGTCCACAGCACCCAAGACTTCGGCAAGATCGTCTTCGCGCTCGTCGACGCGGGGCTGCTCCGCAAGACGGACGAGGACACGATCGAGGATTTCGAGGGTGTGTTCGACTTCGAGGCCGATTTCGAGGGCTCGATCGAGGATTCGCTGGACGCCTCGAACTGATCCGCTCGCCCTCCTCTCTCAAATCGAACCGGGTGTCTTGAAGCCGCACGATGGGTGATGGTTCGGGTACGGTATCCGCATGGTGGACGAGCCCACGCAGCCCGAGCAGGCCCAGGAAACACCCGAGCGGCGATCTTCCGTGGGATGGCGCGATCTGCACCTGTGGCAGATCCAGCCCGTGCGGGATGTACTCGTCGGTCTGGCGATCGTCGGGCTGTTCCTGCTCGGTGATGCGACGAGCGTCGTGACGGTTCCGCTGCTGCTCGCGATTTTGCTCGCGTACCTCTTCGAGCCCGTGATCGCGTGGCTGGAGACGAAGACGAAGTTCAGCCGCCCCGCGGTGGTGGGGGGCCTCATCGGGGCGGTGGTGTTGGTGGTGGTGGTGCCCGCGGTGATCGGGATCGCGGTGGGCGTGACGCAGTTCGCGGGCTTGCTGGGCTCGACGGGCCAGCGGGTCGGGATGGTGTACGAATCGGTGCGCGCGCCCGACGACGAGCAACTCGCGCAGAAGCTCGCGGACGAGGCGGGGCCCGCGTGGAGTTGGATCCGCGACCGGCTGCTCGAGAGCGGGACGCAGGAAGAACTGCAACCGATCCTCAAGGCGGCGCGGGAGCGCCTGACGGAGGGCGCCTCGGAGATGCTGGGCTCGACCGCGAGCTTCGGGGCCGACGCGATCGGGGGCGTGCTCTCGGTGATCGGGGGCGTGTTCGGCTTCGCGTTCGGGGTGTTCCTGACCGGGTTCTTCTTCTTCTTCGTCTCCACGGGATGGGTGGGGGTGAAGGGGTTCGCGCGGAACCTGATTCCTGACAAGCACGAGGACAAGGTCATCGACCTCGCGGGCAAGTGCGACGAGGTGATCAGCGGTTTCGTGCGTGGGCGGCTGACGATCGCCTTCCTGCAGGGCGCGGTGTTCAGCGTCGCGTATTTCCTGATCGGTGTGCCCGCCGCGTTCATCGTCGGGCCGGCGGTTGCGATCCTCTCGATCGTGCCCTACCTCGCGCTGGTGGGCCTCCCTGTCTCAGTGGGCCTGCTGTGGCTCGAGGGGCACACGGGCGTGCGCGGGCAGTGGTGGTGGGTGCTCGGTGCGCCGGCGGTGGTCTATTTCGTGGGCCAAGCCCTCGATGACTATGTGTGGACACCCGTCATCCAGGGCAAGAGCACGAACATGGACACCCCGACCATCCTGTTCGCGACGCTCGCGGGCGGGGCGCTGTTCGGCGTGTTCGGGATGCTGATCGCGATCCCCATCGCGGCCTGCGTCAAGATCCTGATCGTGGAGATCGTCTGGCCCGCGTTCAAGGACTGGGCGGAGGGACGCAGCGAGGACCCGCTGCCGATCGAGCGGTCGGGCTCCTGATCGCGTGGGGGATCAGTCGTCGAGATAGGGCAGGAGTTCGGGTGGGATTCTCTTGAGCCCGCGGCGGGCGGCCTTCGCGACGGCGTAGCGGAGCGAATCCCGCATCCGCTCGTGGACCCGATCGGTGACATTCAGCCCTTCGGCTTCCATCGTGTCGATCGCGAATTTCCAGGCGTGGTATTCCTCGAGGCACCGGGGCTTGTAGGTCTTGAACCCGATCGCGTGATGCCCGATCTCGTGCAGGAAGATCGCGCACGACATGGGGCCCTTGGGCCTTGGGCTCTCGAGCAGGCGAGAGACGGTGCCGTCCTGGTAGGTGACTTGCCACGCGACGCCAGACATGGATGTGCGCCACTTGCGGACGCGGACGCCGTACCGCTTGAGCATCCTGCGTTCGAGTTCGAGGTAACGGACGGCCATCGACCCCGGCGCGGGGGCTGAGGATGAGCGGGGGCGTGCGCGCGGCGGCGGTTTCTGTTGCGCCGCCCTCGGTGTGCGTCCCTTCGCGGGTCTCGGGCGCAGCATGTCCCACAGCGTCTTGGGGAACGGGATGGTGCTGCGGCGTCTGGGCATGTCGGGACAGCGTATCAGTGGGGATCGTTGAACGCCGCTTTCGGGGGCCCGCTCAGGTCGCGGGGGGATCGGCGAGTTGCTCTCCGGGCTCGACGGTGCGCCCCCGCGCGAAGTCGGCCCAGGGCATGGGCTTCTTGCCCGGGGGCTGGACCTCAATTGCGCGGAGGGCGGTGCCCGGGGCGCAGGCGATGAGACCACGGACCGGATCGATGATGGTGCCCGGTGCAGCCGCGCCGTCGCGCTGCTCGGCATCGGCGCGGAGGAATTTCAGAGGCTCGCTTCTGAACGCGACGGTCACCCCGGGCCATGGGCTGTATCCGTTCACACGGCAGCGGCACAGGTCCGCGTCGTCGCGGAAGTCGATCCGCCCGTCGCTTTTCTTCATCTTCTTGGCGAGGGTGACCAGGCTCTCGTCCTGCGTCTCGGGCTCGAGCGTGCGCGCGGCGTGCCGGTCCAGCACATCGAGCACGAGCGCGGGCCCGTCCTGGGCGAGCAGGTCGTGCAGGTCGCCCGCGGTCTGCGTGGGCTCGACCGGGCGGCGGGACTGGCCCAGCACGAGGCCCGCGTCCATGCGGTCCGCGAGGGTGATCACGGAGTTGCCCGTCTCGCGGTCGCCCGCGAGGATCGCGGCGTTGATCGGCGCGGCGCCGCGCCAGCGCGGGAGCAGGGACGCGTGGAGGTTGACCGCGAACCGATCGGCGAGCAGCTCGGGGCTGAGCTTCTGCCCGAACGCGATGATGACCCACGCGAGATCCGCCCGGTCGGCGGCGTGCGCACGGATCGCGTCGCGGGTCTTGGGCTCGCTCGCACGCTCGGGCTTGAGGATCGGCACCTCCGGGAGGTTCGCCTCGGCCCAGGCGCCGATCGGGGTGGGCGTGAGGGCTTTGCCCCGCCCGGCTTTGCGGTCGGGCTGGGTCACGACCGCGGCGATGGTGTGCCGCTGGGCGAGCGCCTCGAGGGTGGGGAGGCCGAAGGCGCCGGAGCCGAAGTAGACGATGTGCACGCGGTGGCCCTCCTCGTCAGGATGCGTTCGCGGCCTGCTCGAGCTTGTCGAGCCTTGGCTTGGCGCGGAGGCGGTCGGGCTTGGTCATGCGGTCGAGGATGAGGACCCCGTCGAGGTGGTCGACCTCGTGCTGCCAGCAGCGGGCGAGGAGGCCCGTCGCGCGGCGGGTGACGCGCTGCCCGTTTCGGTCGGTGTAGGTCATCGAGATCGTGGGCGGGCGGGTGACATCCGCGAAGATGCCCGGGAGGCTGAGGCAGCCTTCCTCCATCGTCTCGGGGCGTCCCGCGGGCTTGCCGATCACGGGGTCGATGTAGATCTCGGGCCCGCTGGTCGTGGTGTCGGGTTCCCCGGGTTTGGCGGGGGTGTTCCGAGCGTCGTCGTCGGACACATCCGCGACGAAGAGGCGCCAGGGCAGGCCCACCTGGGGGGCCGCGAGCCCGATCCCGGGCGCCGCGAGCATGAGCTCGATCATGCGATCGGCGACGGCGACCACGGCTGGCGAGGCCTGGACGGGCTTCGCCTTGCCCCGCAGGACTTCGGCGGGGTAGTGGACGATGCGCAGGGATGCGGGGTCGATTTGATCGGGCGAGGCGGGATCCGGGACGGCGGGGGGCTGGTCGGTCATCGGGAGATGGTAGAGCCCGCGGGGCGGGTGTTCGCGCTAAACTGCAAGACCCGGTTCTGGTCGGGGGGCGGGTTCTGTCCGTTGTCGCGGTGGGGGGCGCGGGCGGGCTGGTGTTCTGCATGCGGGGCGTGGACGCCTCTGGGAGTGTTGGGCTTGGCGCTATTCGGCAAGAAAAAGGGCGACGACGCCAACGGGAACGGAGACGGCGCATCCAGCGGCGGGAACGGCGCGTTCAGCCCCGAGAAGGCGCGGGTGTTCTTCGACAGGGCGAAGACGACGCACGACACGCTGAACTATCCCTATGCCGCGCAGCTGTGGCTCAACGGCCTGGCGCAGGACCCCTCGAGCGTGGAGGGCTTCCAGGGTTTCTTCAACTCGATCCAGGCGTACGCGGAAGAGGCGGGCAAGAAGGCGAATAGCAAGGAGATCGCCAAGGGATTGAGCGGGCAGGGGCAGGTGCTCAAGTACCAGCAGGCGTTGCTGAACTGGGGCCTCAAGCCCACCAGCGGGCAGGCGACGCTGAAGGCGGCGGAGGCGTCCGCGGGGCTCGGGCTCACGGAGATCACGACGATCCTGGGGCAGCGGGCGATGCAGTTTGCGCGACAGGAAGAAAAGCCCAAGAAGGATGTCTGGGTCAAGCTGCTCGATATCTTCGACCAGGCGGACGCCTTCGACCTCGCGGTGGAGGCGGGCCAGACCGCGATGAACCTGGACCCCTCGGACGGGAACCTCGCGGCGCGGGTGAAGGAGATGCTCGCGGCCGCGGCGATCAAGCGGGGCAAGTTCGAGGAGACCAAGGGTGAGCAGGGCGGGTTCCGCAAGAGCATCCGCGACGCGGACAAGCAGGCGCAGCTCGAGGCGGAGGACGCGATCGTCAAAACCGACGATGTGAAGGACCGCCTGGTCATCGCGAAGAAGAAGGAGTACGAGGAGCGGCCCGAGGATCAGCCCACGATCGAGGCGTACGGGCGCGCGCTGCTGGACCGGGGCAAGCCCCAGGACGAGCTCAAGGCGATGCTCCTGTACAAGAAGGCGTACGAGGACACGGGGCAGTTCCGGTTCCGCCAGCGGCAGGGCGAGGTGCAATTGCGGATCGATCGGCGGATGATCCGTTCGCTGAAGACGAAGCTCGCGGCGAAGCCCGACGATGAATCGCTGAAAGCGAAGCTCGCGGAAGCGGAGGCGACGCTGCTCGACAAGCAGATCGAGGAGCTGCGCCTGCAGGTCGAGAACTATCCAACCAACATGGGGGCGAAGTTCGAGCTGGGCAAGATGCTCCACGAGAAGGGCGAGCACCAGGAGGCGATCGGGCTCTTCCAGAAGGCGGAGGAGGATCCCCAGCACCGCAAGGCGGTCCTGCGCTTCAAGGCGGAGGCGTTCAACGCGATCGGCTGGACGGACGAGGCGATCGACACCTATCGGGCGGCGCTCGAGGGTGTGCAGGACGAGGGCAGCGCGATCGCGATGGAACTCCGGTACGGATTGCTCGTCGCGCTTCAGGACAAGGCGGACAAGGACAAGGACATCTCCGCCGCGGAGGAGGCGGACCGCATCGCCTCGCAGATCGCGATGAAGCGGTTCGACTACCGGGACATCGTCGAGCGCCGGCAGGGCATCAAGGACCTGATCAAGGAACTGCGGGCCTGAGGCCCCTCGCGACGCGATGCCCACGACAACCGCGATCATCCCGGCCCGGATGGGCTCGACCCGGTTTCCGGGCAAGGCGCTCGCCGACGAGACGGGCACGCCCATGGTCGTGCATGTGTGCGAGCGGGCGGCGATGGCGGACGCGGTCGACCGTGTCGTGGTCGCGACGGACGCCGACGAGATCGCGCGGGCGGTCTCCGATCACGGGTACGACGCGGTGCTGACAGGCAAGCACCCGAACGGCACGAGCCGTCTCGCGGAGGCGGGGATGATCCTCGAACTCGGCGAGGCGGACGAGATCGTCAATGTGCAGGGCGACGAGCCCGAGATCGAGCCCGACCTGATCGACGCGGCCCTCGCGGCGCTTCGGACCGGGGTCAGTGTCGGGACGGTTGCGGTTCCGTTCGGGGAAGGCGAGGACCCCGCGGACCCGAACATCGTGAAGGCGATGGTGGGCCGGCTGGGGAAGAAGCGGATCGGGCCCGGGCTGTATTTTTCGCGCGGGCTGGTGCCCTACGAGCGGGACACGGGCGCGGGTCTGACGCGTCTGAAGCATGTCGGGCTGTATGCCTACAGCTTCGGGAGCCTGCTCGGGTATTTGGATCTCGAACCGACCCCGCTGGAGCGGGCGGAGTGCCTCGAGCAGCTCCGCTGGCTCGAGCACGGGCTGCGGATCGCGGTCGCGGTGCGCGACGGGTCGCCGGCGGGGATCGACACCCCCGAGGAATATGCGGCTTTTGTGGAAAGGTGGCGGTCCGCTCGCGGATGAGCGTGCACTTCGGCGCGCAGATTTGATACGATCGGACATGCCCCACTCGCAAACCGAGCCGCGATCGACACACGCGCACCCGCCCGGCCGAGGCGGCGCGGCGCCCACGCCCCGTTCGAGCGCCCGGGGGTCGGATCACCCGACCCCGAGCGACGAGACCGGCGCCGGGGGGCTGCTGGAACGCGCGGGGCACAGCCGATCGACGATGACGGAGTTCTACAGCCCGATGCCCGACGGGTACCGCCCCGGGTTCCACAAGTATGTGTTCGTCGTGGGCACGGTGATGAGCGGGCTGGGCAAGGGTATCTTCGCCTCAAGCCTCGCGAAGATGCTCAAGGACAAGGGGCTGTCGGTCGCGCCGATCAAGATGGAGGGCTACCTCAATCTCGACTCGGGCACGCTGAACCCCTACCGGCACGGCGAGGTGTTCGTCCTCGATGACGGGACCGAGTGCGATATGGACCTGGGCACCTACGAGCGGATGCTCGACCAGGACCTGACGCGTCGGAATTTCGTGACCAGCGGGCAGATCTATCACGAGATCCTCGACCGGGAGCGGCAGGGCGTCTACCTCGGGCGCGATGTGCAGATGATCCCGCATGTGACGGGTGAGGTGAAGCGGAAGCTGCGCGAGCTGGCGCTGCGCGGCGACGGGACGAACCCCGCCGACGTCGTGTTCGTCGAGGTGGGCGGCACCGTCGGCGACTATGAGAACGGGTTCTACATCGAGGCGCTGCGGGAGCTGGCGTTCGAGGAGGGGCCCGAGTCGTGCTGCTTCGTGGCGCTGACTTATGTCATCGAGCCCCAGACGCTGGGCGAGCAGAAGAGCAAGGCGGCGCAGCTGGGCATCAAGCGGCTCATGGAAGCGGGCGTGCAGCCCCAGCTCATCGCCTGCCGCGCGGGGCGCCCGGTGGATGACAAGGTGCTCGAGAAGATCGCGATGTTCAGCAATGTGCCGATGCGGCGCGTCTTCAGCATGCACGACCGGGAGAGCATCTACACGATCCCCGATGACATGCGGGTGCAGGGGCTCGACCGGGAGATCCTCAGCATCATCGGGCTGCACGACCGCGTCGACGCGGTGCACGAGGACAAGGCGAGGCAGGTCTGGAGCGGATTTGTCGGGAAGCTGACCGCGAAGCGTGAACGCTCGATCGAGATCGGGATCACGGGCAAGTACGCAGAGCTGCGCGACGCGTACGCGTCGATCGACAAGTCGCTCGAGCACTGCGGGGCGCACCTGGGCGTGAAGATCCACCAGCGCTGGATCGACACCACCGATATGACCGACGCGAATGTCGCCGATCGGCTCGCGGGGCTCGACGGGGTGATCGTCCCGGGCGGGTTCGGCTCGCGCGGCGTCGAGGGCAAGATCGCCTGCGTCCGGCACTGCCGGGAGACCCGCCTGCCCTACCTGGGCATCTGCCTGGGGTTCCAGGTCGCGGTGATCGAGTTTGCGCGCAATGTGCTGGGCATCGCGGACGCGACGAGCACGGAATTCGACCCCGATTCCGCGTCAGCGGTGATCAGCGAATTGCCCGAGCAGAAGAAGATCGAGGGCCTGGGCGGCACGATGCGACTGGGCGCCCAGGATGTCAAGGTCACCGCGGGTTCGCTCGCCTCGTTCCTGCACGGCGGGAAGACCAGCATCCACGAACGCTTCCGGCATCGTTACGAGGTCGAACCCGCGTGGATCGAGCGGCTCGAAGCCGCGGGCATGGTCTTCAGCGGGCGCCACCCCGATGTCCCGATCATGCAGATCCTCGAGTTGCCCCAGATCGCGGACGCGGGACCGGATGGGGACCGTCCCGAGATCAGCCATCCGTATTTCGTCGGGGCGCAGTTCCATCCGGAGTTGACGAGCCGCCCGCTGGACCCGCAGCCGCTGTTCATGGGCCTGGTCGCCGCGGCGATCCGCGAGAAGCACGGAGGCGACGACGCGGCGTGGGCGTCGATCAGCAAAGACCCCGCGATGCAGCGGTGGTGTCGCGGGCTGCGATCGAACCAGACCGTGTGACGGTTTCTTTCGTACCGACCGGTCCGCAATGCGGTGGGCGGCGGCGCGCGCAGTCCGCGATCCGGTACCATGTCGCGAAAAGGCCCGGGCAAGCCGCGTGGCGTTGATCCTCGCACCGCGGTGTCCGGCATCCCTCCAACGAGGATGTGATCGATGAAGAACCTGCTGCTGTGTGTGTCGCTGCTCGCTGCTCTCTGTGCGCCCGGGGCGTTGGGCGCGGACGGCGTGGACTGGCTCGGATCCCTGGAATGGCGCGGGATCGGGCCTGCCCGGGGCGGGCGGGTGCAGAGCGTCACAGGTGTCGTGGGCGAGCCCGATACCTACTACATGGGCGCCACGGGTGGCGGGGTCTGGAAGACCACCGACGGGGGGGAGCGCTGGACCAACATCTCCGACGGTTTCTTCAAAACCGGCAGCGTCGGCGCGATCGCGGTCGCGCCGTCGGACTCCAATGTCGTCTATGTCGGCATGGGCGAGGCGGATGTGCGGGGCAACTTCAGCCACGGCGATGGGGTCTACCGGTCGCTGGACGCGGGGAAGACCTGGGAGCACATGGGCCTTGACGACACGCGACAGATCGGGCACATCGTGGTCCATCCCGCGGACCCGATGACGGTGTTCGTCGCGGCGCTCGGGCATGTCTTCGGGCCCAACGCGGAGCGGGGCGTGTTCCGATCCACCGACGGCGGGGAGACCTGGGACAAGATTCTCTATGTGAACGACCGGACGGGCGCGTTCCACATCGCGATGGACCCGTTCAACCCGCGGGTGATGTTCGCGAGTTTCTGGCGTGTGAGCCGCTCCCCCTGGGGGCTCGAGAGCGGGGGCGAGGGCAGCGGGCTGTACCGCTCGACGGACGGGGGTGAGACCTGGGAACTGCTCTCGGGTGAGGACGGCGAAGCGAGCGGGCTGCCGGGCGGGACGCTGGGCAAGATCGGTGTCTCCGTCTCCGGCGCGCAGCGCGATCTGGTCTACGCGATCGTGGAGGCGGATAACGGGGGCGTGTTCCGATCCACCGACGGCGGGGACTCGTGGCGCAAGGTAAACAGCGATCGCTCGCTCCGCCAGCGCGCGTGGTACTACACGCACATCATCGCGGACCCCGTGGACGCGGACACGGTGTATGTGATGAATGTGGGCTTCCACAAGTCGATCGACGGCGGTCGGAGTTTCAGCCGGGTGCGTGTGCCCCACTCGGACAACCACGACCTGTGGATCGACCCGCTGGACAACGAGCGGATGATCAACAGCAACGACGGCGGCGCGAACATCTCGTATGACGGCGGCCGCTCGTGGAGCACGCAGACGAACCAGCCCACGGCGCAGTTTTATCATGTGACCGTCGACAACAGCCACCCGTACCGCGTGTACGGCGCCCAGCAGGACAACTCGACCGCGAGCGTGTCGAGCCGGGGATGGCAGTTCGGCAACTGGGAGCGGGATCTCTACAGCGTTGGTGGCTGCGAGTGCGGCTATATCGCGGTGCACCCGGAGAACCCCGACATCGTCTACGCGGGCTGCTACGGGGGTTTCCTGTCGATCTATGACCACGACCTGGGCGAGAGCCGGAATATCTCGGTGTGGCCCGAGAACCCGATGGGCAGCGGTGCGGATGTGCTGGAGCACCGCTTCCAGTGGACCTTCCCGATCGTGATCTCTCCCCACGATCCCGAGACGGTGTATGTGGGCGGGGAAGGGGTCTTCCGCTCGACCAACCGGGGCGCCTCGTGGGAGGCAATCTCGGGCGACCTGACCACGAACGACAAGAGCAAGCAGAAGTCCTCGGGCGGGCCTATCACCAAAGACAACACCTCGGTGGAATACTACTGCACGGTCTTCACGATCGCGGAGTCGCCCGTCGAGCAGGGCGTGATCTGGGCGGGCTCGGACGACGGGCTGATCCATGTCAGCAGCGACAACGGCGAGACCTGGCAGGATGTGACGCCCGAGGGGATGGGCGATTGGCCCATGATCAGCCTGATCGAGGCCTCGCACCATGACGCGGACACCGCCTACGCCGCGGTGAACCGGTACAAGATGGACGACTTCGCGCCCTATATCTACCGCACACGCGACCGGGGCAAGACCTGGGAACTCATCGTCGAGGGCATCGCGGGTGACGCGTTCGTGCGCGCGGTCCGCGAGGACCCGGAAGTGCCCGGTCTGCTGTACGCCGGAACGGAGACGGGCGTGTACTACTCGCAGGACGCGGGCGGGTCGTGGAAGAGCCTCCAACTCGAACTGCCGGTGGTGCCGGTGACGGACCTCGCGGTGAAGGACGACGACCTGGTGATCAGCACGCAGGGGCGGTCGTTCTGGATCCTCGACGATCTGGCGGTGCTGCGCCAGACGAAGAAGGCGCCCAAGGCGGACGAGGTCGCGCTGTTCGAGCCCGCGCCGTCCTATCGCGAGCGGTGGGATTCGACGCGCGTGCACTTCTACCTGCCCGAGACGCTGGCGGAATCGCTGGACGACGCTCCGGTCATGCGTTTCAAGGACGCGGAGGGCGAGGTGATCCGCGCCTTCGCGGTCGAGACCAAGGACCTCAAGGCGAAGAACAAGAAGGGCATGGGCACGATCAACGCGGAGCCCGGGATGAACCTGTTCAATTGGAATTACCGCTACGAGCGCCCGGAGCGCGTCCCAGGCGCCGTCGCCTGGCCCAGCCATCCCCCCGGGCCGCGCGTGGTGCCCGGCACCTACACCGTAGAACTGCAGGCGGGCGAGACGGTGCGGACGGCGACGATCGACCTGCTGCCCGACCCGCGGTACGACACGACGGGCGAGGAGTACGACGAGCAGTTCGAGCTCCTCTGGGCAATCCACGAGAGCCTGGACAGCGCGCACGAGGCGGTGAACACGATTCGCGATGTGCGGTCGCAGGTGCAGGGCGCGATGAAGCGGGCGAAGGCCGCGGGGATGGACGCGGACCTCAAGGACATGAGCAAGGCGCTGCTCGATGCGTTCAAGGAGATCGAGGAGACGATCATCCAGACGAAGAGCAAGAGTTCGCAGGACCCGCTGAACTACCCGATCAAGCTCAACGACAAGATCGGGGCGCTCGCGTACACCGTGGACGGGGACCACCCGCCCACGGCCCAGTCGCGCGAGGTCTTCGAGTATCTCGACACGCGCCTGCGCGAGCAGCTGGCCCGCCTCGAGACGGTGCTCGCCGAGGATGTGAAGGCGTTCAACGACAAGGTGCTCGACCTCCGCGTTCCCGCGATTGTGCCTGAGGACGACGAGGAGGCGCAGGCGGACGAGCCCGAGGGCGAGGACGAAGAGGGCATGGAAGCGGGGCCCTGGGGCGGAGAGGGCGTGTAGAGGTGCGACGACCGGATCGGCGGTGCGTCCCGATTCCGCATTCCGAAAGAGCCCCGAGCGTGAGCGACGGGCCGATCTGAGGCAGGGCTCGAATACCACGCTCGCGTGACCCGTCGCTGACGCTCCGGGCTCTTTTGAGGGCGCGATGCGGCGCGGGCTGCGGGGCGTCCTAAACTCTGGCTATGCCGACTGCTATGACCGATTCACCGACCGTCAACCGCGTGTCCGCCGACGCGCGGGCGGCCGCCTTCACGACGCGGTCGATCAAGACGACCGCCAAGGACGCGGGGCTCCGCCTCGCCCTCTCGATGGTCGACCTGACCACGCTGGAGGGCAAGGACAGCCCCGAGAAGGTGCGGTCGCTGTGCGCCAAGGCCCGCCGACCCATGCCCGACGACGAGCGGGTGCTGGGCGAGCGGCTGCCGAGCGTCGCGGCGGTGTGCGTGTATCCGTCGATGGTGCCGGCAGCGGCCGAGGCGCTCGATGGCAGCGGCATCAAGGTCGCGTCGGTCGCGACGGGGTTCCCGAGCGGGCAGTACCCGCTCGATGTGCGATTGCGTGATACCGAGAAGGCGATCGCCGACGGGGCGGATGAGATCGACATGGTCATCAACCGTGGGGCGTTCCTCTCGGGTCGTTACGGCGTGGTGGCCGAGGAGATCGCCGAGGTGACGGCTGTGTGCGCACAAGGCGGGCCGGGCGGGCGCGGCGTGCATCTCAAAGTCATCCTCGAGACGGGCGAGCTCGAGACCTACGACAATGTGCGCCGGGCGAGCGATCTCGCGATCGCGAATATCCGGGACGGCGACTTTATCAAAACGAGCACCGGCAAGGTGAGCCCGGCCGCGACGATGGGCGTGACGCTCGTGATGCTCGAAGCGATCCGCGATGCGTGGCTGAAGGACGGCAAGAAGATCGGGATGAAGCCCGCCGGCGGCATCCGGACCGCGAAGCAGAGCCTGCATTACCTCGCGATGGTGAAGGAAACGCTGGGCGACGCGTGGCTGAGCCCCGACTGGTTCCGCTTCGGCGCGAGCAGCCTTGCGGACGATGTGCTGCGGCAGATCGTGCGGCGGAAGACGGGGCGGTACACGGCTGGGTATGACTTCGGGGTGGCGTGATGGATCGAGTTCTGACGAGCCGCGACCGACAGGGAGCGGTCTGGCACAGGATGGGAAACCGCTCCCTCACGGTCGCGGCTCTTTCGGAAGTGATATCGGGAGTTCATCGATGACGACATTTCAGGAGCAGAATGCAACCGATATCGCGGGTTCGCAGACCTCCGCCGCCGGCCCGGGACGATCACCCGCGCTCGAGTTCGCGAGCGCGTGGGATTACGCCCCTGCGCCCGAATCGACCAAGGTCGAGATCGCGGACACCTACGGCCACTTCATTGGCGGAAAATTCGTCGACGCGGCCAAGGGCGGCACGCTCGACACGCTCAACCCCGCGAACGAAACGAAACTCTCCACCTTCGCCCGCGGCACGGCCGAGGACATCGACGCCGCCGTCAAGGCCGCGCGGGACGCCCAGCCGAAATGGGCGGCGCTGCCCGCCAAGGAGCGGGGCAAGTACCTCTACCGCATCGCCCGCCGGCTGCAGGAGCGGGCCCGCGAGTTCGCGATCCTCGAGACGATGGACAACGGCAAGCCCATCAAGGAAAGCCGGGATGTGGACATCCCGCTCGTCGCGGCTCACTTCTTCTACCACGCCGGGTGGTGCGACAAACTCAAGTACGCGTTCGGCGGCGCGGAACCGAAGCCCGTCGGTGTCTGCGGGCAGGTGATCCCGTGGAACTTCCCCCTGCTCATGGCGGCGTGGAAGCTCGCCCCCGCCCTCGCGTGCGGGAACACCTGCGTGCTCAAGCCCGCGGAGACGACGCCGCTCACGGCGTTGCGACTCGCCGAGGTCTTCGACGAGATCGGGCTCCCGCCGGGTGTCGTCAACATCATCACCGGCGACGGCGAGGCCGGGTCGGCGCTCGTCGAGCACCCGGGCGTGGACAAGGTCGCGTTCACGGGGTCGACCGAGGTCGGCAAGAAGATCGCGAGGGCCGTCGCGGGGACAGGCAAGAAGCTGACGCTCGAACTGGGCGGCAAGAGCCCCAACATCATCTTCGACGACGCGTCGATCGACCAGGCGGTCGAGGGCATCGTCAGCGGGATCTACTTCAACCAGGGGCATGTGTGCTGCGCCGGCAGTCGGCTGTTCGTGCAGGAGGGTGTCGCTGACGAGGTCGTCGCGAAGCTCAAGATCCGGCTCGAATCACTGAGAGTCGGCGACCCGCTTGATAAGAACACCGATGTCGGGGCGATCAACAGCAGGCCGCAGTTGGAGACGATCGCCAAGTACTTCGACATCGCGCGCGATGAGGGGCTGGGCGTCTACGAGTCCTCGTGCGAGTTGCCCAGCAGCGGCTTCTGGTGCAAGCCCAGCTTCTTCACCGGCGTGCAGGCGAGCCACACCGTCGCGCGGGAAGAGATCTTCGGGCCCGTCCTCGCGATCCAGACCTTCCGCACCCCCGAGGAGGTGATCACGCGGGCGAACAACTCGCCGTACGGCCTGGCCGCGGGCGTGTGGACCGACAAGGGCAGCAAGATCTTCGAGATCGCGGGGCAGTTGAAGGCCGGGATCGTGTGGCTGAACACCTACAACCGGTTTGATCCTGCGTCGCCGTTCGGCGGGTACAAGGAATCGGGCTTCGGGCGTGAGGGCGGGATGCAGGGGCTGCGGGGGTATGTGAGGCTTGGGTAACTATGGAGCGAGTCAGCTCGAACAGATTAGTGCTGTCGCGCGGCATGCTTCGTTGGCTGTTGTTTGTTGGCTGGGTCTGCCTTTTGCCTGCTTTGGTGGCTCTTGTCGTGCTGCATCTGATCTGGTCGACGACCAGTCTCGCCGCGTTCCTTGTCATGATGTTTGGAGCGATGGGTGGTATGTTTCATGATAAGTTGGAGGAGCGGGGCATCTGGATGCTCGCGTCGGTCTTTGCTGTCATGTTGCTCCCTGTGTACGTGTTGCTCGCGTGGCACGCACCATGGCGTGGCGGTGTCCTCGTCGTTCTTGACGCGATCGTTGCGGTTGCTGTGCTTGGATTGACCGTTCGTGTTCTCAGCAGTGTGATTGTTCATAGCCGGATAAGGGATCGGAGCCTCACATGACCGACCGTCTCACAATCCTGAAAACCTACAAGCTCTTCATCGGCGGCAAGTTTCCCCGCACCGAGAGCGGGCGGTCGATCAAGGTCGCCGATGCGTTGGGCGCCGTCGTCGCGCACACCTGCCGGTCGAGCCGGAAGGATCTGCGGAACGCCGTCGAGGCCGCCGAGAAGGCGCAGCCGGGCTGGGCGTCGGCCAACGCCTACCTGCGCGGCCAGATCCTCTACCGCATGGCGGAGATGCTCGAGGGCAAGCGCGACGAACTCGCGACCGCGATCTCGATCACCGGAAAGGTCAGCAAAGACACGGCCGGCGCCGAGGTCGACGCGTCGGTCGATCGGCTCGTCGCCTTCGCGGGCTGGGCGGACAAGTACCCCCAGATCCTCGGGTGCCACAACCCGGTGACCGGGCCGTACTACAACTTCAGCGTCCCCGAGCCGACGGGGGTGGTGGGGGTGATCTGCCCCGATGAGCCGAGCCTGCTGGGGCTGGTCAGCCTCGTCGCTCCGGTCATCTGCTCGGGCAACGCGGCCGTCCTGCTCGCGAGCGAGACCAACCCGATCCCGGCGTGCGTGTTGGGCGAGGTCCTCGCGACCAGCGACCTCCCCGGGGGCGTGGTCAACATCCTGACCGGCCTGCGGGACGAGCTGGTCGAGCAGTTCGCGACCCACCGGGCGATCGACGGTGTCCTCGCGGCCGGTGTCTCCGACGAGCACCGGAAGGCCCTGGAAGCCGGGGCGGCGGAGAACATGAAGCGGGTCCGGGTGCTCGACCTCGGGCCGGATCCTGCGGCCGGGTTCGCGGATGACGCCGTGATGGAGAGCCCCTGGACGATCGAGCCGTTCGTGGAGACGAAGACGATCTGGCACCCGGTGTCGTCTTAGGCGGACCGACCGAACCAAGGCTCGCGTTCGCCGGGCGGGCTGGTGTACGACGAACTGGACGGCGCGGCAGACCGGCGCGGCATCGATGCCCAACCGGATACAAGCCGATTGACCCCATGACGGATGCTGTCTACGCTTCTCCTCCTGATTGCGGGGTAGAGCAGTCTGGTAGCTCGTCGGGCTCATAACCCGGAGGTCGCAGGT
>MDTG01239203.1_pt1 | contig 21718 bp, 12 predicted proteins | sample 811421 | NCBI WGS metagenome assembly MDTG01 (sample SAMN05326645, study PRJNA326480) | marine metagenome | isolation source: seawater | place: Pacific Ocean: South East | collected 2011 | reverse complement strand
TGCCGATCCGGGTCTCGACGATCCACACCCGCTCGCTGGAGCGGAAGTAGCGCTTGCCCGAGATCCGCTCCAGGCGCTGGTCCTGGCGCGCCTTGGCCAGCAGGCCCCTGATCGTCTCGCGCACGGGCGGCGCCTGCCCCCAGGCTGGGGGGGCGGAGAGGAGCAGCAGCAACGGGAGGATCACCCAGGCGCGCATGGCCCCAGCCTAACTCGCGCCGCCGCCCTCCTCAGCGCGGCTACGCGCCGTAGGCCTCGACCTCGGCCAGCCAGCCGGTGACCGCCGCGTCGCTCGGCATGCGCCAGTCTCCGCGGGGGGAGAGCGCCACGGTGCCGACCTTGGGGCCGTCCGCGGTGCAGCTGCGCTTGAACTGGCTCCAGAAGAAGCGCTTGTAGAAGGTCCTGAGCCAGCGCTTGTGGTCCTCGAGCGAGTAGCTCTCGCCGAAGGCCAGCTGGGCCAGGTCGAGGATCCGGCCCGGCCGCGCGCCCTTGCGCACGCAGTGGTAGAGGTAGAAGTCGTGCAGCTCGTAGGGGCCGATCGTGCCCTCCGTCAGCTGCGCGATCTTGCCCTCGGCGTCGGCGGGCAAGAGCTCCGGGCTGATCGGGGTGTCGAGCACCCCGTAGAGGGTCTCGCGCAGCTCCTCGTGGCTGGCCTCGTCGCCCTGCCAGGCGTCGATCCGCTCGTTGGCGACCCAGCGGATCACGAACTGGATCAGGGTCTTGGGCACGCCGCAGTTGACGTCGTACATCGAGATGTGATCGCCGTTGTAGGTCGACCAGCCGAGCGCCTTCTCCGAGAGGTCACCGGTGCCGACGACCAGGCCGCACTCCTCGTTGGCGATCGTCATGAGCACGAGCGTGCGCAGGCGAGCCTGGGCGTTCTCGAGCGTCACGTTGCCCAGCCCCGGCTGCTCGCGCAGGCGGGCCAGCAGGCCCTCGACGTCCTCGGTCCCCGCCGCGGCCGGGTGGCCGATCTCGCTCAGCACGACCCGGCTCATGTCGGAGATCGAGATCTCGCGGAAGCGCGCGCCGAGCGAGCGGGCCAGGCGCTCGGCGTTGCTGCGGGTCCCGCTGGTCGTGCCCAGGCCGGGCATCGTGATGCAGAGCAGGTCCTCCCGCGGCGCCTCGAGCAGGTCCAGGGCCTGGGCGCACACCAGCGCGGCGTGGGTCGAGTCGAGGCCGCCCGAGACGCCGAGCACCAGCTTCGGCTGGCCGATCGCCTCCAGGCGCGTGGCCAGCGCGTTGGTCTGGACCTCGAACACCTCCCAGCAGCGGCGGGCCAGGGTCGCGGGGTCGCGGGGGAGGAAGGGGTGCGGGTCCACGCGCCGGCGGAGGGGGCCCTGGGGCGCGCGGGTCGTGGCGAACTCGACCCGCCGGTAGCTGGGCGCGCCGCGCCGCTGCTCGCGGGAGCAGTCGCCGAAGCTGTTGGTGGAGAGGCGCTCGCGCACCAGGGTCTCGAGGTCCACGTCGAGGGTCACGAGCTGGTTCTCGCGCTTGAAGCGGACCGACTCGGCCAGGAGCGCGCCGTTCTCACACAGGAAGGCGTCGGCGTCGAAGGCCAGGTCGGTCGAGGACTCGCCCGGCCCCGCGGCCACGTAGAGGTAGGCGCACTTGCCCCGATCCGAGGCCGACTGCGCCAGCAGCCGGCGCAGCTCGGCCTTGCCGATCGTGAAGTTGCTGGCCGAGACGTTGGCGATCACGGTCGCGCCCTGGCTGACCTGCGCCACGTGGGGCGGGGCGTGGACCCAGTAGTCCTCGCACACCTCGATCCCCAGCACGAGCTCCTCCTCCTCGGCGTGGGCGAAGAGCAGGTCGAGCCCGAAGGGGACCTCCTGACCGCCCAGCCGGAGCGTGCGCCCGGCCTCGACCTCGACCCCGGGGCGGAACCAGCGGGCCTCCTCGAACTCGCGGTAGTTGGGCAGGTAGGCCTTGGGGACGACCCCGATCACCCGCCCCTGCGAGAGCACCGCGGCCACGTTGTAGAGCAGCCCGTCCACGCGGAGCGGCAGGCCGACCACCGCCAAGGGGGAGAGCTCGGCGCCCTCCTCGGCCAGCGAGAGCAGCGCGTCCCGGCACTGGTCCTGGAGGTGACGGTCCAGGAGCAGGTCGCGCAGCGTGTAGCCGCACAAGCCGAGCTCGGGGAACACCACCACCGCGTCGCCCTGGCGGTGGCTCTGGCGCCAGAGGGCCAGGTGGTGGGCGCGGTTCTGCGCCACGTCGGCGACCGTCACGAGGGGGACGGCGGCGCTGATACGAGCGAAGCCTGCTGGACTCTGCATGGCGGAACCTTGCCACTGCTGGAGGGGGTGCGCAACACGAGAAGGGGAGCGGGGCCGCTTCCTTTCAGCGTGCGCTTGGCACGTAGACTCGCCCTATGAGCGATCCACCCCTCCGCGTCTACTCGAGCAGCCGCTTCACCAAGGGCAACTTCCTCTTCCCCGACCGCTGCCGCCTCGAGCCGGACCGCGTCGTGTTCGAGAAGCGCCACCTGGTCGGCGGGGAGGAGGAGTCGATCCTCTACGAGCAGATCTCCTCGGTCTCGGTCAACAGCGGCTGGTTCTTCGCGGACCTGCTCTTCGAGACGACCGGCGGCAGCCAGCCGGTGTTCCTCAACGGGCTCTGGAAGGGCAGCGCCAGCCGCGCCAAGGCCGAGCTGATGGCGCGGATCCGCGCCCACACCAGCGATCAGGCGGACCCAGTCCTGGCGGAGCTCGAGCAGCAGACGGCGCTCCTGAAGCAGATCCTGGGCGAGCTGCGCAAGTCCGGGTGAGGGGCGCCCGGTGAGCGGAGACCGCCACCTGCGCGCGCTCCAGCGCGCGCCGCAGGACCCCGAGGGCGAGGCGCGCCTCCTCTCCGAGCGCCTGCGCCGCGGGGAGGCCGACCCCGAGCGGCTGGCGCTCGCGGCCTACCTCGGCCACGGCCCCGCGCGCGAGGCGCTCGGCGCGCAGGCCCCGGCCTTCGCCAGCTCCTTCAACGCCTTCCTGACGGGGCTGCGCCGCTGGGGCGCCGGCGCCTGGGTCCGCGCCGCCCTGGCCGGAGCCCGGGAGGTGGTCGCCCTGTGGGATACGCGCCACGCGAGCGACCCCCGCCCGCGCGAGGCCCTGACCGCGACGGAGGAGTGGCTCCGCCACCGAACGAGCGAGCGGGCCAAGCAGGCCCACGCCGCGGCCGACGCTTGCTACCTGATCCTGGGCGAGCTCGAGGAGCCGACGGCTGGCGCGCCAGGCCCGCCCTGGCCCGAGCGCTGGGCGACGGCCTTCCGCGAGACGCGGGCCGCCGGGCTGGCCGCGCTGAGCGCCGCCCACGTCGGCGACATGAGCTTCCGCTACGCCAAGCTCAGCTTGACGGCGAGCCGCGAGCGCCTGGCCCTGGCCGAGGTCCCCGGCGGCCCCGGCGGGGCGGCCCTCTTCTCGCGCGCCGCCCAGGTCGACCGCCTGGGTCACCTGCCCGAGCTGGACACCGAGAGCAGCGCGCGGCTCCTGCGAGCCCGGATCGCCGCCGAGCTCTTGCCGCGCGCCCTGGCGGAGTAGCCACAAGCCTTGCCCTCCCAGGGGCCGCGGGGATTCCCAGCCCAGGTTCGCCGCCGCCACCAGCCTGACGATCCACTTCGGCGCCTTCGCCCTGGCCGACGAGGGCCAGGACCAGCCCGTCGAGGAGCTGGCGCGGGTCCGCGCGGCGCGGGGCGTCGCGCCCGAGCGCTTCGTGGCCTTGGCCGAGGGGCAAGCGCTGAGCGCACCCCAGCGCGCCGCGCTCTCCCGCAGCGAGTAGGTCCGTCGCTCGGGCGACACCGGGCCTCGCCCGACCCGTCCAGGAGGTGCTACAAGAGCGCTCGCTCCACGACGGGTCGTGTCCGTCGCGGGGCTGCGACGGCGGGGGTGTCCGCCGCGCGACCACAGAAAGGAATCGACATGATCAGCGTCAAGCTGCCGGACGGCAGTGTGCGGGAGCTGGAAGACGGCTCCAACTCGGCCGACCTGGCCGCCTCGATCGGGCCCGGGCTGGCCAAGGCGGCGATCGCCGCCAAGGTCAACGGCGAGGTCCGTGACCTCTCGCGGCCCCTGGCCGAGGGCGACGAGGTCGCCCTGATTACCAAGAAGAACGACGACCCCGAGGCCCTCGACGTGCTCCGCCACTCGGCGGCGCACATGATGGCCGACGCGATCCTGCGGGTGTTCCCCCAGGCGCAGCTCACGATCGGGCCCGCGGTCGAGGACGGCTTCTACTACGACATCTACCTCCCCGATCACCGGATCACGGACGAGGACTTCCCCAAGATCGAAGCGGAGATGCAGCAGATCGCCAAGGAGTCGCTGCCCTTCGTCCGCCACGAGGCCGCCGACAAGAACGACGAGGTCTTCAAGCGCTACCGCGCGATCGACGGCGGGGCGAACCAGTTCAAGGAGCAGATCGTCGAGCAGATCGAGGAGCGCGGCGACCAGCTCTCCTTCTACAAGCACGGCGACTTCGTCGACCTCTGCCGCGGCCCTCACGTGCCGCACACGGGCTGGCTCAAGCACAGCAAGCTGATGACGGTCTCGGGCGCCTACTGGCGCGGCGACGCCAACCGCGAGCAGCTCCAGCGCGTCTACGGGACGGCCTTCTTCGACAAGAAGGCGCTCAAGGCCCACCTCCACATGCTGGAGGAGGCCAAGAAGCGCGACCACCGCGTGCTGGGCGAGCAGCTCGACCTGTTCCGCTTCGAGGCCGAGGAGGCGCCGGGCTTCCCCTTCTTCCTGCCCAAGGGGACGGTGCTCTTCAACCTGCTCATGGACTACATGCGCGGGCTGCTCAAGCGGCGCGGCTACCAGGAGGTCAAGACGCCGCTGGTCCTGAGCGAGGAGCTCTGGCACACGAGCGGGCACTACGCCAACTACATGGAGAACATGTTCTTCACGAAGCTCAAGCTGCGCGACGTGAAGGACCCGGGCAACGTCCTCGACAACGTCGAGGAGGAGCGGCCGATGGCCGTCAAGCCCATGAACTGCCCGGGCCACCTGCTGGTCTATCGCAGCCGCCTCCACAGCCACAACGAGTTCCCGCTCCGCTACGCCGAGATGGGCCTCGTGCACCGGCGCGAGCTCTCGGGCACGCGCCACGGGCTGTTCCGCGTGCAGGCCTTCACGCAGGACGACGCCCACCACTTCTGCACGCCCGAGCAGATCGGCGACGAGATCAAGATGCTGATCGACTTCTTCGCGGAGGTCTACGGCGCCTTTGGTCTGGGCGACGTGCGCATGGAGCTCTCCACGCGCCCCGAGAAGAGCATCGGCAGCGAGGAGATGTGGCAGACGGCTGAGAAGGCGCTCCAGGACGCGCTCGACTCGGCCGGGGTCGAGTACCAGGTCAACCCGGGCGACGGCGCCTTCTACGGGCCCAAGATCGACTTCCACATTCGCGACGTGCTCAAGCGCTCCTGGCAGTGCGGCACGATCCAGCTCGACTTCAGCATGCCCGAGCGCTTCGGGCTGACGTACGTCGGGGCCGACAACCAGCAGCACACGCCGGTGATGCTCCACCGGGCCTGCTACGGCAGCCTGGAGCGCTTCCTCGGGATCGTGATCGAGAACTACGCCGGCTGCTTCCCGCTCTGGCTCTCCCCGGTCCAGGTCCAGCTCCTGCCGGTCAGCGAGAAGTTCGTGGACTACGCCAAGCAGGTCAACGAGCAGCTGCTCGACGCCGGCCTGCGCAGCGAGGTCAACGCTCGCGACGACCGGATCGGCTACAAGATCCGCCAGGGGAGCCTGCAGAAGATCCCCTACCTGCTGATCGTGGGCGAGAAGGAGGCCGAGAACAGCACGGTCAACGTCCGCTCCCGCGACGCGGGCGAGAAGGGCGAGCTGAGCGTGGCGGCCTTCCTGGAGTCGATCGCCGAGGAGCGGGAGCCGGCCAAGGCCCAGGCGCTGCAGACGGCCTGAGCGATCGAGGCTCGGCGAGAGGGCGTCGCCTCGGCGGCGCCCTCTCGCGCTTGGTTGGCGTCGCGGCGCGGGTCAGCGCCCGAGGCGCCCGAGCATGGCCCGGACCCGCGCGGCCTCGGTCCGCTCGGGGTAGAGCTCCAGGAAGCGCTCCCAGTCGCGACGTGCTCCGGCGACCTCTCCGCGCAGCTTGCGGACCAGGCCGCGATTCAGGAGGCCGAGGGGCTCGTCGGGCTGGAGCGCGAGGAGCCGACTCAGGGCCATTTCGCCGTGGACCAGGTCGGGTCGCCGACCTCCGCAGAGCTTCTTGGTCAACTTCTGCAGCCGGGCGAGATCGACCTCCAGCTCGATCCAGCGGCGCAGGCAGCGCGTCGCCTCTGCGGGGGGACCCGTGCGCGCGTAGAGCTCGTGGCTCCAGCGCCAGGTGGCCGGGTCGTCCGGCGCCAGTCGCTGGGTCCGCTCCAGGTCTCGGCGCGCCTCTTCGTAGCGCTCCAGCTGGAGCAGCAGCCGCGCTCGGTTTTGGAGGCCGACCGCCAGGTCGGGGTCGACGTTGAGGGCGCGTCCGTAGGCCTCGAGCGCCAAGGCGCGCTCCTTCAACCTCTCCTGCGCGACCGCTTCGTTGACCCACGCGGCGCGCACGATGGCTGGGTCCTCGCTCAGCTCCCGCGCGCGAGTCGCCGCCTCGATCGCGCGGCGAGGAGCGGAGGAGCGCGTCGCGCCCGCGAGGTTGAGCCACGCCGCTGCGTCGCTCGGGTCGCGCGCCACGACCTCCTCGAGGAGCTCGGCCGACTCTCGCAGCTGTCCGCCGATCCCGAGCTCGACGGCGAGCGAGCGGCGCGCCAGCAGGCTCTCGGGGGCGAGCTCCATGGCCCGGCGCGCAGCGAGCAAGGCGCCCGCGTGATCCCCGGTCAGCGAGCGCAGGCGGCAGGCCGTAATCCAGTGCACTGGCGTCTCGGGCGCGAGCGCGAGGGCCCGCTCTGCGTCGGCGAGGGCCGACTTCAGCTCCTGGCGCTCCTCCTTGACCCGCGCGCGGACGTCGTAGGCCGCGCCGCGCTCCGGGTAGAGCTCGACCAGCCGCTCGGCAGCGGCCAGCGCGAGCTCCAGGTCGCCGTGACGCATGCGCTGGAGCGCTTGCTCGGCGAGCAGCTCGAAGGCGTCGGGGTGGTCGATCAGCGCGTCGGCGAGCAGGCCGATCGCGGCCAAGCGGTCGCCCTCTTCGCCGAGGACTCGCGCGCGGCTCACGATCGCGGCCAGGTCGATCCTGCCCTGCGCGGGAGGAGGCGAGGTGCTGGAGCGCGACGCGGAGGCAACCTCACGGCCTCGCGCGACGAGCGCGCTGCCGCCCCCGAGCGCCAGCACGACGAGCGCGCCGGCGGCGAGCCGGGTAGCTCCCACCCGCGGCGCGCGGGGCGGCTCGAGAGAGAGCGCGCGGAGGGAGCTCGCGAGGGCCGCGGCCGAGGCCGGCCGCGAGGCGGGGTCGACCGCGAGGCAGGCCAGACAGAGCGAGGCCAGGGCGCGGGGCGTCTCGGGGCGCAGGCTCGCCGGCGAGCTGACCTCTCCGCTGTCGGTGCGGGCCGCGATCTCGACCAGGCTCGCGCCTTCGATCGGGGCGCGCCCCGTCAGGCAGGCGTAGAGCACGGCGCCGAGCCCGTAGACGTCCGAGCGCGGCCCGATCGCGCTCAGCTCGCCGCGGGCTTGCTCAGGCGGCCAGTAGCCGGGGGTCCCCAGCAGGGCGCCCGTGACCGAGAGCCGCGAAGCGTCCTCCACCGCCCGCGCGAGGCCGAAGTCCGCCAGGAGCGGGCGACCGTCCTCGGCGCGCAGGAGCACGTTGGCCGGCTTGAGGTCTCGGTGCAGCACGTCGCGCTCGTGGGCGTAGGCGACCGCGTCCGCGAGCTCGGCCACGAGGGCCACGCCCTCGGCGATCGGGAGCGGGCCCTCGTCGAGCCGCTGCGCCAGGGTCCCTCCCTCGACGTAGTCCAGGGCCAGCCAGCGCCACCTGCCCTCCTCGCCCGCTCCCCGCAGCGCGACGATCCCCGGGTGGCGGAGCTGCAGCAGGCTCTGAACCTCGCGCTGGTAGCGGCGCTCACGGGCCTGGTCCGCCGCGCCTTGGCTGCGCTCGAGGAGCTTGAGCGCGACGCGCTCTCCCGCCGGGTCGCGCGCGAGGTAGACCGCCCCCGCGCCGCCGCGCGCGATCTCACGTTCGATCTCGAAGGGGCCGACCCGCACGCCCCGAGTCTAGCCTGGACCCTCTCGAGGGCCGCGCGCTACGGCTCCGACGCGGATCGGTCACGGGCTCGACGCTCACGCGCTAGATTCAGCCCTCTGCGAAAGGCCGCGATGACCTCCTCCCTCGCTCGAACGCTCGCGCTGCTCCTGGCGCTGACCGCGCCAGCCCTCGCGCAGGAGGTGCCGCTCGAGGTCGAGGTCAGCGCGGGCTACGGGCGCGGCGTGTTCCCCGCGGGGCGGACCTGCCCGGTCCAGGTCGAGCTGCGGCTGAAGGCCGGGGCCGAGCCCGTGCGCGGGATCCTGCGCCTCGAGACCTTGCCCTCCGAGCAGGACGAAGCGGCCAGCCTGCCCTGCGTGCTCGACTCGCTCGAGGTCGAGCTCGGGCCCGGCTCGGCCAAGCAGGCGCTGCTGGCCTTTCGCCACGGCGGGGGGCCCGGGGTCCGGCTGCTGCTCAGCGACGGGCAGGGGCGGGTCCGCTTCGAGCAGCGGCTGGACTTCCTCGACAGCCCGAGCCCCTTGCCCGCGGGGGTGCCGATCTACGGCGTGCTGGCGGGGGCGGACGGGCAGGCTCGCTCCTACTGGCCAGGCTCCCTGGCCAAGCCGCTGCCGAGCGGCGACCTGGGCCTGATCGCCAACAACGTGGTCGAGCCGGTGGCCGTGAGCGTGCCGCGCTCGCTGCTGGCGCGAGCGGAGGGGCTGGCCGGGCTCGACGCGCTGGTGATCGACGGTCCGCCCGGGCTCGACGCGCGGCAGAGCGAGGCCCTGGCCGCCTGGGTCGCGGAGGGCGGCGCGCTCTTCTGCGCCAGCGGGACTCGCGGCGTCAACTGGAGCCTCGACCGGCTGGCGCCCCTGCTGCCCCTCGAGCCGCGCCGGCAGGTGCAGGTCGCCGACGCCCTGCGCGCGCTCGCGGAGGAGGGTGCCCCGGCGGGCGCCGCGCTGACCCTGGGACCCCTGCGGCCGGGGGCGGAGGTCCTGCGCGAGACCCCGGGCGGTGACCCCTTGCTGATCGGGCGCCAGCAGGGGCGCGGCTGGGTGAGCTTCCTCGCCTGCGGGCTCGACCTGCCCGCCCTCGGCAGCGCCGACCTGCGCGACGACCTGCTGGCCGGCGCGCTGCCCCTGCCGGGCGCCGAGCTGGTCCGGCCCCTCGACGTGCTCGAGCGAGCGGCCCTGGCCTACGTGGTGGACCGCCTCGAGCGCGTGACCTCGGCCGCCTGGGTCAGCGGGCTGATCCTGGCCCTGCTGCTGGTCGTGGGCCCGCTCGACTACCTGATCTGGCGGCGCTGGCCGGGGGCGCGCACGACCTGGGGGCTGCTGGCGGTGACCAGCCTGGGCTTCAGCGCGCTGGCCTTCGCGCTCGGGCGCGGCGGCGAGGCCGAGCTCGTGGGCCAGGAGGTGTGGATCGTGGACGGCCCCCGCGCCGCGGGCGAGGACCCCGAGGCGGCGCTCCCCCTGGCCGTGGAGGGGCTCGTGGGTGTGGCCGCCAAGAGCTATCGGCGCCTGGACCTCGAGCTGAGCGCAGGGCTGCGCTGGGCGCCGGCGGGCGGGGCCGACCGCGAGGCGCCTCGCTCGCGCCACCAGGCGCTGTGGGCACTGCGCGGCGGCCGGGCGGCGGCCGAGCTGGGCCTGGGCCGCCCCCTGGCCCTGCGCGCGCGCGGCCAGGTGCAGGGGCGCTTCCCCTTCAGCGCGCGCTGGCTGCCCGACGGGCAGCTCGAGCTGACCAACCACGGCCAGGGCGACCTGAGCGTGAACGTGCTCGTGCTCGACGGAGCCTTCCTGGGCGAGCGCCTGCCTGCGGGCGCCACCAGGTCCTGGCGGCTCGAGCTGCGCGACTGGCAGGGGGTCCACCCGACCCGGCTCTGGGACTCCGACCTCCCGCGCTACTGCGACCGGGGGCTGCTGATCGCGAGCTGCGCGGGGCGCCTGGCAGGCGCGGGGCTGGTCGAAGAGCTCGAAGGGAGCCTCGCGAGCGGCGTCGACCGCAGCACCTGGCTGGAGTGGGACAGCCACCACGCGCTCGTGGTCGCCGTGCCGAGCGCGCAGACCTCCCCCGGCTGGGTCAGCGCGCGCAAGGAGCCCCTCTCCGGCTCGGCGCTCGTCCTCTACCGCCTGCACCTCCTCGCGCCCGAGGGGGCGCTCCCCGAGCCCGAGGAGGAGGAGAGCGAGACCGAGGACGGAGCCGACGAGCCCGCGGAGCTCGCTCCCGAAGCGACCTCGCCCGAGGTCGAGGAGGGCGCCCGGGACAGCAGGGACCCAGCCAAGGAGGAGGGGCAATGAGCGAGCCGCGCCCAGAGGACGCCCCCCCGATCCCGTCCTCGCCGGTGGAGTCCGAGCAGGAGGCCGCCGCGCCGCCGAGCGCCGCGCTGCCCAGCGCCGAACCGCCGAGCGCCGCGCCGCCGAGCGCCGCGCTGCCCAGCGCCGAACCGCCGAGCGCCGGTCCGCCCAGCGCCGCGCCGCCGACCCTAGCCCCCGCGCCGCCGGCCGAGGCGCGCGCGCCCGAGCCCAGCGGCGCGCCGGCGGCGATCGAGCTGCGCGCGCTGCGCAAGCGCTTCGGCGCCGCCGAGGCGCTGCGCGGGGTGGACCTCGTCGTGCCGCGCGGGGAGATCTTCGGCTTCCTCGGCCCCAACGGCGCGGGCAAGACGACCACGCTGCGGATCCTGGCGACCCTGGCCCAGCCCAGCGGCGGCTACGCGCGCGTCGCGGGCTTCGACGTGGTGCGCGAGTCGATCGAGGTCCGCCGGCGCATGGGCTACCTGCCCGACGGCGCGCCCGCCATGAGCGACTTCACGGTCGGCGAGCTGCTCGAGTTCTTCGCCAGCGCCTACGGGATCAGCGGCGACAAGCGACGCAACACGGTGCGCGACGTGCTGGCCCTCGTCGAGCTGAGCGAGAAGCGCGAGCGGCCGATCTCGACCTTGTCCCTGGGCATGCGCCAGCGCCTGGGCCTGGCCCGGGTGCTCCTGCACGACCCCGAGGTGCTCCTGCTCGACGAGCCGGGCACCGGCCTCGACCCGCGGGCGCGGGTCGAGATCCGCGAGGTCCTGCGCGAGCTCTGCTCCCTCGACAAGACGATCCTGATCAGCTCGCACATCCTGGGCGAGCTGAACGAGCTCTGCACCTCGATCGGGATCCTCGAGCAGGGGCGGCTGGTGTTCTCGGGCTCGCTCGAGGAGGCCAAGTCGCGGGTCCGCGGTCGGACCGTCGAGGTCCGGGTCGAGGGCGACCTCTCGACCCTCGCCGTCGCCGAGGGCCTGCTCGCGGCCCTGGAGGAGGTCGAGGAGGTCTCCCTGCGCGAGGCCGACGAGCTGCTCGAGGTCAGCCTGGCCGAGGGCGCGACCCCCGGCGCTCTGGCTCGGGTCCTGCTGGGCAACGGGCTCGAGCTGAGCCTGCTCCGCCCGCGCGAGATCGACCTCGAGGACGCCTTCCTGAGCCTGACCGAGGGCAAGCTGGCGTGAGCGCCCTGCGCCTCGAGGGGATCGGATTGCTGCTGCGGCGCGAGCTCTCGCGCCTCGACCGGGCCGGCGGGCGGCGGCGGCTGGTGCGCGCCTTCACGCTCCTGGTCCTGGCCTCGTTCGTGGTCGGCTCGCTGGAGCTCGGCCCGCAGGCGCCCTTCCGGCGCCTGGTCGGGGTCCAGCTGACCCTCTTCCTCTTCCTGCAGCCGGTGCGCGCGGCGGGGATCTTCGTCGAGGGTCGCCTCGACGGGACCCTCCCGCTCCTGGGCGTGACCCCGCTCCGGCCGGCCGCGATCTGGCTGGGGACCTGCGCGGCGGCCCTGGCCCTGGCGCTCGAGGGGCTGCTGCTCGGGCTGCCCCTGCTCTCGATCGCGGCGGCCTACGGCGGCCTGCCGGCCGCCGACCTGCTGCGGGCCGCGGCGGTGCTGATCGTCGGCGCCTGCTTCGGCACCGCGATCGGCGCCTGGGTCGGCTCCGACGGACACCGCCGCGAGGGCGGCGCCTTCTTGCGCGCGCTCTCCTGGACCCTGCTCTACCTGGTCGCGAGCTTGATCCTGATCAGCGTGGCCGAGCAGGCCCAGCCCGGCGGCGGGGGCTTCGCGACCTTCGCCAACGCCTGCTGGTTACCGGGAGCGCTCGAGTGGGACGACCCCCAGGGCTGGTATTCGCTCCTCGGGCCGAGCCTGGTCGTGCCCCTGCTCTTCCTGCACGGGAGCTACCGGCTGCGGCGCACGATCCTCCAGGGCGAGGGGCCCAAGCTCTCGCGCCGCCAGACGAAGGCCGGCGCCGTCTCGCGCCCGGTCCCCGAGCGGGGCGCGCTCGCCTGGCGCGAGGCTCAGCGCCAGGACCCGGGCGGCTGGGTCCGGCCCGGCTTCCTGGCCGTGGCGGGCGTGGTCCTGTTCTTCGGAATGGCGATCATGGGCAGCCTGGCGGCGCGCGGGGCGAACCCCACGGCGGTGCCGGTGGCGCAGTACTGCCTGCTCCTCCTGGCCAGCACCCTCTGGCTGCTGCTGGTGGTGTGGGGGCTGATGACCGGCGCTCGCTCCTACGTCGAGGACCGCGAGGACGGCTCGCTCGAGCTGATCCTGACGACCACCCGCTACACCGTGGCGCGGGTCGCGAGCGAGAAGCTGTGGGGCGCGCTGAAGCGCGGGCGCTGGGGGATCGGCGCGGGGGGCCTGCTGCACGCGGGCGCCTTCGTGTGGATCGGGCTGAGCAACGACACGGCCCCGCCCGCGATCGTCAGCTCGGCCACGAGCGTGCTGGCCGCCTGGTTCCTGGCGGCGGGGGCCGCCCTCGCCCTGGGTCAGCTCTTCTCGGTCAGCGCGCCGAGCTCGGTCCGGGCGCAGGCCTGGGCGGCCGGCAGCGGCGCGGTGTTCTTCTGCGTGGGGATCTTCTCGGCCTGCATGGTCAACGCGTTCTGGGTCCTGCCCGGCATGATCTCGACCCTCTACTCGGCCGTGCTCGTCCACCTCGTCGTGGGCGGCGTGGCGATCGGCGTGGGCGCCCTGGCGCAGGTCTCGATCCGCTCGCGCCTGCCGCGTCTGGTGGGCGGCTAGTGGGCCAGCTCGCGCTCCCGATCGACGAGCACCTGCCGGCCCTGCGCGAGCGCCTCGAGCGGGAGCGGGTGCTCCTGCTCACGGCGGAGCCCGGCGCCGGCAAGACGACGCGCCTGCCGGCCGCCCTCCTGGCGGGGCGGCGCGGGCAGGTGTGGGTGCTCGAGCCCCGGCGCCTCGCGGCCCGCATGGCGGCCCGGCGAGTCGCGGCCGAGCTGGGCGAGCGGGTGGGCGAGACGGTCGGCTACCGGGTCCGCTTCGAGGACGAGACCAGCTCGCGCACGCGCCTGGTCTACCTGACCGAGGGCGTGCTGACCCGGCGCCTGGCCGCGGGGGACGACCTCTCCGGGGTGTCCTGCGTGGTGCTCGACGAGTTCCACGAGCGCCACCTGGACACGGACCTCGCGCTGGTGCTGCTCGACCGGCTCCGCCGCACGCGCCGCCCCGACCTGGGGTTGGTGATCATGTCGGCGACCCTCGACGCGCGCCCGCTCGAAGCCTGGCTCGGGGTCGAGGCGGTCGAGGTCCCTGGGCGCCTGTTCCCGGTCGAGATCGAGCACGAGCGCGTGCGCGACACCCGCCGCCTGCCCGAGCGGGTCCAGGGCGCGGTCGGGCGCCTCCTCGACGAGGGGCTCGCGGGTCACGTGCTCGTGTTCCTGCCCGGCACGGGCGAGATCCGCGCCTGCGAGCAGGCCCTGGCCGGGGCTGAGCGGGCGGCCGGCCTGAGGGTGTTCCCGCTCCACGGGCGGCTCGACCCGGGCGGGATCGAGCAGGCCCTGCGGCCCAGCCAGGCCCGCAAGGTGATCCTCTCGACCAACGTGGCCGAGTCCTCGCTCACGATCGAGGGGGTGGAGGCCGTGATCGACGCTGGCTCGGCCCGCGTCTCGGGGGTCTCGGCCCGCACCGGGCTGCCCTATCTGCGCCTGGAGCCGATCGCCCGCTCCTCGGCGATCCAGCGGGCCAACCGCGCCGGCCGGCAGGGTCCTGGGCGTTGCCTGCGCCTCTACAGCGAGCTGGACTTCCAGGGGCGACCGGCGGGGGCGACGCCCGAGCTGCTGCGCGAGGACCTCGCCGGCGCGCTCCTGACCCTGCACGGCGCCGGCGTGCGCCAGCTGGACGAGCTGCGCTGGCTGGACCCGCCGCCCGAGTCCTCCCTGGAGCAGGCCCGCACGCTCTTGACGCGCCTGGGCGCCTTGAGCGAGGAGGGCGAGCTGAGCGAGGTCGGCGAGCGCCTGCGCGAGCTGCCCCTCCCGCCGCGCGTCGGCCGCTTCCTGCTCGAGGGGGGCGAGCGCGGCGTCGGGAGCTGGGCCTGCGACGGGGCGGCGCTCTTGAGCGAGCGCGACCTGCGCGCGCACTCGGTCCGCTACGACCAGGCCGAGACGATCGGCGCCTGCGACGTGCTGGCCCGGATCGACCTGCTCGAGGAGGCGCGCCGGCTGCGCTTCGACCGGCGCCGGCTGGGCTCCCTCGGCGTGGACGCCAACGCCGCGCGCGCCGTGGACCGGGCCTCGCGCCAGCTCCGCCGCGCGCTGCCCAAGGACCAGCGCGAGGGCAAGGGCGACGAGGAGGCCTTCAGGATCGCGCTCCTGGCGGGGCACCCCGACCGCGTCGGGCGGCGCGGGGAGGGCAGCAAGGTCGCCCTCAGCGACGGCGGCGGCGGGCGCCTCAGCGAGGGGAGCGTCGTGCGCGAGCACGAGTGGCTCCTGGCCCTCGACGCGATCGACCCGCGCGGCCGAGGGCGCGAGCCCCAGGTCACGATCGCGAGCGCGATCGAGCCCGAGTGGCTGCTCGACCTCTTCCCCGAGGCCCTCGAGGAGCACGACGCCGTGCGCTGGGACCCGCAGCGCGAGCGGGTCGAGGTCCAGTGGGAGCTGCGCTACGGCGGCCACGTCCTCGAGTCGAGCCCGGGCGAGGGCGACCCCGGGGCGGTCGCGGCCGTCCTGCGCGAAGCCGCCGCCGCGGCGGGGCCCGACGCCTTCTGCGCGGCCGACGAGCGCGAGGCCCTGCTCAAGCGGCTGGCCTTCCTCAAGGAGGTCCGCGACGACCTGCCCCTCCTCGACGAAGACGCCCTCGCCGAGGTGATCGCCGAGCTCTGCGAGGGGCGGCGCTCCTTCAAGGAGCTGCGCGACGCGCGCCCCCTCGACTGCCTGATCGCTCGCCTGGGCGAGGGCGCCCGCCTGCTCCGTCAGCTCGCCCCCGAAACCGTCGAGCTCCCCGGCCGCCGCCGCTGCCCGGTCAACTACGAGCGGCGCCAGGCGCCCTGGATCCAGAGCCGGCTCCAGGACTTCTTCGGCCTCAGCGACGGCCCCCGCGTCGGCGGCGGGCAGGTGCCCCTCGTGCTGCACCTCCTGGCCCCCAACAAGGTCGCGGTCTCGGTCACCACCGACCTGGCGGGCTTCTGGGAGCGCACCTACCCGCGCGAAATGAAGGCCCTCCGGCGTCGCTACCCACGCCACAAGTGGCCCGAGGACCCGGCGAAGGCGGAGCCTCCGCGCCGGGGTCGCGCCCGCTAGGCGGAGGGTTGTTGGCAGATATCCAGGTCAAGGACACCGGCTGCAAGTCCGAGTCAGGAATGAGGAGCGGCTGTCGCTCGGTCTCGCCCGCCATGGCCTTGGGTTGCACGAGCCGCGATCGCGCTCCGAGCTCTCCTTCAACGCAAAGGCGCAAAGGCGCAGAGCCGCAAGGATCGTCGCTCGTAGGTCGAAGGGGGCCGGACGTCCACACGCGGCAAGGACGCGCCACGGGAGCCCGCTCCCGCTCCCTCCTGGCGCTCTTTGCGTCTTCGCGTCTTCGCGTCTTTGCGTTGAAGAGGATCTCTCCGAGGAGCCTGGAGGTCAGCGACAGCCAATCCTGATTCCCCGTTCGAATTCGAATTCAAATTCGAACCAACTGTCCGTACAAACAGCTCCCCTCGCGCGCTGCTCGGCAGCGGAACCAGATCACCCGAAGTAGGTGCAGGTGGCCGCCGGAGGCACGAGGGGAGTTGAGTCGCCGGAGTGGGAGCGCAGCAGCTCCTCCGTCTTCACGCTGCCCTGGCTCTGGAAGAGCGACCCCTGCTCGCTCGAGCGAGCCAGGACGGCGGGTGTTCGGAAGGAAGCGGTGCTGCCCAGCGGAGGATCCAGTGGAGAATCCCAGTGGATCGATCGGCTGAGCGGGCGCTGCTGTCTGTTTTGAAAACGGGCGGGTGCGGCTGCGGTCCCGCTCCAGCGGAGAGCGCCGCCTCGCCCAGTGGGTGCGCCCGTGGGCTCGGCGGCGCTGTTGAGGCGCGGAGGTTAGCGGGGGCTCAGGGCCTCGCCAAGCATCTCCTTGATTTTCTCGCGACCCAGCTTGCTCAGGCGCCAGCCCATGCGGCGGCCGTCCGGGTCCTTCTTCTCCTTGAAGCAGGCGCCGTCCTTCTTCATGTTCTGAGCGAAGTTGGCCACGTTGTAGGCGTCGTAGTCGACCGAGAGCTGGCGCAGGTGCTCGGTGTCCACCTTGCGCTTGGTGTGACCCAGCCAGAGCGCGATCGTGCGCTGGCGGGCGCGGGTCGAGCGCTGATCGACGAGCAGGGCCTCGAGCTGAGCCCGCTCCTCGTCGCTGAGCTTGAGCGCGCGGCGACGACGCGTCGTCGAGCCGCTCTTGCTCTTGCGGCGCTTCTGGGTGCTGGACGCCGACGAGCTGGCGCGCTTGCGGGCGTTGGGGTTACGCAGCCCCTCCTCGACCTCGCGCAGGCCGGCCTCGAGGGCGACCACGGCCACGTCCATGGGCGTGACGTCGATCCCGCGCGTGTCCTCGAGCGCCTCGGCGAGGTGCGACAGGCGCTCCCAGGTGGTGCGGCGCAGGACGATCCGGCGCGCGACGGTGGTCTCGCCCGGGGCGGCCGTGGCGGCGGAGATCTCAGCGCCCATTCCAGGGTGGACGGCCGTCTGGGCGGTCTCGGCCGCGGCGATGGTCTCTGCCTCGTATCCCGCCGCGTGTTCGGCTGCGTGTTCGGTTTCAGCGCGAAGCTGGGCGAGGGGCACTTCGGGTTGGCTGGTCATGCTCACTCCCAACGATTGATGGAACTGGCCGAACCATAACGATGGGGTCCGACGTTCCTGGGCGCCCCCATCGTCTCGCGGCCGTCCCGGCGAGCCGACTCGCGCGCGATGGCTCCCTCGCGGCCATCCTGGGCCTAGAATCCCCCGCTTCGCTCCTGGGAGGACTCATGTCGCGCGCCCCGCTCCTGGCCCCGCTCCTGGCCCCGCTCTGCCTGCTCGCGGGCTGCGCCGCGCCCACCCTGACCCCCCTCTTGCACCCCGAGCTCGAGCCCGTGCAGCGGCGCGCGGTCCGCATGGCCGAGGAGGGCTGGAGCCTCCCCCTCCGGGTGGAGGTCCTGGCGGCGGGCGACCCCGGGCCGGGCGGTCTGGAGCTGGCGCGCGCCCAGATCGAGGCCTTCGAGGAGGCCTATCGACGCTCGCCCTTCGACGCCTTCGCCCTCGAGGTCCGCCTCGACCCCGAGCGAGAGCGGGGGCGCGCGCGCCTGGACGCCCACACCTCGCGCCTCGTGGTCGAGGTCTCGCCCAGCGGCGCCCCCCTCAGCGCCGACGCGCTGCTGGAGGCCTGGGCCGAGGGCTACGACTGGGAGCGAGAGGGCCGCTGGTTCGAGGGCGCCCAGGCTCGCCTGATCGAGGGGGCGCTGGTCCGCGACCTGGGCAAGCTGGCCGAGCTCGAGCAGGAGCTCGGCCGCGAGCTGCGCTCGCTCGAGCTCCTGGCCGGCAGCCTGCGGGCCCGCGCCGCCCGCCAGGGCGAGGCCGTGCTCTTGACCCCGAGCGAATCGCGCCAGGCCCGCCACACCTGGTTTCGGGCCACCTTCGCCCTCTACCGGGTGCTCAACACCCTCGCCCGCTGGCGACCTCTGGCTGAGGGGACCCAGCTCCCGGGCCTGACCCCGCCCGCGCATGAGCTCGTGCTCCACGCCCGCTGGACCTTCACCGCCCACCTGGGCTGGCTGCTCGAGACGGTGGTCGGCGGGCGCTCGCTGGGGCGCCTCTGGCGGCGGGACTTCTGGCACCGCAACCCGCTCTACGTGCTGCTCGACAGCGAGGCGCCCCTGCTCCTCCCCGACGGTGAGCGGATCGCCACGATCCCCAAGGGCTCGGTCGGCGCCCTGCTCGAGCTGCGCCTCGACGACGACCTCTTCGACTGGTTCGAGGAGCTCGACGAGCGGCCGGCGCCGAGCGGGAGCCCCTCTGCCAAGCTGGCTCCAGGCGTCGCCCTCCTGCGCACCCGCCTGCCCGCCCTGCGAGAGCTGGCCGAGGAGCGCGGCCTGAGCGGGTTCCGCGCCTGGAAGGAGCTGTGGGACGCCCGCCTCAAGAACTCGGCCAGCTTTCCGCTCTATCACGCGATCGCCGGCGTCAGCCGCTTCCTCGGCCACACCCGCGTGACCGGACGCCCGCCCGCGATCCAGGACGCGCAGCTCGCGCGCGTGGCCAGCTTGCTGCGGCCAGGCGACGTGCTCCTGGCGCGCGAGGACGGCTTCCTCTCCAACGCCTTCCTGCCCGGCTTCTGGCCGCACGCGATCCTCTACCTGGGGCCCGAGGGGGAGTGGACCCAGCTCCGCCTGGCCGACGGGACGCCGCTGGGCGAGGACCCGGTCGTCCAGCGCGCGCTGCCCGCCTTCCGCGCCAAGACCGAGGACGGCCACCCGGCGCGGGTGATCGAGGCCGTCTCGGCGGGGGTCGTGTTCAGCTCGCTCGAGCACGCGCTGCAGAAGGACTACGCCCTGGCGCTGCGCCCCCTCCTGAGCGAGGCCCAGCGCGCCGCCGCGATCCGCCGCGCCCTGGCCCTGCAGGGGCTGCCCTACGACTTCGACTTCGACTTCGCGAGCGACGACAAGGTGGTCTGCACCGAGCTCGTCTACCGGGCCTACAACGGAGACCTCCAGTTCCGCTGCGGGATCGACGCCGCCGAGAAGAGCCCTCAGCGCGCGATCCCCGGCGTGATCGAGGTCCTGGGCCGCCAGACCATGCCCGCCAACGACCTGGCCCGCTACGCGATCTACATGCAGGACCACCCCCAGCCCCAGCCGCCCTACCCCGGGCGCCTGCTGGAGCTGATCTGCCTGCTCGACCGCGAGGGCGACCAGGCCGTCCTGCACGAGGGGCCCGCCGCGCTCGTGACCCTGCGCGAGAGCGTCGAGCGCTGATCAGCGCAGCGGGTGGCTAGAGCGAAGGCGCCTACTCGATTCCGTAGCGCGCCAGGAGGTGGTAGAGGGTCGAGCGAGAGATCCCGAGCTTCTTGGCGGCGCGGGTCTTGACGCCCTTGCATTCGTCGAGGGCCGCGCGGATCGCGTCCTCGCGCAGCTCCTGCAGGGTGCGACCGCTGAAGTCGGCGCCGGGCAAGGTGACGCCCTGGCTGTCGCGGACGCGCTGGGAGAGGTCGGGCGCGGTGACCACGGCCAGCCCGCGCGCGCGCAGGCGGGCGAGCTCGGACTCCAGCTCGGCGAGGTTCCCCGGCCAGGCGTAGGCGCGCATTCGTTCGAGGGCGCCGGGGCGGACTTCGAGGGGGACGCCCTCGCGCTGGGCCCAGGCCGCGCAGAGCGCGGGGAGATCTTCGCGGCGCTGCCGCAGGGGCGGGACGACCAGGCGCTGCACGTCGAGCCGGTAGTGGAGGTCGGAGCGGAAGGTCCCCTGGTCGCAGCGCTGCGCCAGGTCGGCGCCGGTCGTGGCGATCAGGCGCGCGCGCAGCGGGAGCCGGGCCGAGCTCCAGAGGGGGGTGTAGGTGCCCTCGGCCAGGGTGGTCGCGAGGACCCGCTGGAGGTCAGGGTCGAGCTGGTCCACGCCCTCGAGGCAGAGGGTCAGGTCGGCTCCGAGGCGACCGGGCTTGTCTGGGCTGCCCAGCAGTCGCCGGGCGAGAGAGGCAGGCGGCTCGGCGCAGGAGAGCAGCTCGAAGCGCGCCTGGGGGCCCTGGGCGTGGAGCTCTCGCGCGACCCGACCCAGCTCCGTCCCCTCCTCGCCGCAGAGCAGCACGGGCTCGTCCCCGCGCGCGACCCGCTGGACCTCGCTCAGCAGGGCCTGGAGCGGCTCGCTCTCGCCGACCAGGAAGCGAGCGGCGGCGGGCTCGGTCGCGGCTCGAGGTCGCTCGAGCAGCTCGAGCGAGAGGGCCGCCTGGGTGGCGAAGGTCTGCAGGGTCGGCAGGTCGCGCTCGCAGAACAGGTCCTCGCTGCCGCGGTGGTCCAGGTAGAGCACCCCGCGCAGTGCGCCGCGGACGCGCAAGGGGAGGCAAGCGACCGAGCGCACGCCGGCCGAGATCAGGCTGCTGACCGCGAGCAGCTCGCGGTCGCGGGGGCGGGTCGTGAGCACGGCGCGCCCGGATCCCTCCAACGCGCTCTCGATCACGCTGCGCGAGAGGGCGCCCTCGTTGCCCGCCAGGTCGTCGCGGGTGAAGCCGACGGAGTCCAGGATCGAGACCTTGCGCCGTCCGCTGGCGTCGGGAGGGCGAGCCGCGACCAGCAGCGCTCGCTCCGCGCCCGTCAGCTCCAGCGAGGCGTCGAGGATCACTCCCGGCAACACGGCGGGGTCCTCCTCGCTGCCGAGCCGCTGGGAGAGGTCCCGCACGCGGCGTAGCCAGTCCAGCTCCCTCGGGTCCATGCCCTGAGCCTACTCCGACTCGAGCGCCCGCAGCGCGGCCTCGACGCGGTCCACAGCCGCGCCCGCTTCGATCTGCTTCAACACCTCCTCAACGGCGGCGGCGCGCTGCTCGGCTCGCTCGCGCTCGGGGGGAGCGAACTCTGCCGCTCCCCTGCGGCGCAGCTCAGCGGAACTGCGCAAAGCGCGCTGGGCGCGCTCGGGCTGTCCCGCGGCGAACGCGAGGCGGGCAACCTCGAGGGCCAGGTCCGCGCCGCGGGCCTGCTGTCCGCTCCTCTCGGCGGCCTTCAAGAGCTGATCGAGCAAGAGCAGCCGCCGGCTGCGCTCGAGGCGCTCCGAATCACGCACGGCGAGCCCCACCCGCCAGCCCTCCTCGCTGGCCGGGTCACCGGCGAGGATCGTCATGCTCAGGAACACACGCAGCTGGGTCAGGGTCTGCTCGTCCCCGGCGCTGAGGCGCAAGGCGCGCCGCACGACGGGCTCGAAGGCGGGCCTGTCGACGTTGAACAGGAACTCGACCATGCCCGCGACGTCCTGCTGGAGCTTGACGTGCCAGGGCGCCACCTCCGCGCACGCCAGGATCACGTCGCAGCGCAGCTTGCGCTCGGCGCGCCCGCCGGTCATGAGGCCGATCATCAGCACGCCCAGGACCTCGTCCAGGCGCTCGATCACGTCGGTTGAGCAGCGCGCCGAGGGCGGTCGGATCCGCCCGCTCAGCCTCAGCCAAGCGAGCAAGGGCGCGTAGCTCTTCACCCCCTGGGTCAGCGGGCCGGGCCGTAGCACGCACTCCCGCGCGAGCTGCGCCCGCTCCTCGGCCAGGGCCTCGCTCGCGAAGAGCGCGCGGGCGGAGGGGCGCTCGCACAGGGCGAGCGCCGGCGCGGGGCCAGTCTGGATCGCCGCTCGCAGCTCCGGCAAGAGCGCGGCGCCGACGAGCTCCGGCGGCGGCTCGGCGACCCGGTCCAGGAGCGAGA
>MDTG01151417.1_pt1 | contig 21718 bp, 22 predicted proteins | sample 811421 | NCBI WGS metagenome assembly MDTG01 (sample SAMN05326645, study PRJNA326480) | marine metagenome | isolation source: seawater | place: Pacific Ocean: South East | collected 2011 | reverse complement strand
TTGAGCCTGCATAAATAATTGCAACCTGATCTTCAACCTTAAAAGGATCATTTTGAGCTTGTTTTAATATTTCAACATTTCTCTTTCCCTTTTCAATAACATTTAATGTAGCTGCATCTAAATCAGAACCAAATTTTGCAAATGCTTCAAGTTCTCTAAATTGAGCCTGATCTAGTTTTAATGTTCCAGCTACTTTTTTCATTGATTTAATTTGGGCTGATCCCCCAACTCGAGAAACAGAAATTCCTACATTTATTGCAGGTCTAACGCCTGAATTAAATAAATCTGATTCTAAGAAAATCTGTCCATCTGTAATAGAAATAACATTAGTTGGAATATAAGCTGAAACATCTCCAGCTTGAGTCTCAATTATTGGAAGAGCGGTAAGAGATCCACCTCCCTTAACCTTATCCTTTAAACTTTCTGGAAGATCATTCATTTCAGATGCAATATTATCGTCAGAAATAACCTTTGCTGCTCTTTCTAGTAGCCTTGAATGAAGATAAAATACATCTCCAGGATATGCTTCTCTTCCTGGCGGCCTTCTTAATAGAAGCGACACCTCTCTATAAGCCACGGCTTGTTTGGATAAATCATCATAAATTATTAATGCAGGACGTCCTGTATCTCTAAAATACTCACCAATTGCAGCTCCTGCAAAAGGAGCATAAACCTGCATTGGAGCAGGATCTGAAGCATTTGCAGCTACTATAGTAGTATATGCCAAAGCTCCCTTTTCTTCTAATATTCTTGCTATACCAGCAACAGTTGAAGCTTTTTGTCCAACTGCTACATAGATACAATAAACTGGTTCCCCAGCATCAAAAAATTCTTTTTGATTAAGAATAGTGTCAATACATACTGTTGTTTTTCCTGTTTGTCTATCGCCAATTACAAGTTCTCTTTGACCTCTGCCTATAGGAATCATAGCATCAATAGATTTAATACCTGTTTGAAGTGGTTCATTAACTGGTTGTCTAAAAATAACCCCCGGTGCTTTTCTTTCTAGGGGCATTTCATATAAATCTCCATTTAAAGGACCTTTTCCATCGATTGGAGAACCTAAAGTGTTAACTACTCTTCCAACTATACCTTCTCCAACTTTTACAGAGGCTATTCTTTGAGTTCTTTTAACAGTATCTCCTTCTTTCAATTCTTTTGAAGGACCTAACAATACAATCCCAACATTGTCTTCTTCGAGATTAAGAACCATTCCCTCTAGACCGCTTTCAAATGATACCAGTTCTCCATATTGAGCATTTGTTAATCCAAATACTCTAGCAATTCCATCTCCAACTTCAAGAACAGTCCCAGTTTCATTTACTTCTAATGAAGAATCAAATTTCGCTAATTGTTTTTTTAAAATTGCTGATACCTCAGCTGCTTTAAGCTCTGCCATAATAAATTATTTAAGCAATATATTTGTTTTTATTAATTCGGTACTTAACTTTTCAAGCTGATTCTTAATACTAGCATCGATCTGATAATCCGCTACATTTAAAATATATCCTCCAATAATGCTAGGATCAATTTCATTTTTTAACTCAACCTGAAAGTCAGTCATATTTTTAGCTTTTTGTAAAACTTCATTTTTTAAATTATCATTTAATGGTATAGCAGATATGACGGTTGCTGTTATTTTTCCCTTTACCTTTTGATAACTTGAAATAAAATTTTGCGCTACCATCTCAAGCAAATCTAATCTTCTGTTTTTTGAAATAAGATCAAGAATTGATTTTGTGCCTTCATTAATTGATGGAAAAATCTCAATTAATGCTTTTAACTTAATTTTAGACGGTAATATTGGATTTATTAAAAAGCTTTTTAATTCTTTTGACATAGAAATAGTAGATTTAATATTTCTAAAGTCATATTCAACTTGATCGGCGATATTTTTTTCTAAAGCATTCTGAAGTGAAGCTTTAGAGTATCTGATAGCTGCTCTGTTTATTCTCATCAGTAAATTAAAGTTTAGAATCTTTAAGAAGGTTTTCAATAAGTTTTATCTGTTTATCCTTGTCTTCTAACTCAGAATGAAGAATTTTTTCAGCCATTTTTAGAGAAATATCAGCAACTTGATTTTTAAGATCCTCAATTGCAGCTTTTTTTTCACTCTCAATTGATTGTTGAGCATTAATAATCAATTTTTCTGCAGAAACTTTGGCTTCTTTCTTTGCCTCTTCTATTATTAAAGAGCCGGCATTACTAGCTTCTTTTAAAAGCTTTTCTTTTTCTGACCTTGCTTCTTTAATAATTTTCTGGTTATCCTGATTTAAAGACTCCATTTCCTTTCTAGCTTTATCAGCAGACAAAAGAGCATTTTTAATTGATGATTCTCTCTCATTAACGGAGTCTAAAATTGGTTTCCAAGCATACTTCTTTAATAAAAAAACTAATCCTATAAAAATAAGAAGTTGCCAAAAAAATAATCCAAAAGAAAACTCGCTGATTAATTTCTCCATTTTAGTTTATTTAATTTCTTACCATTTATGAGACTGCAAACAGTGCAGCAAAACCAATCCCTTCGACAAGTGCCGCAGCTATTAACATTGCCGTTTGAATTTTTCCGTAAGCATCCGGTTGTCTTCCTATTGCTTCCATAGCTCCTCGTCCAATATTCCCTATACCTATACCTACTCCTATTACAGTTAGGCCTGCGCCTACAATTGCTGGAATTTCCATATTTACTATTTTTTAATTATACATTAATTATTATTCATTCTAATGATCATTTTCGTTATGATCGTGTTCTTCTACAGCAAAACCAAAATATAATGCCGATAATACTGTAAAAATATATGCTTGCAATAATGCTACTAAAATTTCAATAATTGAAATTGAAAATGCTAAGATAAAGGACAAACTTGATCCAAGCCAATTTCTGAAAATAAAAATTAAAGCAATTAAACTCATTAAAACAATATGTCCTGCAGAAATGTTTGCATATAGTCGAATCATTAAAGCAAAAGGCTTTATAATGACTCCCAATAATTCTATTGGGGCAAGAGCAATTCTCATGGGCCAAGGAACACCAGGCATCCAAAAAATATGCATCCAATAGTCTTTTTTTGCTGTCAAATTAGTTATTAAAAATGTTATCAGAGCTAAACAAAATGTAACAGCAATATTTCCAGTAACATTTATCCCTAATGGAGTTAACCCCAACATATTCAAAAACCAAATAAAGAAAAACAAAGTTAAAAGATAACTCATATAATTTTTATAATACTTTTCTCCAATATTAGGAATTGCTATTTCGTCTCTAACATATAAAACTATAGGCTCAAAAAATCTTCCAATTCCGTTAGCAACCATTTTATTCTTTTTGTAAGAGTCTGCAAGTCCTTTAAATAAAAAAAACATCAAAAGAGATGTGAAAATTATACTTACAACTCCTTTAGTAAGAGAAAAATCTAATGGAGCTATATTTTTAGGATGAGATGATTCGTCATATTCAATTTCTCCCTCTGAATTAGTCTTATAAATTTTACTATGATAAAGCTTGTAATAATTATTCCCAATTTTTGCAATACTTTCTCCATGATGAAGCCTGGATGATGAAAATATTTTTAATCCATCATCCCATAAAATCACAGGTAAAGGAAATCCTACATGAATTTTTTTTCCTTCATCATCAGTATAAGAAAATAGATTAAAATCATGAGAATCTTTTAAATGATGAAGAATATACTCTTTGATTTCATCCCTAGTGTTCACATTATATTTCTCAGAAAGTGTTGCAGTTGCATTTTTAGGAAATAATACAATTTGGATTAAAAGAAAGATATTTAAAACCATTTTTTTGAGCATACTGAGCGTTAAAATTTGTTTGATTTTTTACGCATTGCAAATGTAAGTCATTAATAAAAACTATTAACGCTCTTTTGATAAATATTTTTTAATCATTCAATTGCATTTAGAACCTTTGAAAGCTCATATATTTCGATTATTAAACATGTAGAATATGGAATGAAAAAGCTTAAAATTTCAATATTTTCAATTTCTCCATCAAATAAAAAAATTGGATATAGAAAAATAAAAAATAAAAAAAATTTAAATAGAGTGCCAAAACAATAAAACAATATTGCATTTAAGTTTTTTGATAATATAAAAAAATATGTTCCAAAATAAATACCTAATGTTAGGACAAAATTGAAAAGATATATTTTTAAAATATTGTCTGGAAAAAAATGATTATAAAATAAATACGATACAGAAATATGAGCGACAAAAATTAAAATTATTGAAACAGAAAGGGTGATTAAAAATTTTACTAAAGATTTAATCATTATAAATCAATATTTTTACTTTGTTTTTGTATTAAAAATATTATTAATACCAGTCCCAACAAACAACATAGAATAGTCGGCACTCTGGCATCGGAATCGATCTTTGATTCAATCCAAATACCTATATTGATAAATAGAAACATTACTGTTCCAATCTGAAAAATCAATCCAGAGAAAACTAGCCATTTATTAGGCCGTTTTTTCATGAGTTTTAGAAAGTTTGGTAAGAGGTTTAATTTGATGATCTTGTTCAAGTTTCATTGAACATTTTGCATTAAATGATGCTCCAGATTCAACAATTAGTTTTCCAATAACAACTTCTCCTTCAATTTTACTAGTCGATTTAAGAGATAATATGCTATTAACTTTTAAAGAACCTTTAATTTCTCCTTCGACGTCAGCAGTTTCACACTCTATAACTCCATTTAATTTTCCTTCGGCACCTACTATAACCTTTCCGCTGGTTTTTATAGTTCCTTCTAAAGAGCCATCAATTCTAAAATCTGCTTCAGAATGTATGTCTCCAATAAACTTAGTGCTTTTTTCTATTCGACTATACTGACCATTAATTTCTGTGTTTTTCATTTTTTTATTTTTTTGGCCAAGATTTTTCAATAAAAATCTTACGATATTGGGCTGACAAAGCTACAAAATTATTTGAATCTAATAATTTCGATGTTGACAACGGTAATTTTTTTCTAATACTATCGACTTGAAGTTTAGATTTAATGCCATGAATCACTAGAAACTGGTAATCATTATTATATTTATCGTTTGTAATTTTCCATTTTTCACTTTTAAGTTGAGTAACATTCTGTTTTAAGCTATCCATTAATTGATTTGCTTTAAAGTTTATATCTTTTTTAAAAGGGAAAACCCATTTAAACTCAGCCAATGTTTTTGTTTTCTCTTTAAAACTTTGATTAATTATTTTAATCTCTTTTTCTGCCTTTTTAGCAATATTTGAATTAGGATATTCTTTAATGATTAAATGTAATTGATTTAGAAAGCTTTTCTTACCGTATAATCTGGCAAAAATATTTGCTTTAATAAGCATTGCTTTAGCTTCCCATCTAGAGGCTGCTAATAAAATTTTAGTCTGGTCAATTGTTTCAAGGGATTCATCATATTTTCCCTCCATGTACTGTCTCAGAATTTTTAAATACATTGATTCAGGTGTTTTCAAAGTCCCTAACTCATAATTATTAGGGTTTAATAAAACTCTGGAATATTTTGATTCAGGAAAAATTGTAATTAATTTATTTTTAAATTGATTTGCAATGTTAATTGAGTCATTTAGGTGGATCATATGTAAATGATATAAAGCAGGGGGCATAAATAAGGTGTCTGATTCATTTTTAACCAGGTACATTAAATTTTTAATTGAAAGCTGTTTATCCTTATACTTTTCCTTGTAAATCAATCCCAACTTTAATGCGGCTTGATTGTTTTTTTCTTTTAAACTATCAATTATTTTTAAAGATTTTGGAAGTTGATTCATATAATAGTCTACTGATTCGATTTCAATTTGTGATATTTTTGACCTAGTCTCAGTATTTTCTTTTTGAATAAAACTATTCTTAAATTGGGCCTGTACTTTATTTCTCCAATTATCAATATTCGGTCTTTTTCCCCAAGTTGAAGCAAAATATTGTTTGCCTTTTAAAACTAAACTTGGGTTATAAAAATAAAACGAGGATGTCTGTTTTGGTTTAAATAATCCTTTTCTTATTTCTTGATCAACTATTAAACTTTCATTTTCTATTTTTCGTTTATTTGATAAATAATCTTCAAAAAATTTTCGTTGATCTATTTTATTTAGAGCTAAGAGCCTTAACAAGCTATCTGTGTAATTGAATTGATTTTCATAATAAATAACATCTGAAAGATTATCGCGTTCTCTTTGAGTTTTTCTTTTTAATCCCTCTTTTGATATTAAAGGAATTAAACTGTCTAGATAACTTCCCGTTAAAATGTAATTTTTATTTCTAAATGCTAGGTCTGCTAAATCCCTATGATTAGCTCTCAAAGTAGGATAATCTATTCCTTTATTTTTTGATGACCTTTCCAGATATGTTTTTACCATGCTATCATTTTCTTTTGACAAATAAAAAACCCCCAAAGCCCTATTTAAACTATGATAATAATTTTTGTTTTCATAGATGTTTAATAATTTCTCGATTTCATTAACAAATGGGGTTCCATAATTTTCATGAGATAATCTTAATGAATTAATTTTTGCATTAATCCAAAAATTTCTTGGGACTTGCCAATTTAAATCTACTATTGAATTATAATAATGAATTGCTAAATCAAATGATTTATTTTTCTCAAAAAGTTGTCCAGCTATGTATGCGTACCTGGCTTTTTTAGCTGGTTTTTTTTCATGATTAGCTGCTCTTATAATATATACCCTTGCTGAATCAAGCTCCTCAAGGTTAATGAAAGCTTGAGATAATATTGCATTTAATTCACCATAAAAAGGATTTTTATTAATTAGCTTTCTAGCAAGAGGTCTAAGATTATTTATTGCTAATTGATTATTTTGAAGCCTAATGTTTGTTTTCTCTCTCCATATTCTACCTTCTATATACACACTTTCATCTGTATTGTTTTCTAATAAAAAATTAAACGCTTCAATAGCGGGGAAAAATCTTCTATCGTAATATCTTGCTTTTCCTAACAATAAATATGCTTCATCAATTCTAGAATTTCTTTGCTTTCCTTTAATATTCATAGAATGCTTTTGAATAGCCTTAACTGCTTTGTCTTCTGCTTTATCAAATCCTGGGACAATAGTGTTTTGATCAAAGCTTTCACCTTTTAAAATAATTGGGTCGATTTTAAGAATTTCAAAAAAATCATCTTCAACTGTAGCATTTAAAATTTCTTCTCCTACAGAAAGAGCTTGTTTCCCGTTAAAAACAACATTGTATTTGGTATTAACTTCGTGATATTGCCTATTTAAAAATCTATTTTTTTGATTAGAGCAGGAGAATAATATCAATACAATTAATAAACAGTAGCAAAATATTGTAGAGTAGTTTTTCAAAATTGCTTTTTTCTTATAACTAAAAAAGAAAGCTTTTAGTATGTTTTAGCAGCTTTATTCAGCAAAATATCCTTCAAGTTCTTTTAATGTGGCTTTATTGGTTTCGATATCTTTAACAACAACTCCCTTTTCAAGTAAAACTATTCTGTCACAAACTTCTGTAACGTGAGTTAGATCATGGCTAGAGATCAAAAAAGTAGTGTTTTGATTTTTAGAAAATTTCTCAATTAATTTTTTTAAAAGAATTTGTGAGCTCGGATCTAGATTTGAAAATGGCTCATCAAGCACAATTAATTCAGGTGATCCAATAAGAGATGCTGTAATACCAACTTTTTTTTGATTTCCTTTTGACAGGTCCCTAATATATTTTTTTTGATCTAAAATCTCATCCTTAAAAAAACTTGAAAATTTTTTAAGCCATTCATATAAATCTTCCTTTTGGACATCTCTTAATTCAGCAATAAATTCAAAATACTCTTCTGGAGTTAAATAGCCTATAATAAAGGTGCTGTCAATAAAAGCGCTTGTTTTTTCTTTCCATGACTCGTCTTTGGAAACTTTGATGCCTTGATTTAAAATTTCTCCTGAAGTAGGCTCTACTAAATCTAAAAGTAGGCTGAACAGAGTTGTTTTTCCTGCCCCATTATTTCCTACTAAACCAAAACATGTTCCTTTTAAAATTTCAATATTTGAAATATTCAGCACTTGTTTTCCAGAGTAAGTTTTTGTTAAATTTTCAATTTTAATCATCTTAGTTGTTTGTGTTATATGCTTCTAAAGTTTTATATTTATGCTTCTTATATACCTTTTCAATTTGACTAATTAAAAAGCCATGTAAAACAAGTCCTAATAGTCCTGATAATCCAAGTAGTAAAATTCCTGTTTGTTCATTGAATGCTAATTTCCCTAGCCAATATATTAAAACAGGTAACCCCATCTTAGGAAGAACAAAAAGAAACTGTGTCATGCTAAAAGCTTGAGTGTTTTCAAAAGCTCTAGCTTTTACATTTAACTTCATTGGACTTTTATTTAATACTCCAGAAATAAGAGTGATATAACCGCCAAGACCTAAATTAAAAAAAGCTGCAGCTATAACTAGTGAATAAATTTTTGATCCATAATATAAATATGGAGTCGCAAGTATACATGAAATAAATGTTGCAATTATCATAAGTATCAGCTTGGACTCTAAATATTTTCTGTAAGAAAGGTTTTGAACCATCAAAAGTGAATAGTATTCACTGTCCCACGAGGGCACATATTGACCAAAAGTCATCATAAACCCTCCTGTTATAAATATCGATGCAAAAACCAATAATACACCCATATCTTTATAAATATCTGGTGTAAAAAAGATTATTCCATAAAATAGAAATAAAAAAGACATCAACACAACTTGTCTTGCTCTAACATTCCTAATTATGAGTCTTACATCATTTTTAATTAGCATTCCTAAAGATCCAAATCGATTTAAAAATGAAAGATTTTGGCCTATTATTTTTTCTTCACCCTTAGAAAGAGCTTTGTCCAAATAGCACTGTTTAATCAAAAAATTAAATAGCTGGGAGTAGGTTGCTATAAGAATTAAAATAATCACAAAAAGCCAAATTGGGCTTGAGTATATTTTATCAAGTGCAAAACCAAAAAGAGTAAAAATATCAAAATAGTCTAATTGCTGTAAACTATATAAACAAACTACAACCCCTATAATTGCTTTTAAAACTGAACTGTTTTTATTGACTAAAAAAATTAAATTATTTAATATCCATGTAATCATTTGGAGGCAAACCCACCAAGAAATAATTCCAAAAATGCTTCTTCCACCTGGACCTCCTGAAAAAATAAAAACGATCGCAAATGGTAAAAAATAAAATATTGGAGAAGAATTATAAATTGAAAAAGTAGACTTTAGTATTGTGTTTAGAATTATCTTTTTTTTAGTTATTGGGGTTATCAATAACTGTTGTATTTCAGAAGAGGGAAGTGTTTGAAAAAAATATCTAAATATAAATCCGAAAATAAAATAGTATAATAAATAACTATTTACTATTGATAACGGAGATTGATCGGGAAATTCTTGTTCTAGTAAAAAAACAGAGATTCCGCTTAAAAAAATTGCTGCAAGCGAAAAATAGATTATAAAAAACCCTATTAAGACTTTGACCGCTAATTTAGCTCCAAATTGTGGAGCTCTTGAAAATTGCTTCCATTTAAGATCAATAAATTTGGTAGTCATTACCTAATTTTAAAAGTGTCGAATATACAACCATAATTGTAAAAAACAATTATATTCTGTGTCAACTATTCTAGTTTCTTGTTTGTCAAATATGTAATTTTGAAAATTAATAGTTGTTTATATATGTCTGGGTTTAATTTTTTAAAAGTAGTTAGTGCTAATAAAATAACTTCAGATGCCATTGTGTTGTCTTTTGAAATTCCTAAAAGTCTTAAAAATAAATATGAGTTTATTCCTGGTCAATACTTGACTTTAGAGCTAATAATTGATAATGTAAAAGTACGAAGGTCATATTCTATATGCTCTGGGCCTGATGAAATTCTTAAAGTTGGAATTAAAAAAATTCCTAAAGGAGTTTTTTCAAATTATGTATTCAATAATATTAAAATTGGAGATATAATAAATGTGAGTTGTCCAGAAGGAAGGTTTACTTTCAATTCAAATGGGAATAAAGAGGTCATTACTGGAATTGCTGCTGGAAGTGGTATTACTCCCATTTTATCGATAGCTAAATCGGTTTTAAATTCCAATAAAAAAAATGAATTTAGATTAATCTATGCCAATAAATCCCTCAAAGATGAAATGTTTTCCTCTGAAATTCAACTATTGAAAGATAAGTTTTTAAGTCGACTAAAAGTCATAAATATTTACAGTCAATCTAACGAAAAAGAAAGTCTGTTTGGAAGAATTGATAACTCAATTATTAATCATTATGAGAGTCTTTATGGCCTTGCTGATAAATACTTCATTTGTGGACCTGAGGAGATGATACACTCCGTTGCAGATGTATTATTTAAAAAAAACATTTCAAAAGAAAATTTACTTTATGAGTTGTTTAAAACTAATACTGAAAAAATCATAAACCAAAATATTGAAGAGCACTCAAAGCTTGAAATTATTTATGACGGAGTAAAGTATGAGTTAAATAATATTGATGGCAAGACAGTTTTAGATGCTGCACTTGAATCAGAAATTGATGTTCCCTATTCTTGTCAAGGAGGAGTATGTAGCAGCTGTATCGCCAGAGTAGTAGAGGGAAGTGCAAAAATGAAATCCAATCAAATCCTAACTGATGAAGAAGTCAAAGAAGGCTTGATACTAACTTGTCAAGCTATAATTGAAAATAACTTTATTAAAGTTGATTATGACGATGTTTAGTTACTATTTTTTTCTAATATCTCAAGGGCTTTTTCTATAACTTCCTTAGGTGAAATTGTTCTAAAAGCTTCTTCATATCCCAGGGGAATATTTTTACCATATATAGAGGTTGGCAGAGCAGGATATTTCTCTCTATCTGAACAAATTGAATAGTCTTCTGGTTGACCATAGGGTGCAAATCCTGCATAAGGATGAGTTTGTCCCCAAAGAGTGATCACAGGAATTCCAGCATTTGAGGCTAGATGACCATTTAAGCTATCCATACTAATCATTAAATCAAGAAATGGAAGGGCGTTTAATTGTTCTTGAAAATCTAGTTCAGTTGATGCATTCCAACAATTTATATATGCCTTTGACCATACCTGTAAAAGCTCTTCTTCTTTTTTTCCAGCTCCTAATAAAAATATTTTATAGTCTCTTTGTAAAAATACTACTACCTTTTGCATTAAATCTAAAGGGTAGGTCTTCCCTTCATAAGAAGCAAAAGGAGCTATTGCAATCCATTTTTTTTTATCAGAATAAAAAAAATCTTTCAACTTTTCAGGTAAAGGATTTTTTTGAATTATTTCTGTTTTTGTAATATCAATTCTAAAACCAAGCTTTGAAAAAACTTTTGAATATCTAAAAACTGTTGGAGTTAAAGGTTCAAAAAGTTTATTTTTAATTCTTGTCAATGCGTTTTTTTGTTTTCTTCCCTTGTCAATCCTTCTAACCTTATATCCTAATACTCTAAATAAAAATCCTATTATTCTTGTCCTAATAACATAATGTAAATCTGCAATGTGAGTAGGATTAAGATTCCTAAGTCTTTTGAATAATTTAAGGATTCCCGTAAATCCCTTAAATTCATTATCAATATCAAGTGCATGAAAATAAATATTTTTAAATTCATGAAAAATAGGGCCCATTTTTGGTCTACTTGCTACTACAAACTCATCCAGCGGGTAAGCCTTTGATAAGGCTCTCAAAACAGGTATCATAATTGCAACATCTCCATATGAAGAAAAGCGAAGTATTAATACCTTTTTTGATTTTTTCATTTTAATTATTTGATTGATTATAAAGAACTGGATTTAATTCAATATCATTATACATTTTCATTTGTTTATATACCTTCATGTATTTTATCCCTTGAGATATTTTTTGCAACAAAGAGTCTATAGCACATGAAAGGTCTAGTTTTTGTTGTAACAAGACCTCTAACTTATGATTACACGTTTTCTGATGTTTCATTGAAGTGTCTTTTCTGTTTACTTGTTCCTTCATATGATAAATTTTTAATGCTAAAATTGATAGTCTATCAATTGCCCAAGCAGGACTCTCTGAATTAAACTCAGCCCCTTTCATAATCTTCACGTCTTTATATTTTTCGAGAAAAAAACTATCAATATATTCAACCATATCTGTTCTTTCTTGATTAGATGCATCAATTTTTCTTTTTAATTCCATTCCGATTTTGGGATCTATATTTGGGTCTCTAATTAAATCTTCGTAATGCCATTGCACAGTGTCAATCCAGCTCTTTCTGTAAAGTAAATTATCGAAAGTATTAGTGGAAAATGGATTTTTAAATTTCTGATCAACAGTATCTAAAAGATGATAGTTTTTAATCGCAAGATCAAAAACTTCTGAAGCTTTATTGCTTATTTTATCTTTATTCACAAGTTTGAATTTTATATTATATTTTAAGTAAAGATAAGATTTGCTATATGGAATCAAAAGCAATATAAATTCTTGAAATCGATAAAAATAGTAATGTAGCTAAAAATATTTCCTTATAAATGGGATTTTTAATTCTTCTAATAAAAAGGCTTAACCCATATACAATAGAATTAATAAGGACTATAAACGCTTCGAAGGCCCCAATGAAAATAACAACAAAAATATGAGCAATAAAAAAAGCCAACCTAGTAAAATACGTGTTTCTTTCCATTCTGTATAGACTTTTCTTATTAGTGAAAAATAAACTTAAAAACGAAGTTATTGTAGCAGCAATTATCATCCATCCTTCAAAATCTTGTATAAGATTGTCGTACAACTTTTGATCGGGATTAATAAAGTAAGGGAAATTAAAATTAATTAGAAATTTATTTATTGTTAGAACTAGAAACCAAGTAGTAACTGTTGGAAGATTAATAGCGATAAGTTTACTAATAGTAAAATTTGATGATGGTAAAATTCTAATTGTCATAAAAAGGAGATAAATAAAAAAATACGGAATTATAATTATTGAAATGCTCATTATTATTCCAGTTTTTATTAGGTCTATCTCTTTAAGTTTAGGAAGTAATAAGTTGAATTTAAATATTGCTGAATTCATAAAGCATATTGCAATAACTATTTCTGTATTAACTATTTCGTTTGGCAAAAAAGAGAAAACTACTGGAAATAAAAACATGTGAATAATAGATCTATCAATAAAATTTATTCCATCGTTTTTAGCTGATTTATTTATCCAACTATTATATGAATTCATTAGTAGGTTAATCAGTATTACTAGTAATAGATGTTCTAGTAATTTATCAATACCTGAAAAACCTGCTTTTTCTAGTATTTTAACAATTATAACTATTGTCAAATAGAGGTGAGATAAAATGAATGGCAAATATGAGGATTTGCTGTATAGCTTTGCAAGCATTTTTAGTTTTTATTATCTTTGTAAGATAAATATTCTAAGAATGATGAAAAATTTTTTTGAAGGAATTGCCTATTTATTTGAAGAATTTCTTTTTGTGCCCTTTAATATTCTTAGAAAATTAGAATTAGATAATTGGTGGCTTGCAAATATAGTAACTTGGTTATTCTTATTTATTGGGATCTGTGCAGCTTCATATTGGATTAATCAGCTAAGGGTATTTGATAAAAAAGGTGAAGAAAATAAGGACCCTTCTGCTCATTCTTTTTTATAAGTCAAAGCCTATATCTTTTCTGTAATACATACCTTCAAAGTTTATTTTTTTCAGTCCATTATATGATTTTTTCAATGCTTCAGGAATATTTTTTCCAAATCCCGTAATGGTTATAACTCTCCCTCCTGCAGTTATTATTTTTGAGTTTTCATCCATTTTAGTTCCCGAATGAAAAACTAGCGCATCCTTTACGCTGCTGATACCCTTTATCTCATATCCATTTTTATATTTTTCTGGATATCCTCCAGAAACTGACATTACTGTAGCTGAGCTTCTTGAATCAATCTCTAAGCTAAAATCTTTCAATGTTTTATCTGACGTGGACTCAAATAAAGTGACTAAATCATTTTTAATTCTTGGCAGAACAACCTCGGTTTCAGGATCACCCATCCTAACATTATACTCTATTACTTTAGGTTCTCCATTTACATTAATTAAGCCTATAAAAATAAATCCTTGATAATTTAATTTTTCTTGCTTAAGGCCCGAAAGTGTAGGCTGAATTATTTTATCATTTATCTTATTTGAAAATTTACTGTTTACGAAGGGGACAGGTGAAATTGCTCCCATTCCTCCTGTATTTAAACCTTTATCTCCTTCACCTATTTTTTTATAGTCTTTTGCCATTGGGAAGGTGATTCCAGTCTCTCCATCAGTTAAAATAAAACAAGAAAGCTCTATGCCTTTTAAGAATTCCTCTATTACAACTTTTTCTGAAGCTTGACCAAACCTTTTATCAATCAACATGCATTTAAGTTCATGTTTAGCTTTATCAATGCTGTCAATAATTAAAACTCCTTTACCAGCAGCTAAACCATCAGCTTTTAGTACATAGGGTGGTTGCATTGTTTCTAAAAAATCAAAGGCTTTTTCTATTGTAGAAGAAGTGAATTCTGAATATTTAGCTGTTGGAATATTATGACGTTTCATAAATGCTTTAGCAAATGATTTACTCCCTTCTAATTTAGCAGAATTGGCTCCAGGGCCAATAAAAATTACTTTTGATAGATTTTTATCGAATTCAAAAAACTCTCTAATTCCATTAACTAGTGGTTCCTCCGGTCCAACAATAACCATTTCAATATTATATTCAACAACAGCTTTTCCAATAGATTTAAAATCATTGACATCAATCCCAAGATTAATAGCTATTTGGGCCGTTCCAGCATTACCAGGAGTAGCATATATGTTTTCACACTTTGTACTTTGAGCTAGCTTCCAGCAAAACGTATGTTCTCGACCGCCTGATCCTATAACTAAAATGTTCATAATAATTTTTTATTAAATATAAGTGATTAGTGATGACCTCCGAAAAAAAATTTGACCTTTTCTGTAAGGTTTTTAGAAATAATATTGTGATTTTTTTTTGGTTTAATTTCTTCTATGGTGAGGTTAGTTAAGTCTTTTACTTTACAACAATAAAAATAATCAGAAAGGCCATCTAGTCTGCTACTATGATTAATATGGTCAAGACCATCAGTTAAAAAAATTACTTTTGTGCCTAATGAAATAGCCGGAAGTGCTGTGTGAATTCTTGATGTTATTACAATTCTAGATCTTGATATTAAATCTAATTGTTCTTGTGCTAATAAAAATTTCTTTTTATCTGAATAAGAGTTTGATTTAATCTCCTGAGATTTAAAGATGATATTTTGATCCTTTTGATTTTTGATAAAACCATTTAGCCTTTTTCTAGCCTTTTTGTATTTTAATAATTTTTTTGGAAATTTAAAAATATCTATCAAAAAATTCTTAAATTTTAATTTTGGTTTCATTCTATCAATCGCACCCAAAACAAGAATTCCTTCACGCTTATTTTTATTGCTTTTTCTTTTTAATGTAAGCGTTAAACAGCCAGAAAAATATGTATTAATTCCGTTCTGAGATAAAATCTTTTGAGTAAACAAATCCCTACAACCTATAGGTTCATGCTTTTTAAAGTATAATATACCCTTAGGGCTTAACATGTTTTTCATTGCAATTGGATTAATATGAAAAGAAATCATTAAAGGTTTTATTTTATCTGAGGGGGGCCAATTTTTTGAATTCTCCATAAACCATCCGTTCATTAATAGTTTTAAAAATGGTCCTCTATAATGGTTTAATTTTTCTCTGTTTAATGATACTGCATTACTATCGATTAATTCTTTTGCTGCAATACTTTGAATGTAATCTCCTAAATTATTAGATTCCGGATAGGACAAAAAGCCATGAATTTCTGACTTCATTTCATATTGTTTTAAACTCATTAATTCTTTTTTCTTCACTAAAAAGAGATATTATTCTATTTCTAGCATTTCTTCCATTTTTATTTTTATGGCTTTTTAAAAATTTGGATACTTTTTTGATTTCTTTGGAACCTTTAAACAATAATCCTGTATCTCCAATTGCATTTGGAATTCCAAAAACAGCATTACCGATTGGTATACACTCACAAAGCATAGCTTCACAAAGGGCATTAGGCAATCCTTCTAATCTAGATGCTTGAATATAGAACTGGCTTTCCGAAAAATATTCTCTAAGTTGAGTTTTGTTTTTTTGTTTAATAAATTGAACATTGGGCAATATTAAATTCTCTGGAATTATTTTATCTGAAGCAATTCCTAAAACTATAAATTTAAACTCTGGAAGCTCTTTTGCCAATTTTAAAACAAATGGAATTCCTTTTAATTTAAAAACTCTTTGATTATTAAAATTAGCTACCGTTAAAACGGTTTTAGGTATTTTACGTTTTATCTTTTTCCAAAACAGTGATGAATATCCTGTTGGGACCTCTTTAATCTTTTTATAAGATTTAGGAGTCCAATTAATTAGTCCCGAACAAATATTGTTTTGAATAAAAGCTTCTTCGCATCCATTGGATAAAGATTTATCTACTACCCAGATCTCTGTCGCTAATTTAATATTTATTTTTGCTGTTTTTTGTCTTAAATTGTTTTTAGAAAAAATTCCATGACCAATCTGTTTATCTGAGATAGCATCATACCCTCCAATAATTAAAATACTTTTAACATGAAATATTTTGGAAATAACTAAAGGAATAAATGCATGATAATCGCTAAACCAAACTATTAAAAAATTTGATTTAGGAATAAATAAAATTCCTTTCAAAAACTCCTTAATTCTGTTAATTAAAAAGGAGAAAAAGAATTTAAATGGTGGCGATTTTATTGTAAATACTTTTTTTGATATTGAATGTAAAATATCGATGTCTTTTTTCACAAAAGTAGTTGGTATAGAATAGACAAAGCATATTTTACTTGATTTATCCATAATTAAGCTTTAAGTAAAAGGCTGTCGGCAATTTGTCTGTCATTACTAAGTCTAGGAACCTTATTCTGTCCTCCAAGTTTACCAATCTTTTTCATGTAATTTTCAAAACCATGAGGTTCAACAATTGATATGACTAAGGGTTTTAAAATTTTACCTTTTATTAAATCGTCGTAATAAATATTTTGTTTTCTCATTTCCATGTCAAGGCATTTTGATAATTCATCTATATTTTCTGGTGGTGATCTAAAGTCAATTAGCCATTCGTGAAATGGAAGACCTGAATTTGGTTTAATTTGAGGAGCAACTGTAAATTCGCGAACTTCGACTAAAGTTTGATCAATTACAGTTTTTATAGCTGTTTCAACCTCTTTCCCTATAACATGTTCTCCAAAAGCTGAAATAAAATGTTTTATTCTTCCTGTGACAATTATTCTATAAGGATTATTAGAAACAAAACTAATCGTATCTCCAATATTGTAAGACCAAAGCCCTGCATTTGTTGATAGAATTAGAACATAATTAATATTTAGTTTAACGTCTTTTAAAGAAACTCTCTCATGATCAGGATCAAAGAACCTTTCAGCTTCAATAAATTCATAAAAAATTCCATTATCAACTAATAAAAGAAGTCCTTCGCTTGAATTTTTATCTTGATAGGCAAAGAATCCTTCAGATGCCGGAAAAAGTTCAATTGAATCAATATTTCTACCTATTAAATTTTTAAATAAGCCCTTATAGGGTTCATAATTAACTCCACCATATATAAATAATGAAAATTTAGGAAATTGATTTCCTACTTTTTTTCCAGTTTTTGTAATTATTTTTTCAAAATACATTTGAACCCAAGAAGGTATTCCTCCAATTACGGTCATATTTTGATCAACAGTTTCATTTACGATCTGATCCACTTTTTCTTCCCAATTTTCAATACAATTTGTTTTCCAACTTGGCATTCTGTTTTTTTGTAAATAAGAAGGAACATAGTGGGCCACAATTCCAGATAATCGTCCTAAAGAAATTCCATTTATACTTTCTAAAGCTGGGCTACCCTGAATAAATATTTGCTTTCCTGTGACAAAATCAGCTTTTCCTGTCTTATGGATATAATTTAGAATAGCGTCTCTAGCAGATTTAATGTGATAAGGCATTGATTCCTTTGTTATAGGAATATATTTTACTCCTGAGGTTGTTCCGCTTGTTTTTGCAAAAAATAATGGCTGGCCTGGCCATAAAACATTTTTTTTACCTTCAATTATTAAGTCAACATATGGCTTAATTTGCTCATAATCATTAATTGGAACTCTAGATTTAAAATCATCATAATTATTTATTGAAGCAAAATCATGGTCAATTCCAAACTTGGTATTAGAGGCCTTTTTGATTAATGCTCTGAAAATATTTTCTTGAGCAGTAATTGGATTTTTAATCCATTTTCTGTTTCTCCAATTTATGTATTTTGCAAAAAGCTTAGCTGCTATTTTTTTCATAATTATTTTGAAAAATCAATAAATTTTTCTGGATCAAGAGGATACCCGTCAGTCCATAATTCAAAATGAAGGTGATAACCCGTAGATAATTCGCCTGTATTTCCAGCAGAAGCTATAACCTCTCCTGCATCAACTGTCTCTCCTTGTGTTTTAGTTAACGATGAGTTATGTTTATAAACAGAAATAAGGCCATCTAGATGTTCTATAATTATTACGTATCCAGTATCTGCAGTCCATTCAGCAAATATGACTGTTCCTTCCGAAACTGATTTAATTGGTGTGTTTTCTTTTAATGCAATATCAACAGCAAAATGCTTTTTCTCAAAATCAAACTTTTCTGATACTATTCCTTTTGCGGGAGCAAATAAAATTAATAATGGTTTGTCTTCAGTTTTACTTATTATATTGTATCTATCATCTTCTGCAACCATTGCTCTTAATATAGAATCTTCTTTTGAGGCTTTTAAAGGGGCAACAAAATCTTTTTGATTTCTAATTATAGCTCTTTCAGGTATATCGTCTGATTCTATTTCACCCGAAAGAGCACTTTTAATAGCGTTATAAAGCCTTTGTTGTTTTTCAATACTCTTTGAGATTGAATCAATCTTAATAGTGTTTGAAATGGCTTGTTTTCTCATTTTTGTTGAAGGATAGCCAGGAATAAGTTCTCTAATCGGAGAATATGCAATTATAAAAAATGTTATAACTGAAATTAATAAAGTAAAAACGAAAGAAAAAGCTATTAAGCCTAATATGGACATCTTGAAATAAAACTTGTCTTCAAAAGTTTTCTCGCTAATAACTACAATTCTAAATGGATTTAACAGCTTCTTAAATCCAGATATTTTGATTTGTTTTTTATTTTTCATCTATTACAAATATACAACTTCGACTATGATAATGAGATCTAGGTCTTTACTTCAAATATTTCTTTTACCTTTGTTTTAAATATATTATAATATGTTAAGTAATGTTCTAAATGGAATGATTGGTGGGCCTCAAGTTATTTTAATTATTGCTGTAGTTTTGCTTCTATTTGGTGGACGGAAAATTCCTGAACTTATGAGGGGTCTAGGAAGCGGAATTAAAGAATTTAAAAAAGCTACAAAAGAAGAAGAGCCTAACAAAGAAGATCAAGATAAAAAATAATTATAAAGTCTTATTGTTTAAATGAAGTGCTTTTAATTATAGTTTCAAGTTCAAACATATAATCTCTTTTTCTAGCTGAAGGGGCAAAAGTAAATCCTTCTATAACAATTCTTCTTTTATTTACCGAATCTTCAACCATGTAATTTATGAATGGGCCTGCCATAAAATCATTTGCAACCTCCCAAGTGCCTTTTGTTAAAATTGCGTTTCTTTCAGATAATACTGTTTTATAAAAATATGGTCTGTATGCTTTTTCAGTAATCATATACGATCCCTTTAGCCTCCCTGGAATGTAGGTCTTTCCAATTGAATCCCTAATTTTTATAATTTTCTTATTAATTTTTTTTCCATCAAAATACCCAGGTATAGAATAAATAATAATATTAAGATGACCCTTTGGTATTTGTTTTTGAATCCAGGTAAAATTTACAGTATCCTTTAATGTTTTATAGGCAGTAGGATATGTTATTTTAATACCAAATCTCAACTCAATTGACTTATCAGAGCTTAAAGATTTTAAAATTCTTCTAGTTTTTTCTTTTAATTCATTTTGATAAATAACTCCCCTAAGTAATTCTATATTTTCCTCAAGTAGAAATGTCATTTCATTATGATCGTTTCCGTGAACTCTTGCTAGAACTTGAGGTCTTGCGTAAACATCTGAGAACAGACTAAATTTTGGCAAACTGTCATCAACAAATTCTACAATATTTCTAGATTGTCTAGCAAATCCATTGAAAATTCTTGTATCAATATGCTTTACTGAAAATTCAGGTTCGTCAACAGGAAGTCCCTCATAAATATTTCCAAATAAATAACGAGTTTTATTTCCCAGAGGCCCTTTCCAATGTTTATCAGACATAACTATCGTTACATTATTAATATTACCACTTGATTCTGGAACGTATTTATTTGGTGATTGATCTTGACATGAAATGACAAAAAACATAAAAACTATAAAAAAAATTCTATTCATTTTATTTTTACTTTTCTTGGAATCTTTATTAATCTCATAAAGCAAATTTAAATATTTTAATCTTCCAATGCTTTAATTCCAGGAAGGTCTCTCCCTTCTAAACTTTCAAGCATAGCTCCACCTCCTGTTGAAACATAACTCATTTTTTCAAAAAAACCGAATTTTTTAACTGCTGCAACTGAATCACCTCCCCCAACTAAAGAAAAAGATCCATTAAGGGTTGCATCTGAAATAAACTCTCCCAATTTAATAGTTCCTCTTGCAAAGCTATCGAATTCGAATACCCCTAAAGGGCCATTCCATAATATTGTTTTAGAGTTTTTAATTAATGGCTTAATTTGTTTTAGACTATTAGGACCATAATCAAGTCCTTGCCAGCCATCAGGAATTTTTCTTATATCACAGATTTTGGTATTAGCCGAATCACTAAATTTATCAGCAATTATTACATCTTTAGGAAGATGAATTTTAACTCCTTTGCTTTTAGCAATCTCTATTATATTAAAAGCAAACTCAAAAAAATTAGGCTCACATATTGAATCACCGATTTTTCCTCCTTTTGACTTTATAAAGGTATAAGCCATTCCGCCTCCAATAAGAATATCATTAACTGAACCTAAAAGACTCTCAATCACAGTAATTTTTGATGAAATTTTAGCACCACCTAGTATCGCAAGTATTGGTTTTTTTCCAGTATTTAAAACCTTATCAATAGCCTTCACTTCTTTCTCAAGTAATTTACCAAAATATTTTTTTTTAAAAAATTGTGCAATTATAGTGGTTGAGGCATGAGCTCTGTGTGCAGCTCCAAAAGCATCATTTACATATACTGTTCCAAGTTTTGCAAGGCGCTTGGCAAAGGTAATTTCTCCTTTAATTTCTCCAGGATGAAATCTTAAATTCTCCATTAAAATAATTTGTCCTGGGATAAGATTCATTACTGCTTCCTCTGCTTTTTTTCCAATTGTATTTTCACAAAAAAGAACTTTTTGTCCAAGAATTTTTCTTACTTCATCAAGAATTAATGTACAAGTAAGTTGAGGGTCAGGTCCATTTGGCCGCCCTATATGTGTTAACAAAACAACACATCCACCTTTCTTTATAACGGTCATAATTGTCTCTTTAGAAGCTTGTATTCTTGTTGAGTCAGTGATTCTGTTGTTCTCGTCCATTGGAACGTTATAGTCAA
>MDTG01105224.1_pt1 | contig 21719 bp, 15 predicted proteins | sample 811421 | NCBI WGS metagenome assembly MDTG01 (sample SAMN05326645, study PRJNA326480) | marine metagenome | isolation source: seawater | place: Pacific Ocean: South East | collected 2011 | reverse complement strand
CAGTCGCTCCTGGGCTTCCTCCTCGTCCGCAGCCACGCTGACTCCTCCGGGAAGGGAGGGAACCTCGAATCCGTCCGGCTCGATCTCGTAGCTCATGATCTCTCCTCCTCGTACCAGCGTCGCCCGTTACGGGCGAGGAGTTCCCGCGCGGACTCCGGCCCCCAGCTCCCCGGAGCGTAGTTGCCTTGGATGTCCTCCCGGGCCGGAGCGCTGCTCGCGTCGAGAAACGGCATCACCGCATCCCAGGCGCTTTCGACCTCGATGCGACTCTTGAAGAGCGTCTGGTCCCCGCGCATCGCATCGATGATCAGGGGGCCGTAGGCCTCGACCACCGGTTCGCCGGGATCGCGATCCAGAGTCGCCATCATCTCGACCGGATCGACTCGAATCCCCATGCCCGGCCGCTTCGATTCGAACCGCAGGGAGAGCGCTTCGTGCGGGGCCACGGAGAACACGAGTCGATTGGGCTCCAGGCGTCGCGCCTCCGCGGTGATCGGCAGCTTGCGGAAAAGATTCGCGGCGGGAGGCTTGAACTGGATCACGACCTCCGTTCTCTTCTCCGCCATGCGCTTGCCGCTTCGGAGATAGAAGGGCGTTCCCGCCCACCGCCAGTTCTCGAACTGCAGTCGCAATGCGGCGAAGGTCTCCGTCCTCGAACCCGCGGCGACCCCCTCGCTCTCCGCGTAACCGGGTCTTCCATCCGAACCGGGACCGTACTGGCCGAGAGCGCAGAACTCGGCGACCCGGTCACGGGGAGTGGGCACGATCGCATCGGTGACCTTCACCTTCTCGTTGCGAACATGCTCCGATGTGTAGTCGGTCGGCGGCTCCATCGCCACGAAGGCCAGGACCTGGAAGAGATGGGACTGGATCATGTCGCGAATCGCACCGGTCTGGTCGTAGAAGGCGGTCCGCTGTCCGACCCCCACCGTCTCCGCGGCGCTGATCTGGACATGGTCGATGTACTGCTGGTTCCAGACCGGCTCCCAGAGGATGTTCGCGAAGCGGAAGACCAGGAGGCTCTGGACCACCTCCTTGGCCAGATAGTGGTCGATCCGGTAGATCGCCTCCTCCTCGAAGGCCCTCCCCAGCGTCCGGTTCAGAGATCTTGCGGACTGGTCGTCCTCTCCGAACGGCTTCTCGACGATGATCCGCTGCCAGCTCGCCTCGGATGGCTCCAGGCTGCACCATCGCTTGCCCTCGACGACGAGACCCGCGGCGTCGATGCGCTCCACGATCGGGGCATAGAGGGAGCTTGCGACGCTCAGGAAGAAGAGGACGTTGCCGCGGGTTCCGGACTCCGCATCGAGCTCCTGAACGCGTGCCGCGACCGTGGCCATGCCCCGGTCGGTGGTCGCATCCGCCGACTGGTAGTGGATCCGTGAAGCGAGCTCGCGCCAGATGGACTCGTCCACCTTCGAATTGTGCTTGCGAAGCCAGGGCTCGAGTTCCTCCCGCCACTGATCATCCGTCTTGGCCCGTCGAGCCACCCCGAGGATCCGGGTCGCGGCGGGCAGCAGGCCCGCCTCCGCCATCTCGTACATCGCGGGAATGAGCTTGCGGGCGGTCAGGTCGCCGGACGCGCCGAAGATCACGAGGACGCAGGGTTCGACTTTCTTGGAGGAGCTTGTCATCGTTGGATACGCAGTCCGGATGGCGATGGGACTTCAGTTGGCGGGAGGGTCGACCTCGGCAAGCATTCCAGCGAGCGCCCTTCCGGGATCGGGCTCCCGCATCAGATGCTCGCCGACCAGGGCGATGTTGATTCCATGGTCGCGAAGACGGACCAGATCCCCGCCGGTACGAATTCCGGACTCGCTGACGAGCACCCTCGCATCCTCCACCAGATCGAGCATTCGAAAGGTGTGGCCGAGGTCGCTGGTCATCGTGGCGAGATCGCGATTGTTGATGCCGAGCAGGGAGTACCCCGAATGGGGGAATCCCACGTGGTTCATCATCCGGCAGAGATTCTCGACGGAATGGACCTCCACCAGGGTCGTCATCCCAAGTTCGGTGGCGAGGATCTGGAGATCGATCAACTGGCCCTCGCTCAGACACTCCGCAATGAGGAGGATCGCATCCGCTCCCGCGGCCCTGGACTCCCAGACCTGATATTCGTCGACGATGAAGTCCTTGCGGAGCACCGGGACGGGGACCCGGGCCTTGATGCGTTCGATGAAGGCGAGGTCGCCACCGAAGTAGTGCTCGTCGGTCAGGCAGCTGATCGCCGCCGCTCCACCCGAGTGGTAGCGTTCGGCGATGTCGGCCGGATCGAAATCCTCGCGTATGACGCCCGCAGAGGGACTCTTCCGCTTCACTTCCGCGATCACCCGGAAGGTTCTGGGCTTCCGATCCGCGACCACCGCCCGGAAGAAGTTCCGAGGTCGCCCGAGGTCGGGGATGCGGGACCGGATCGACTCCAGCGAAGTCGCGGACCGAGCCTTGGCAACTTCGACCCGCTTCCGGGCCACGATCTCGTCGAGGACGCTGGACATGGGCAGACGGAGACCCGGTCGAGGGGAGTGGCGCGGCATGGGGCCATGCCCGAGGACGATCCTCGGAACGACCGCGATGTTCACGGCCCTGCTGATGGCACCGGGGATTCTACTCGCGGACGACGGGGCGACCGGGAAGACCGGAGACGAAGTTCCCTCCCCGCTCGAACTCGTCACCCTTTCCTCCTACGTGCTCGGACCGCTTGCGGTTCTGATCCTCTACCGGAGCGGCTTCTGGAGGAATCCCACCACGCCCGAGGGGCCGCCCCCCACCCCCTGGAGACTGCCGGCATCGCTCGGCATCGGTCTTTTCTTCGCCTGCTTCGTCCTGGGTGGCGTGGGGGCGGGCATCATCGGGAGCCTTCTTCCCCCGGATGTGGATCGGATGCTGAGTGTCTCCGCAACCATGTGGGGTGGCATCGCGGGAATGGGGTGCGGGTGCGCCATCGGGGGACTGGCCTGGCACCGATTCCCGAAACCCGCGATGGCCCCCCCCGTCGCCGATCTTCGCACATCCCTGATCAAGGGTCTCCTCGCCGCGCTCCTGATCATTCCGATCGTCCAGCTCGTCTCCTCCCTGGGACAGTTGCTTCAGATCTGGATGTCCGGCACCGAAAGCTCCCCGCTGGGCCATGAGACCCTGCGATTGATGGTGGAATCCGCCGGAGAGCCTTCCTGGTGGCTCCTCGCAGGGGCGGCGGTCCTCGGGGCCCCGCTCGTGGAGGAGGTCATGTACCGGGGACTGCTCCAGCAGTCCGCACGCAGGGTCGGAGTCGGGCCGATCTGGTCCTCGATCCTCACGGGAGGGATCTTCTCCCTGATGCACGTTCCAGCCCTGCCGGCCGAAAATCGCATCGCCGGGCTTTCCGGCCTCCTCGTGCTGGGCATCGGCCTGGGGCTGCTCCGGGAACGAACCGGTCGTCTCGACTCCTGCATTCTCGTTCACGTCATCTTCAACGGCTTGAATCTGCTTTTGGCGACGACGGTCGCCTGAAGTGGTCCGGTACCCTCTCCCCAAGACCCTTCGATCCGCAGCACGCTGGAAAGCCACCCCATGTCCGAACGACCCCGCATCCTGACCGGCGACACCCCCACCGGAAAACTCCACCTCGGCCACTGGGTCGGTTCGGTGAAGAGGCGGGTCGAGCTGCAGGAGAGCCACGACTGCTTCTTCATCGTCGCCAACGTCCATGCATTCACCACCCGGGCCGACAAGCCCGACGAGATCCGAGCCGACACGCTCGAGATCGTCCGCGACCTCCTCGCCATGGGTGTGGATCCCGAACGATCCGCCATCTTCCTTCAGAGCGAGATACCGGCCATCGCGGAACTGACGTTCCTCTTCGCGATGCTCCTCCCCTACAACCGGGTGATGCGCAACCCAACGCTGAAGGATGAGATCAAGATCAAGAATCTCGGGGAGAGCTATTCCTTCGGTTTCCCGCTCTACGCCGTGGGTCAGACCGCCGACATCCTGGCCTTCCGTCCCGTCGGGGTCCCCGTCGGCGAGGACCAGGTGCCCCACCTGGAACTGACCCGGGAGGTCGCTCGTCGGTTCAACCAGATGTACTGCGGAGTGGGTGACAAGATCGAGGACGAAGACCACGTCGAGGAAGGCGGTGTCTTCCCGGTTCCTCACGCCGACGTGGGCAGGGTGGGTCGTCTGGTTGGCATCGACGGCGAGAACAAGATGAGCAAGTCGCTCAACAACGCGGTTCACATCTCCGACACCGCGAAGCAGGTCCAGAAGAGGATCAACAAGATCTACACCGGCCGCCAGAGTCCCACCGAACCGGGCGACCCGACCAACGTCCTGATGCAGTACTGCGAGATCTTCATCCCCGACGCCGATCGGGTCGCGGAGATCAAGGACCAGTACGCCCGTGGCGCCGACATCGGCGACGGTCACATCAAGCAGGAACTCGGAGCCGCGATCAACGACCTGCTGGATCCGATGCGTGAGAGGCGAGCAAGGTACGAAGGCGATGATGACACCGTCATCGACGTGCTGAAGTCCGGCACCATCCGAGCCAACGCCATCGCCGAAGAGACCCTCGCCATGGCCAAGGAGGCTGCGGGAATCGGATTCTTCAAGCGCCGGCTGGACATCGATTGATCTGGATCCGCCTGGCCTTCGCGATCGTCTGCACAATCCTGCTGCTGCCCTGCCTCGGTTTCGGAGTGATCGGGCTGCTCCATGCCTGGGGGGAGGGACCCGCGCCGGAATGGATCGTCATCTACCTGATCCTGGACGTCATCCTCATCGCCGCGATCGCGGTCGCATGGTGGGCCGCATTCGCCTACCAGACGAAGGATGCCGGCTGCTGCCAGGGTTGCGGGCACGAGATCGGCCCGTCACCCGGGGACCGATGTCCGGAATGCGGGCAAGCCGGGATCCATTGACCGGATCTCAATTCGAATTCGATTCCATCCAGCGGATTAGCAGCTCATGAACGATGGCATCGGCCTCCTCATCGGAGACCGGTGGCTGGTCCCGGACGTCGACGAGATGACGGATCACGAGATCCCCATCGACGAGCAGCACCAGCGCGTTCCCTGTGAAATCGCCCAGGGACTCCCGCAACCATTTACGACCCACCGCGATCGGATCCTTCACCTTGAACCAGCGGCCTTCGGAATAGGGCCCCGGCTTTCCGTACTGGTCGAGCACGATGAGCATCCGATCCGGTACCGGGCCGTCGATCGCGGCTCTCCCCCAGGCATCGTCGATGCGGGCGGCACTCGAGCCGCCACGATCGCGAACGAAGATCGCGGTGACCCGGCCTCCGAGATCGGAGGTTTGGAATTCTCCGCCGTCGGCAAGGGGAAGCGTTAGCGCGGGCATCGTCGCATTGAGAAGATCGTCGGTGGCGGGAGTCCGGGCCGACAGGGCCGTGGCCATGCCGAGCATGACTCCCAGGGATGTCCCCGTCAGGCCGGCTTTCATCCACGGGCGCTCCATCCGATGCAGGCTTCGCAAGGCCGCCCAGTCCTGGATGGTCTCAGCCACCCCCCCGGCGATGTTGCCCAGCATGTGGTTGAAGGGATCCCAGTCGGTCTCGCCCTCCAGCCATGATTCGACGAGGATCCCGTAGGCGAAGAGATTCGTGAACATCACGATTCCGGCGGCCGCGATCGTCCCTCGGAACCGGCCGTACTCCGAGCCCGCCCACCAGAGCAACAGGAAAACCCCTCCGACGAAGGCCAGGGTGACGAGCAGCCAGCATGCGATGAAGCCGATGCCGCCCGGTCGCGGCCCCCCGTTGAGCCGCGAGGTCCGCCGGCAAGAACATTGGAAGCGATGATGGTGACCAGCCCCGCAGTCCGGGCACTTGATCATCGTCGTAGGCATCGCGGCCTCCCTGATTCGTTCAGAAGGCGAACAGGAAGTCGAGGACCTCGGCGATCACCCCGCGCTGGGTGGTCGACTCCACCGGCCCGGTGTGGTTCTTGTCGATCTTCAAGTCTGCGATCTGACTGGAGAGCACCGCATCATTGGTGGTGATCCACTTCGGATTCACGACGCCCGAGAGGGTGATCTCCGTCTGGTCCCCGCTCCAGTTTCGAACCACCCGCGCCTCGATGATCAGGTTCCCATTGGGCTTGACCTCCACGACCTTCGCCGTGAAGCGATCGGACATCTCGTCGGTCCGCTGGTATCGCCCCTGGCCCTGGAACTCCTTCTCCGCACCGATCTCGAATCCCGGAAGCTGCGAACTGGTGGAAGGGCTGAAGGACATCGCACCCCAGTCGAAGGTGGAGAACTCGGCGACTGCGGCCTTGGCCATTCCATCCTTGTCCAGCTGGCGACGCTGGTCGATCCTCTCCGTGCTCTGCTCGACCACCACCACCTGGATCAGATCCTCCGCCGCCCAGTCACGGGAACGAGGGAGCTGGGAGTAACGCGAACCCGAGGCGGCTCGGGCCCGGGCCTGCATCAGGGGACTCTGCGTGGCGAGGCCTCGACCGATTTCCGATTCCCCCCTTCCCTGCAGGACCAGGGGAAGCGCATCCTGGGCCGGGGAGACCGTGGACACCGCGAGACATGCGATGAAGGGGCAGATGAATCGTCGAAGGGTGTTGGGGGAGGCCATGTGTCGATTCCTCGCTCGTCGAGCGTTTTCAAAGGGCGGGATTGATCTCTGCCATGTTCGGGGCGATGACGCGTGCCTTCATCGAGCGGCCGGATCGGGTCCGGCACTCCACAAGGTCGCCGAGGCATCCGTCTTCGGTGCACTCGACCAGGAAGTTGAACTCGTGACCGTCGACCGTCGACCGCAGCATGATGTCGGACCCACGAGCCACGATGACCTCGGGCTCCAGCATGGAAGGAAGAACCACGTCGCCGGTGGAAACCGTGGTTCGAGTCCGGCGATCGATCATCGCCGAGGAGTCGAGAGCGGACTGTGAAGGGCGGACGGGACGGAGTTCGTACCTGAGGTCGTCGCCGTCTCCCGACAGTCGCCGCCCCTTGCGGATCTCACGATTCGCGACCGGCATCAGTCGGTCGACCCTGATGTCGATCCGCACATGCACTGCGCGGGACTCCTCGCCGGGACGCCGCCCCCGGATCCGGATCAGCATGGAGTCGAGCTGGTTCCCGATCTCCTCGCGTCGGTCGGTGACCACCGTGGCTCGAATGTCCTCGAGGTCGGAGGGCAGACGGTCGAGGATCCCGGAGTCGATCGTGAAGTAGAGCCGGTCCGGATCGGTCTCCACAATTCCCGCGTACTCGACGACCAGCTCCGCCACCTGGCGGCCGAGGCTGCCCACGGGTGCGGCCCGCCACTCGCGAACCGTTCGAAGTCCCGCGGCTCGATCCGCCGAGCGGGGTCGGTCGGTCGCCTTCGAACTCTCCGGCGGGACAATCGACCGGCTCTCGCGGGAAAGTCGGCTGGCGGGACGGATCGCGACCACCCCCCCACTCAACTCCACCCGAGGCCAGTCCACGCCGGCGTCCTCGAGTCGCTCGCGCACCTCGTCGACGGTCAGTCGCAGCGCACGTTCATGGCCCGTGCCCCGGCCGGCCTCGACCACGATCAGCCTCCGAAAACGAGAGGCATGCTCGCCTTCGAGCCGTGCGACGTCCTCCAGCCTCACCGGTTGGTCGATGTCGACCCTCCGAATCGACCTCCGCAGTTCGATCCGGTCGGCGACGGAGGATCCGGTCACCGCCAGGGTGGCCGCCGCGACGACGAGGATGATCGGGGTTCGTAGAAGGCTTCTCACGTGTGGGTCTCCGACGCGGTCGGTGGGCTCGATGCCCGGGGGCGAGGCTCTCGATCAGCGGCCGAGATTCACGATGGTCTGCAACGTCTCGTCCGCGGCGTTGAAGGACTGGCTGTTCATCTCGAACGCACGCTGAGTGCGGATGAGATCCACCAGTTCGGTGACCGCATCCACGTTCGACCCTTCGTACACACCGCTCTGGATGCCGCCCGCCCCGATGCTCGGATCTCCGGGATCCCCTTCGTTGGGGGGTCCGGAAGCGAAGGTCTCGAGCATGATGTTCTGGCCGAACTGCTTCATCCCGGCGGGATTCTGGAAGACGGCGAGCTGCAGTCTCCCCGCGAGGACGGGTTCCGCGTTCTGCGGATCGTCGTAGTAGACGGATCCGTCGGAGGTGATCGTGACGTTGCTCCCGCTGGGCGGAATCTCGATCGAGGGTTCCAATCGGTACCCCACGTCGGGACCGACCACGAGTTCCCCGTCTGCGTTCAGCTTGAACTGACCGTTCCTGGTGTAGCCGATCCCGGTGGGACTGAGATCCCCCATGTCGACCTGGAAGAATCCTTTCCCGTCGATCATGACGTCCAGCTGGCCGCCGGGAATGGGCGCCCCCTGGGTCAGATCCAGCTGGGTGCCCGCGACCTCCACGCCGAGACCCACGAAGAGGCCGACCGGACTGGTCGACTGGGTGGCCAGATTCTCGACCCCGGGCTGCTTCTTCTCGATGTAGTAGAGATCCTGGAAGTCGGTTCGACTGGACTTGAAGGCGGGCGTGTCCGCATTCGCGATGTTGTTCGCGATCACGTCGAGCTGCGTGTTGAGTGCGCTCATGCCGTTGGCGGAACTGTTGAGGGCGAGGTAGCTCATGCTTGTTCTCCTTGCAGGTGGTGCCCGGACGGGTCGGCGGTTCAGCCGACGGCGATCCGGGTGACCGCGAGTTCCATCATTCGGTCGTGGAAGTCGATGAATCGAGCCGCGGCCTGGACCGATCGGCTGGTCTGGATCAGTTCACTCATGCTGCGAATGGGATCGACGTTGGACGACTCGTAGCGACCCTGGTTGACGTGCGAACCGTCCGCCTTGCCGACCTTCACCTCGTTCGACACCTGAAAGAGGTTGTCACCCGACTTGCGAAGGGCGTCCCGGGGAGGGTCCGCGAGCCGGAGGCGTCCGACCTCCTCGGCCTCTCCGTCGAAGGTCACGGTCACGGTGCCGTCGCGACCCACCGCGACCTGTCCCTCTCCCAGCCGGATCGGCCGCTCCCGGTCCGAGAGGACCGGACGCCCGTCGATGTCCACCAGAAGTCCGTTTCGATCTCGCTGGAACCGTCCATCCCGGGTGTAGGCGACGTCATCGCCGTCCCGCACCGCGAAGAAGCCGTCTCCATCGATGGCGAGATCCAGCTGGCCTCCATCGACCATGGCCCCCTGGCCGTAGTCGGTCCAGGTGTCGTTCGCGAGCACTCCGCCTCCGAGCCTGGTCAGCATCTCCGCGGAAGGAGTCGCGACCCCGAATCCCTGGGATGGAGCCGCCCGCTCGATGGTGAAGGCGGTATCCGCCTTGAAACCGGCGGTCTCGGCGTTGGCGACATTGTTCGCGATGATGTCCTGTCGATGGACCTCGGTGGCGAGACCGGCAGCCGACATCCAGAGTCCGTAGTTCACGCCGCATCCTCCGCAGATGGCTCCTGATCGCATCCGACGACCGAGTCGAGGGTGTTCATCGCAACCGCGATGCCACTCGGGTGTCCTGCGACCGAGGTCAGGGTTCCAGCTCGCTGAAGTCCGGCGGCCAGGGTTGCAAGCCGGATGATCTCCCCGGCGATCGAACCCGACGCGTCGTGATTGCGCCGCTGATCGCGCAAGGATTGCAGGATCTGCGCATTCAGGATCCGGTCCGCAGCGACGGGATCCGGGGCGTCATGCTCCGATGCCTTCGGCCCGAAAACGGGCTCCCTGTCGTTGTTTCGGGGTTTCCGGTGCTCCGCACCGAGGCCCGCGAGAGATTCTTTCCGCATCGAGGCACTCCTTGCCATTCGCGGTGTGGTTCGTGTCCGGGGTTGGAGGAACAATCCCCGTGCCCGAATCGGTCTCCCTCCGGAATGGGATCCGAAACCGGTCTGGAGAGGTGGGCCGAGGCGGCGTCCCGATGTCCGTTTTTCGTGCCCGGGACGGGACTTCGTCGATGGGTCCGGTGAGAACCGGTCGGTCCGACGACCCCGTGACAATCAGGCCGAGGACCATTTGATGATCCAGTTGAAGGCCACTCCCCTGCAGCCCCCGGCTGCGCCGAAGATCGATGCCGACCGGGAATCGAGCCCGGTCGAGGGCTCATGTCCCTACCTCGAGCGAAACGACCACCGATGCTCCAGTCGCTTCTCCCTCGGACAGATGGGCCGCATGCTCGAGACCTGCCTCGGCCCACAGATGATCGGATGCTTCATGTACCAGCGGCTGAAGCGGGAGCACCAGCAAAGCCCGCAGGCCGGGACCACCTCGACCGGGAACTTCATCGAGCCAACCCATGACGGCCGAACCATCCCCACTCGATCGACCGATACGTGACTTCCTGACCTGGGCGAGGATCGAGGCCGGGCTCGCCCCCGCCACGCTCGACGCCTACGGGAGGGATCTCACGGAGCTTGACACCTACCTTCAGCGCAAGGACGTGTCCGGGGTCGGCGACGTGGGTCTCGAGGAGCTCGCAGACCATCTCCGTGGCCTCTCCCGGGAACGCGGCCTCGAGCCCAGTTCGATCACTCGACACCTGGCGACGATCAGGGTCTTCTTCCGGTGGCTCGCCGCCAACGACCGCATCCCCAAGGATCCGGCACGACTGCTCGAACGACCGCATCGTTGGAGACGGGTCCCTGGAGTGATGAGTCCCGGCGAGATGCGATCGCTCGTGGAGGCTCCCTCCCCCGACCACGGCGGTCTCTGGGTCAGGGATCGGGCCATTCTCGAACTGATGTACGCGGCCGGACTACGGGCAAGCGAGGTCGGCGCCATCAGGCTCGACGAGTTCCACCAGGAACTCGCGAGCGTGACCGTCACTGGAAAGGGATCGAAACAGAGAATCGTTCCCATCGGCGATCCTGCGATGCACTGGACCCGCAAGTACCTCACGGAACTGCGGCCCCACCTGGTTCGTTTCGATGATGGCCGCGATCGCCAGCAGCTGCTGCTGTCCTTCAGCGGACGCCCTCTGGAACGAGTCGCGATCTGGCAGATCGTCAGGAAGTACGCGAAGATCGCCGGACTCCGCAATGTGCATCCCCACAAGCTGAGGCACAGCTTCGCGACCCACCTGCTCGTCGGCGGTGCCGACCTCCGGGTGGTGCAGGAACTTCTCGGGCACGCCGACATCGGCACCACCCAGGTCTACACCCACGTCGATCGGGAGCAGTTGCGTGAAGTGGTCAAGAGCCACCACCCCCGGCCCTGAGGTCGAGGAAGGAGGGGAGCCGAGGCTTCAGAGAGGTTTCCCTGATCCACCGCTGGCATCCGTGATCGGAACGCCTGCCGCACGCCATGCCGCTTCCGCAGCCCCGGATCGCGCTTCATCGACGAACATCCAGTCGGTGTCGTGGGTCGAGAACGCCAGCACTGGAATCCCCGCCGCCCGCAGGGGTTCGAGGTACGCGGCCAGCACACCCACCAGATCCGGAGCGAGAGGGCCGATGACCGACCAGCCTCGATAGGGTCCCAGACCCGTTCCCCTCCACGGACCGATGACACTCGACTCCTCGGGAGTGCGGGTCACGGCGACCAGGCCCTGCCATCCAGGGGGAACGTCGGGGAGATGAACCGAATCGGGCTCCACCCCGTGCAAGCCGGTCCAGCGGCGAAGGCCTTTGAAATCTTCGTTCATCGTTCCGTCCGTCTGGAATGTGGTCTGAGCCGGGCTGGAATCCACGGGCCACCTCGTCGCGGATGGCGAATAACCCGCCGGGGACCGGCCTTCCCGCCGGATCCGGGGGCTGGAAGGCCCCACAATCTCGCCGGAGGCCCGGAAGAGATGGTTGTCGGTTGACCGTGGGGCGACGAACGGTAGAATTTTAGGTTCACCTTGGGGATTGGTGTAACGGTAGCACAGCTGATTCTGATTCAGCCAGTCCAAGTTCAAATCTTGGATCCCCAGTTCGAGTCACGGCCCGGTCATGAGACCGGGCCGTCTTCGTCGAGGGCCGGACCTCAGTTCATGACGAACGGGATGCGCTGGATGGTGGCGCTGCGAACCATCTGTGCACCATTCTCAGGCAGGAATTCAACCACGAGATCCGCGGCGGCGGCGTCCAGCGAGGAGAGCCCCACCGAGGAGATGTCGAGCGAGATCTCGTAGCCGGGCCCGATGATGTTCTCCATCGCGGAGACGGCGAGGATGTCCGATCCGAAGGTCCAGGACGCCAGCGGCATCTCCGAGGCACCCATCACCGGATCGACGGAACCCACCGGGTAGTAGTGGAATGACAGCGACCCGCGCGCGTGTCGCGGACTCGGATACGGGCGGGAGAACAGATAGACCGCGACGTTGAGTCGATTCGGGAATCCGTTTCCATTGGTGTCGATCGGACGCTGGTTCTTCAGGACCGCCATCGCGTTGATCATCGCTTCGGCCGGTGCCGGCGCAACGTTTCTCGGCTCGGGTGGCAGCGGACGACCCGTGGTCGTCTGGACGGATTCGGTCACGCACCCGGTCAGGAGACCCGATGCGATCACGATCAGGATGGGGATTCGGGCCGTCATCGTGGGACCGGGACCTTTGTTCACTGGACGCCTTCGGGGCCGGAATCGCCGGACACCGGTTCGAATGAGGAGCCGAAGGCGCCTCCGTCCCCTTCGAGGCTGCCACGCCGGATCTGATCGATCACCTTCTGGGGAAGCGGCAGATCGTCGATCAGTTCGCGGGTGCGGTCGATGAGATCGGTGGACTGGTTCGAAGTGACGACGTGCGGGGTCAGGACGATCAGGAGCTCGGTCCTGACCTTCGTCTCGGTCTCGCTGCGGAAGAGGCCGCCGATCAGCGGGATGTCCCCGAGGAGCGGGACCTTCATGTCCCGCCGTTCAGCGTATTCCTCGATGAGCCCTCCGAGCACGATCGTCTCCCCGTCCTTCACGGTGACGGTGGTCTGCGCCTCCCGCTTCCGGATGATCGGGCTTCGGAAGGTCTCGCTGATGTCGGTGGTCTTGTCGCTCAGGCGAGAGAGCGTCGGCTTGACCTGCATCCGCACGAAGCCGTCCGGGTTGATCGAAGGCCTGACCTCGAGGATGACACCGAGGTCCTCGGCCACCACCGAGGAACTCTGCGAGCCGAACTCGGAGGTCAGCACCGAGTCCGGGAGACGGACCTGCTCGCCCACCTGGATGCGACCGTCCTCGTTGTTGGCGACGGTGATGGACGGATTGGAGAGGATCTGCAACCGTCCCTGTGCGGACATGGCGCTGAACACGAGGCTGAGGTCGTTGAACCCGACCGAGAAGGTCCCGGAGAACGGCTGGGAGAAGAAGTTGCTGTTGGACACCTGGAAACTGGTGTTGAGGGGAACGGTGCCGACCTTGTCGTTGAGAGTGAGCCCGTAGTCGCCCTCCTCGTCGAGGGTGATCTCCGCGAGCATCACCTGGATCAGGACCTGGGGAGGATCGATGTCCAGGTCCCTGATGATCGACTGAACCTGGCTCATGTAACGCGGGGACGCGTTGACGAGCACCGAATTGCTCTTGGCGTCTCCGACGATGGTGACTTCACGCTCCAGCAACCGGGCCGCGGAGGGGAGCTGGTCGGAGTTCAGGGTGTCGACCAGCTTCCGCTGGTCCTCGCTCACGAACTCGCTCACCACCCGGGCGACCTCGGAGGCCTGCGCGTTGCGAAGGGTGTAGACCAGCGTCTCCCGTTCGTTGGCATCCTGGGCATCGAGTTCGCTGACCACCCCGGAGACCAGTTCGAGGTACTTGGGGGTGCCGGAGACGATCAACGAGTTGGTCCTGCTGTCCACGGTGATCGAAAGCGCCTGCCGCTCGTCGGGGACGAGGGTCAGATCGGTTCCGAAGGCGTTCTCCGACCCGACCTCCGCCCCGATCCCGGCGGCGGGATCCCCACCGGACGATGCTTCGGGAACACCGCCCTCACGCGGCTTCAGGACGTAGAGACTCCCCTGTTGCCGGAGTTGGAAGAGATCGGTCAGGATCTTGGCCATCGCGACCGCATCGGCGTTCTGGAGCTTGAAGACCTCGATCTTCTTGGAACCGGTGTTGCTTGCGTCGAGATCCCGGATCATTCGTTCGATCAGAGCCATCGATTCGCCCGGAGCGGTGACCATGATCGTGTTGGTCCGGACGTCCGGGGTCAGCCCGATCGATTCACGGATCGCGGTCGAGACCTCGACATCCATGTTCTGGGGCTCACCCTCCTCCATCTCCTGGAGGTAGCGGAGCACGGTACCCACCCTGCCTCCCCTCGGACGTCGACCCCCGCCGCCGTTCAACACCGTCTCGATGAGACCGACCATCTCCTGGGCGTTCGCGCTGGCGAGCGGAATCGCCCGGACCTCGACGATCGAACCCGGTCGCTCGGAATCGAGGCGGGAGACCAGTTCCCGCACCGCCACCACGTCACCCGGCGTGCCCGAGACCAGCAGGGCGTTGAGACGATCGTCGGCGGTGATGCGGACCGCATCATTCCCGCGTCGACGGTTCTCGGAGTCGGCATAGAGGTCCTCGACGAGGTCCACCAGCTGGCTGGCTCGATTGTTGACCACGGAGACGATCTCGAAGGACTGGTCGCCAATCCGACTCTGCTCGGCCTCGATCAGGAGGTCCACCAGATCCCGGACCACGATCTGGTTCTCGGGACTCGCCGCCACCACCAGGGCGTTGCTTCCTTCCAGAGGTTCGATCGACACCCGATCCGTCGGCTGACCCGATTCTCCGAGACTCTCGGTTCTCTCCCGCATCAGCGACTCGAGACGCGGGGCGAGATCACGAGCGGATCCCGAGTCGAGAGCCAGCACCTCGATGTCCACTGCGGGATTCAACGGGGTGTCGCCGATGCGCTCCACCAGATTCTCGATGGAACGTCGATCCTCGGGATTGGCCACCACCAGCAAGGAGCTGGAGCGGGGATCGGGAATCACCAGCGGTCGGTCGCGACGGGCGACGTCGGCCGGCACTCCTGCATATCGCCGATCCATCACCTGTCCGATGGCGGCGGAAATCCTGTCCAGACCTCCGCGTCCGACGGGGACGACCCTGATGTCCGCAACCCTTCCCGTCTGGTCGACGTCGAGGTCGAGGACCAGGCTTTCGATCACCTGGAAGGTCTCCTGTCCCGCTGCGATCACCAGGGAGTTGGACAGGTCGTCGGCGAGCACCAATGCCTGCTCCAGATCCGCGGTCTCCGGCTGGACGCGGCGCAGCCGCTCCACCCTCGCATCGACCAGCTTCTGAACCAGGGGAGCGAGCCGTCCGGCCGCCGCGTTCTGGAGATCGATGATCCTGACCTCGCGGAACTCGGGCTCCAGGGGGGTGTCCAGCTGGGCAAGCAGGGTTTCGAAGAGGGGGAAGTTCCGGGCACTGGTCGAAACCACGATCGAATTGGTCCGCGGGTCCGGGATCGCCTCCAGGCGGTCCTCGTCGCGACGAGCACCACCGCGAGCCGCGGTCTGGGCCTCGAAGATCTGCATCGCAAGCGAGGAGATCCGTTCCGCACTTCCGTGGTCGACCGCGTAGGTGCGGACCAGGGCGCCAGGAGCCGCGGCTTCGATGTCGAGCATCGCCACGAGATCCTCGACCAGCGCGATGTTGGGAGGACTCGCGACCACCACCAGGGCGTTGAGCTGCTCGTCGGCCCGGACCACCAGTCTGGAGAGTGGCACGAAGACCTCGCTTTCGATGGCCCGCGCCGCTCCTTCCCGAACGGATCGAAGTCGCGCCACCTGTCGTTGCAGTGGCGATGCGCCCGGCTCGTCGGACTGTCCCTGCACGATGACGGTGTCGATGATGTCCGCGAGTTCCCGGGCATCGGCGTGATCCAGGATCATCACCTTCGGCTCGACCCAGCCGGTGGCGATCTCCGCGTCGAGCCGACCGGTCATCACCTCCACGAAGGCGACCCCGGACTCCTTGCCCGCTGCGATCACCGTGTTGGTTCGCTCGTCGACGGTCAGCACCACCTCCTCGAGCAGGGCGGGGCCGAGGGCCCCCTCGGGAACCGCCGGCACATCGATGCCGTCGAGGGACGCCATGTCCCTCCCCTGTTCGAAGATCCGCTCCACGATGTCGACGAACCGCGATGCCGCGATGTTGTCGAGGGGGAACATCTGCACGGTCAGGGCGTCGGTCTCGGGGAGCCGGTCGAAGATCGCGGCCACCTCCTGAAGCGCGATGACGTTGGAGGGGCTGGAACTGATGATCAGCGAGTTGCCGGCCTCGTCCGCGGTCACCCGGATCGGGGTCGCGAGATCGAGCTCGATCGGAGTGCCGTCGATGCCACGGATGGCCAGCCGACGAATCTGCTCCTTGACGGCCTGCGCGATCCGATTGCCGTCCGGTCCCCCGCCTGCGGGGTCGATGACCTGGTCGATCAATCCCATCACCGCCGCGGCCCGTGCGTTCTTGAGCGGGACCACCCGGACTTCGGCCCCGGCGACCGCGGGGTCGGCATCGATCGCCTTCAGCAGACCCACCACGGTTTCGCGGTCCACGGGGTTGGCGACCACCAGCAGGGCGTTGCGCCCCTCGACCCGGGACAGCTTGATGGGTTCGACCACGAGTCGCGAAGCGGCGTCCGCGGCAGGCCGGTCGAGACCGATGCGTCGAACGGTCCGCTCCGCCACCTCGGCCGGGACGTTCTCCAACTCGATGAGGAAGACCCCCTGTCCAGTCGCGGGCGACATCCGGTCCATCTCGCGAACGGTCTGTTCGACCTCCGTGAAGAAGGGACCCGTGGAGGCCACCACCAACGCGTTGCCGATCGGATCGACCTCGATGGAAAATGGCACTCGGTCCCGCGACGCCTTGGCGGCGAACGCCTGGCGGATCGACTCCGCGACGCGGGCCGCGGGAGCGGAATCGAGCCGCACGACCCGGACGCTCAGACCCTGGTCGTCGGCTTCCTGCTGGAGCGCGGTCGCGAGGGCGAGAATCTGCATGTACTCCTCGTCGTCCGCACGGACGATCACGGCATTCGCGGAACGATCCCCCACGATCCTCAACGATGCACTTCGCTCACCTTCCGTCTGGTACATCGAACGCAGCGACTGGGCGAGTGATTCGGGGTCGCCGCTCTCCACCGGAATGATCCGCGGCGCGGCGAGATTCGCGAACTCCGCCACGTCGATCTGCTCGATGATCCGCTCGATCTTCTTCAGGTTGCGGCGGCTGGCGCTCACGATCAGGGCGTTGGTCTGGGGTTCGGCGCTGGCGCTGACCCAGTCCTCGCCCTGCATGAGCACCGTCGGACCGTCGCCATCGCCGCGTTCTCGGTCGCCGCCATCGCGTGAACCACGGCGGGAGTCATCCTCCTCCTTCTGGTTTCTCCTCGCCTGATCGAGGACCGGACGGAATGCCTCGTTGATCGCCCTTGCCACGCTTCGAGCGTCGGCGTGGGCCAGGGGAAGCACCTCGAGCTGGAGGGAAGAGTCGTATTCCTCCGCATCGAGTTTCGTGACCAGGGCGATGATCCCGGTCCATTCCTCGTCCGCGGCGGTGATCACCAGGCTGTTGGTCGCCTCGTCCGCGATGATCTTCACGTTCTGCTTGCCGGGGGTGTCGGCTTCGTATGCGTAGGGGCCGTAGAAGTTCCCCAGGGCGTTCGCGACCTGGGCCGCGTCCGCGAACTCCAGGCCGACGAAATCGGTGCGCCGGGTCCTGACCGATGGGACGTCGATCTCGGCGAGAATGTCCGCGATGACCTCGAACTGGTCGGGCGTCGCCCCCACCACCAGCTGGTTCTCGAACCGGTTGAAGTCCACCGCGACGTCCCGCCAGTCGTCTCCACGGGCCATCAGAAGTCGGTCGATGGTGAGGCTCACGTCGGCCGCGGGGGCGTGCTCGAGCTGCACGATCCGGTATTCGACGGGGCTCCTGGCCGGAGCCTCCTCCAGCTGACCGACGATGGACTCGATCACCGGCAGGCTCTCCTCGGTCGCGGTCACCACCAGCGAGTTCGAACGACGATCCGCCACGATGGTCGCCCGGACCTCCACCGGATCCTTTCCGTCCTGGAGTTCGATGGAGATCCCGTCGGTGCGTCCGTTCTCGTCGAGCCGAAGCGTCTCCTGGAGGATCCGGACCGCCTCGTCGGCATCCGCGGTGACCAGACGGAAGGTTCGGATCACGCTTTCGGCGGTGTCGTCGGGCGCGTCGAGCCTCGCCACCAGGCCCTTGATGTCGGGATAGAGGGGGGTCGGGGCGTTGATGAGGATGGAGTTGGTCCGCGCATCGGGCGTGATGATCACGCCATCCCCTCCTCGCCGTTCGAACTGAGCCCCGACCAGGCGGGCGATCTCGGCCGCGTCTCCCCGTTCAACCCGGACGATCTCGATGGTTCGGATCCCGGTCATGTCCGGTTCATCGAGCCGGGACACAAGGTCCTTGACCATCCGGACCTCGTCCTCGGTGCCCGCCACGAGCATGGCACCTGCGTTTCTGATTCCGGTGACCGTGACCCTGGTCTCCACTCCGGTCGAGAAGCGACGGTCCGTGAGAAAGTCCTGCACCGCTTCCGCGATCTCGTCGGCATCCGCGAATTCCGTCCGCAGGATCTCGACCGTCGCCGCCCTGGCGATCATGCCTCCGTCGAGATTGCGGATGAGTTCCGCGACCTGTTCATGCTCCTGCGGGGTGGCGACCACCACGATCGTGTCCGTCGCCTCGTCGGCGAAGACCTTCGCTCCCTCGCTTCTCTGTTCCCCGCGGGCCCACCACGGTCTCTCTCCCTGCTCTCCCCCGACCGACGAGGCGATCACCTCCATCAGCAGGTCGGTGTCGATGCCACCGAGCCGGTAGTACCTCACGACCCGGGCGGCCTCGGCCGGAGTGGCGACGTCCAGGGCCGCGATCAGGTCCTCGACCAGAGCGAAATTGTCCCCCTGCCCGGTGACCACGAGCGCGTTGAGCCTCTCCTCGGGACGAACCGCGATCTGGCCTCGCATGTCCCGCTGCCGATCGCCGCGACCGCGAGACCGACCTCTCATCAGCTCCCCACCGGTGAAGAGAAGTTCTCCCACCAGCTCGCGAACCGTCCTCGAGACCTCGCTGGCCTTGGCATGCTGGAGCTCGTAGATCCGGTACTGGAAGTCGGGCGCCGCATCCGACTGGTCGAAGGTCCGGGCGAGCGTCACCACTTCGTCGAAGTTGGCATCGTCGCACGCGACCAGGAGCGTCGCTCCTCCGGGCGAACCGGTGATCGCGACCGACGCGCCCTGCGGGCGTCGACCGCGTCCGGACGAGAAGAGACGAGCCCGGTCGGTGTAGAAACGAGTGATCGCATCGGCGACCTGGCCGGCATCCGCCCGTTCCAGTTCGATGGATCGGACCGGGAATCGACTCGTCGCCTCCCGGTCGATGCGGGCGAGCACGGTCTTCAGTTCCTCGAGAGTCTGGCCGTCGGCCCGGACCAGGAGCACTCCCGACTGATCGTCAGGCAGCACCAGGGTCGTGGACCGTCGCCGCTCGTCGGACCCGATGACCGCCCGGTCCAGGAGGACCGCGGCGGCACTCGGCGTCGCCGCGGCGAGCTCAAGCACCGTGAGCGGATTCCGCTCCCGACCATCCTCGACGTCGAGCTTCCCGAGCAGTCTCTCGACTTCGGAAAGCTCCTCGGTGCTGGCGGTCACGATCAACTGGTTGCTACGTTCGTCGGAGGAGAACTGCGGCTCGACCACCACGCCCCCCGCCCGGCGCTGATTCCGGTAGCGGGCCGCGAAGACCCCGGCGAGGGTCCTTCGCAGTTCACCGGCCCGTGCGAATCGGAGTTCGAAGAGTCGCAGGGTGGGACGGTCGGTCGTGGGGACCTGCTCGGCGAGCGCGATGAACCGCTCGACGAAGCCCATGGCCTCGGACGGCGCCATCACGATGAGACTGTTCGTGGTCGAATCGCTCACCACCGAGACCAGATCCGGATCGAAGGTCGCCTGGGTCCGGCGTCCGTCGGTGTCCAGCGAGACCGAAAGCTCCTCGAAACGGGCGCCCTTCGGCTTCGCCAGCACGGCGGCCAGGCCCGACGACGCACGCTCCACGCTGGTTTCCGAAAGCGGGAACACCTTGACCACCACCTCCGGGGCCTCGGGGGCCCGGGCTGAACTGGCGACCAGGTCGGCGACGAAGGGGAATTCATCCTCGCGACAGGTCACGATCAGCGTGTTGGCGACCGGATCCGCGAGCACCATGGTCCGCTTGGAGAGATCCCCACGTGCCCCACCTGCCGGAATGATCATGCGCAGGGTCTGGTTCACGACCCCGGCCACCGACCTGGCGTCGATCGAGGAGGGAAGCGGTATCGAACGGATGATCCCCCCCTCCGCGGGAAGGTTCTCCTCCACCTCGCCGGCGAGGGCGGCGATCCGGTCGATTTCGCGAGGTGAACCGAGGACCACCAGGGAGTTGGTGGTGGGATCGATCGCGATCATGATCTCGGACGAGTCGAAGGCCGCGGCCTCGACCGAAGCGGAGGGCTGCTCGGCATCGGCGTCCTGGACCTGCAATTCGAGGATGCTGCTGGTGATCGCCGGCGCTTCGATGCCCGCGGGATCGGAGGCCATCGCCGCCGGGACGACCGCGAGAATGGCGGAGGCGACCATGCCGCGAATGCCGCGGGATCCACCGAACACACTGGACACCTTCCGGTCCGGACTCTTGGGGTCCCGCTTCTCGAGCAGATCCTCGAGGGGGACCACCTTGATCCGATCTCCACCCTCGCGATCGAGCATTCGCTGCAGCATCCGGGCCACATCCTCCGCAGAGCTGCGAGCCGGGTCGACAGGAACGGTTCGAAGTTCACGAGCGATGTTGATGGATGCGGCGTCGATGTCCCGGACGATGTCCTCGATCTGCTCGAACTGCGACGCCTCCGCACGCACCAGCAGGGTGTTGCTGGCGACGTTGACCCGGATCAGCGGGGCCGAGGATCCATCTCCGTCGAAGGAGAACAGATCGTCGAGAGTCTCCGCGAGTTGCGCGGCATCGGCATTGACCACCTCCAGCACCCGGATCCTCCGACCGTCACGGTCCGCGCCGGAGACGTCGAGTTGCCGCACGAGTTGTTCCGCCGCGTTCAGGGCGACGACCGGACCGGTCGCCACCACCGCGTTGAGCCGGTCGTCGGCCAGGATCTTCACTCGGCCCGCGGCCCGATCGCCCGCCAGGTCGGTGTAGGACATTCCGTATCTCATCCAGCGCGGAATCGAATCGAGGTCGATGTCCTCCTCGTCGGCGAGCATGCGTTCGATCATCGGCGCGATCCGCGAGGCCGAGGCGTGATCGAGGAAGAGGGTTCGAACCTGGATCCCCGCACCCCCGCTGGCGATCTGGTCGAGCTGGGCCGCAACGATCGTCTGGAGACGGGGCGTCGCGGTGACGACCACCGCGTCGGCCCGGGATGCGGACGAGACGACCGGGGAAGGCTCCCCGGGACGGATCGCGGCCAGGAGCGCCCGCGAAAGGGCTTCGGCGAGCTCATCGGCATCACCGGATGGAACCGGGTGGATGCGGACCTCCACCGCATCGGCACCGTCCGCCCGGTCGAGCTGGGCGACGAGGACCGAGGCCACCGACTGCAGCTCGGCGGGAGCGGTGATCAGAAGCCGGTTGCTGGCGACATCCGCGGTCACCGTGGGCTCCACGACCGGAACCCCGGCCCGCAGCGCAGACTGGAGCGATTCCGGCCACCGGGACCGATCACGAAGCATCAGGGAGATGGTGCTCGCGACGACGGCGGCATCGGAGTTCTGGAGATCGACGACCCGGAGATCCATGGCGGGCACGGTCGGGACGGCATCGT